>Ga0065711_1046224_pt1 | contig 13018 bp, 6 predicted proteins | sample Hoacrofraction12_FD_59098 | JGI IMG/M metagenome (GOLD analysis project Ga0065711, IMG submission 59098) | Hoatzin crop microbial communities from Cojedes, Venezuela - Epithelial fraction 12 v2 (version 2) | ecosystem: Host-associated > Birds > Digestive system > Esophagus > Crop | place... | reverse complement strand
ACAGAATGCTTTTAATGAAAGTATTGTGCCTGTAAATGAGTACTATCCATTATCTACTTTTTAAAACAGATGAAAAATCATGTTGCTGTCACCCAATATGTGCCAAACAAAAGGCACAATAAAAATAGCATTAAAATATATGAGCTCTTTGATAATAGCATTAGTCACATCTTATAATCTGACCTTTCTGCTTCAGGGACATTCAGTAAGGTGTTATAAGAGGGAAAGCATTTTCAGTAGTAACAAAATTCATTATATCAGTCATGCACTAAACAAATATCATTCTCTCCTGACCAACAATTTTTCTTCTCCTGGCATTATCTTTGGTGCTCAAGTTTCTTCCCAAATGTTAAAAAATATTCCAAAAAGTTTCTGCAGTGCTGAAAGAATTGCTGAGATGAATACAAAGTGGTAATTATACCACCATGCCCACTGGTGGTCATACCAGCATGGGTCTGTACTTACAAACAGTGTGTTTAAGTACAGCCCTAAACAAGATGAAATTTAAAAGCTCCGTCAGTCAGGTTATAGATTTAGGAGGCACTGGATTTAAGAAACATACTTCAGGAACACAAACCTCTTTCAATTCCTAAGATGATGGCAGCAGCTGCAGTTTGTTATTGACCTATGTTACCTCTAGACAAGATTTTCTAAATTAGCTTAATAAGTTTATTGCTGCAAACAATCCAGTCAATCAAATGAATCCCAGGGGATTCACCAAAAAAGAAAGAAATATAGTATGGCAGAATCCACTTCCCCTTGAATCTTTAATAGGGAGTTAATATGGTTTCTGCAAACTCTCACATCAGGTGCTGGAGGTCCACATTGTGTTTGCACATGTATGTGTGTGAATTTGTAAGCCAGAAAGAAAAAACTGAAGTGTGGGGGCATATCCTGATATATGGAATACGGAAAAGGTATCCTCAATGATCAAAGGTAGTGACTGAAGACAATGTTCCAGATGGTGTTTTCTGTCATCAGAGTCACTAAGGTCAGTACATTTTTTTTTCCACAACACATAAACACTGAGTTGTACAGGGGTTAGTTCTTTCTACCTAGTTCTCAAAATGTACCTTGAAATGTCCTTGATTATGTAGCTCCAGTTTATCGGAGTTGGGACTATAGTTAAATCACATGTAGCTGTTTAACTTTGGTTTGGTCTACTAACCATGTATTGTAATGGTCACTCTTTAAGGAATAAAGCAGAAGAGAGATTAGGTTAGTTCTTGCCCAAGAATCAAAAATCCTCTCCTGGTTACATTAAGTATGGATAGAAAGAAGACAGTTCCAGAGAGCTGATTTTTCAAGAATAAAGAAAATCACTAATGAAATTCTTTGGAAAGTAAGCATACAAGTTAATAGAAGTCGAAGTTTTAACATTTTTATTACAAAGAAAGATGATAACTGTGAGTAAAAGCCTGGTCTGAGGGAGAAATGAAATGAAAGCAGCGATATGTATCTTTAACAAATAGACAAAAAAGGAAGCAGGTAGTACCAAAAAGAGAACAGAAGCTGCCAACTGTAGGAAAATTGTGTGGAAAGAAATATAGCTGGGGAAAAAAAAAATCAAAAACTTGCAGCATTAACACTATACAAAGAAGTCTATGCATGAGGAACAAAAAATTCTGAAAATAATTTTGGAAAAATGGGTATTAAAATTATTCATAATGATAGAGAAAAAAGGTTTTCGATAAATGGTTTTTATTTGTTATATGATGATTACCTTTTCTAAACCATACCCAGATAAGACATTAAGCACTATAAAGGGCATCTCATTTCACATAGCAGCCTTTCACAGCTTATACCTCAGAGTTCCTATATGCTAATTTATCTGAATATTAATCTCACTGGAGTCAGTTTTTAGTACATTAAAGATGGCAATGAAATTCTGGAATAATTGAAGGATACATAAGTTGCAGACACAGATTTATGCAAACGAAAAGGAGAGGGCAAAGGAACAGAAGATAAGGGTGTAGAGTGAATATATTTTCAGTTCTGTTCCCAGCCATAGCAGGACCTGTGATGGCCAATGCCTTGTATCAAGCTAGCCAATCCAGCCACATCATAGCAATATTAAGGGCTGAGCTGCTTTTCTTGAATATTGTACCAGTATTCAGAAGGAATATAAATAAAGGAAAAATTATATTAACCTGATGTTAGTTCTGAGTAACACGTAGCCAGCAGTTCAAAGTACTGTTTCTCTGTCAGCTGACAACTACTACACAGTAAAGAAGTCCTGTCAATAAAAGCCTAATTTTCTTCTTAGAGGATATTAAGAGGGCTTTAGCTGTGCAGTGGGTAATTTCAACATCAGTCATGATATTCTATGACAGTACATATTCTACGTAGCAAATCTCTGCATAAACTTGAATACTATTAGTTGTAATTAACAACTTAATATGTGCGTTGGTAGAATACTTCGTAAATAGAATACTATATAAAACTCAAATAATTTGCTACATGAACAACTTGATTAACGGAAATCAGAATGACAGAGGTCTACCAGGATGCAAGTGTTACTAATCAGCAAATTGTCAGATTGCTCAAGCCAGGCAATGTTCTTCAGTTCTTCCAGAGTTTTGGTGTTAACACTACTTACTTAAGTGGACAAACAATTCATTTAAACACATTTAAAACAACACATTTAAAATAAACTTCCATTAAGCTACAAAGAAGGCTGATATAAGTGCACAGCATATGATTCAAAGAATTAGTAATATTCCTGTAGAACAGGAGATGACTTATTAAGGTAGGTAGGCACCAAACAGTGGTGGTCAGTATGCAGGTATTTTTATACTACACAGATTACATAGGGCTGTCAGGACTGCAGCAAAACTACAGCACGCCAGATTTATGTTGTGCTAAGTTGTAAACAGAGTGTATGAACTTTCATATATCTCTTTGAATGCTCACCTGTGCACTGTTTTTGGCTGTAAATAAGTCCTTTTATAAAGGAAATAAATGTTCCAAGTGATATTTCCATTACTTAAATCAACAGTCCTACAATGTAAGTCAGAAAAGTTGCATTAACTTTTGTCAGGTTTTTCAGAAATTCATCATCTGAAAAGACTTTAACTGCTGAACACACCATGTTTCACACCTCAAAGACCAGCAAAGGATCAGAAATTCCAGCCAGACAGCTGAAAGTTCCCAAAAGGGTGATTTTGATTTTATAGTGTATTCTCCCTCCCTGTCTGCATTTCAAGCTCTGACGGATGTTTCTGCAAGTTTTGGACCAGGTGGAGCATTAGCTGATATAAAGTGATCTGTGTGTTTATAACACTGCTTAGAGGTGTATGCATATATACACATGTATGAAAATAAACTGGTTACAAATTTGCCATCAGAAGAAAAGAGAAAAAGCAGTTTTCTTCAAAATGTGAAGTGTGGTGTTTGTGATGAGAAATAATTAATAACGTTTCTAATCTACTTTGAAACATTTTGTTGTCATGAGAAACATAACATGAAAGGAAATAACACAGAAGACAGTAAACCCAAAAATATATGATGCGTGCTGCCAGTACTACTATTTACCAATCAGCTTCTAGCTTCCTTTCATGAGATAATTTCACATAGTGCTCTTTATTTGCTTTGAGAACAAGAGAAATATGAATATAGGAATGCTCTTTTTTTCCCTCACACAGTTCATTCTTCCCATAATTATTAGTAATTATAGCAACTTGGGACTGTGACACTGTGCCACTGTATCAAATAAAATCCATACAACACACTTTGTAGAATATTCCTGTAGAATTTCCATAAGTTCCTCCTTCATCAGTCATACTGGCTCTCATCTTAATCCAGATCTGCGGTTCTTCAATTCCTGTCTTCTTGTATCAAGTGCCTCCACAAAAACCTCAGAGAAAAAAAAGAATAATTCTGAGCCTTCACAGAATGCCATAATATTTAAAAGAAGCCCCCCTGACAGAACTGCAGAGCTGCTGGTTTAAAATTCTTGTGATTTTGAAGTAATATAATGAGCACCCAAGCTCCACAATGTATGAATGTTTATGCCATGGTACTATCTCTGAAATCCTGCAGTCAGTATCAGGGTTCACATATGAGCAGAATCTTTAAACATTGAAGGTCATATTAAGAAGAAAGGCAGAAACCTCAGTTTACTGGTAGAAAACGTAACCAGAAAGTGTTCAAGATAGCCAAATAGTATCAACTCTTTGAGAATTTGAAAAAATTACTATGTTTTTTAAAAAGTGAAAATCAAATTTCCTTTTAAGGTAATATTATTTAGGGAAAAAACATCTGTGATTGACTGAGTGTTGTGTGTGATACAAAAATTAAGGCATAAGGACGATAAAAGTATGAATGATAGCTCAAAAATATTTCTACAGGTATTTTAACAGAATATTGTTTGACATTTATTATGAGGGTGGTGAGGCACTGGAACATGTTGCCCAGAGAAGTTGTGGATGCCCCCAGCCTGCAGGTGTTCAAGGCGAGGTTGGATGGGGCTTTGAGCAACCTGGTCTAGCAGAAGGTGTCCCTGTCCATGGCAGGGGGGTTGGAACTAGATGATCTTTAAGGTCTCTTTCAACCCAAAACGTTCTATGATATGTTTCTAAGAATTCAACATTTAATAGGCTTACTAACAAGCAACGAATACAATCAGCTAAATAATATCCCAACTGCAGGAAAATTCTCCAAAAGTGGTCTTGTTTCAAGACACTGATTACCATAATTCATTATCGTACAAGGTTGGTAATTTTTAATTCAATATTTAATGTAGTGTAGCTTTCTCTGTAAAAGACTACTCAATTTTTATCCAAATTTTTGGTTGTCTCAGTAACTTGACTAAAACATCTCCCTCAGAAGAGAAATACATCTGTTCTTGAAGACTCAGGGGAACTGAGAATTCACTAGCTCAGATTATTCCACTGTTTAATCATTATTACATTATTCACTTCTCAGCTAAAACAAATTCTGGCTACCTGTTGGTTTAAACATATTACTGAACAGACTTAGAATTATGGAGTAGGAAAATATGTCAGCCACTGTTTACTAAGGACATCTATACAATGAAATAAAGGCATCTGTTGGAGTCCAGCTCAAAAGAAGAAAGTTAAGCCTATGTGAAAAGAACAAATGTTTAAGGTGCAATTTAGAAAAAAAACAAGCTCATTTATATTCAAATCTTTGATATTCTTTCTTGTACAAAGCCTTACTCCCAACAAGAAAAAGACGGCTATTTTATCCAGTCATCCATGTATTATCAGTTTTAGTCTCTGAAATTTACACAGGTAAAGCAGATGGGTCACTTTGGTACTGATACCAGAGGAAAAAGGTTTTCATACGAGCAACAGCTTGATGTCCAAGGGATAGGTACTGTTAGAAAGCCGCCATTGGTAGTCACTCTATTCACACACTAGAACACATCAGCCTCAGAACATAACAAAGTACACTGTTTATGATGAAATGTCACAAAAATTTCACACAAAGACTTCTGCACCAAGATTTGTGCTATTCAGATTCTATTTTTATTACAGAACACTTTGTCTTTCCCTCTTTTGCCTGAAGAAAGTAACAACATCTCTAGAGATGAATAATCTGGAGGGCTCTATGAATTACAGAAAAGAAAGATAAAGAAAGGGAGAGAAGAATAGAATTCCTTAAAAACTTATTTAAGTACAATTTATTGCAAACATCCAGATAGATTCTCTTGGGGTTCCAAGCCCTGAGCAAGTCATGTATTCAATTGTCTTCTACCAAAGACAAAAGCTGCCCAATATGCGGAGAAAATTTAGACTTGGAAGAGGAAAATCCAATTGATTAAGGACAATGAATTTTAATTATAATATTGGCTCTTAATAAAATTAAGTTCAAATAAAGTACAAAATATACTCTTAAAAGTCAAATGCAGAAAATCAATATTTATTTATGTAATAGGAATATTTGAAAAGAGGTGTAATTTGTGCTTTGGACATTAGCTCTTTAACTATTCAGATTCTTCCTTTTCCTTTATAATATGAAGAACAGTCAGTATATGTCTCTCTTTTTCCTGTATTTCCACTTCTCTTCATGTAACTGTTTGATATGTGTAGGGAGGTCTTCCTGTAAAGGAAAGTTTTCTCTAAAAAAATTTCTTCATAGCCTTAAAATGACTGCCAGAAAAGAGAGCTGGTTTAGAGCCTAGCAAATTCGATGGACAGCCTCACAGCAGTCTTTCACGTATTTGTCCTACAGAATATCCTGATACATTTGTCTAATATGTTAATACTGCCTGAAGTTGTACTGGCTGTATATAATCTTTCTTGGTTGTAATGCAGGGATCTAACTTGCCAGGGCCAGACATGCCATGAACATTTTATCTGCAGACGGCATGTGTTCCTGAACCATGATTTCTCTGTAGTTCTTGCTAAAATATTTGGTTTCATATTCCTTCCTATCACCTTACCTGTTATGTGACTCCTGCAGAATTAATCTAGGAAATTCATATTACCCTTTTTGCCATTTTCCATCATTTATTGTGTTTGTCCAATAATTAGACTCAGTATTCACCTGGTATTGTCTCTAAATTGCTGCTTCAGAGAGGTCTTTCCACTACATTACAGATTTTTGTCACATACTGAGTTAAAAGCCTCTATCAGAGGCTTCTTTACTTCCAGCTTCAGCAGTTCTGTAAAATAATTTAACTTTCTTGTCAATATACTTATTCTGCCAGGGTTGTGCTGAATGTCAGTCTAGCCCCAGGAAGCCCTCAAATTTATTAGGGTTGAAACTGTGTGATCATCCATGTTCTTAGTGCACTTTTTAATTTCAGATAGGGTAGGCAAGACTCAGGTAACATATTTGGTATTGCTTTATGTTAATTGAAGCAAAATTATGACTTACCACACAAAAAAGGAAGCCATAAAACCCAGCTGATGTTTAAAAAGGACAATGACAAACACCAGGCGCAGCTAGTCATATTTGTTTTGGGAAGCTGAAAGAGAATGACCTTAAAACCCTCTGAAAACAAAAGTGGAAAAAAAGGGAGATGACAATTTGTGCTCTCATGCTTATATTTCTTGTTTACACAAATCCATCTGGAAGTGAATAAAACGAAACTCGAGAGTGATAGTATAGCAATATGTTTCCATTAAAAGAAAACACTCCAGGCTTCTTTCTTTATCAGATAATTTGCCAAGACCAGTATGTAGCAGTAACACAATTAGTACTTGAGACTGATCTCAGTGAATTTCACAGAGTTTTAACAACGACAGAAAAGAAAAACACAGCTACTTCAAATATTTCATCTATGTTTCATCTTCACTGTTCTGTAGGGAAAATACTTTGACCTTTCCTTTGCACACTTCATTCTAGAATTTATATCAGTTACGGTCTGTACTTCTGCAGTGTTGCTGAGAGTTTTATTCTGCCATCACAATGTTTGCCTCTCACATTTTCTTAGAGGAGAAAATTGTGCAAAATCTCTCTGCTGCATTTAAACAACTCTGTGACTGCTTTTTCTTAGCACTGGCTGAAGGATAACAGCCAAAGGATAAGACACAGCAAAGGTCAGATCCAGATAGACAGAAGGGCCTCCTGAATCTACATCAGTGACTTTATTCTCTCAGTCAGAATCACCAAAGGCCACGTCTAAACAATTTCACTGTCCAAGACTGGAGCTGCATAACTAAATTTGAACAAAGTTCAGTAGATAATCTTAAGGATCTCTTATCAGCTTCCACTAATGCTAAGGGCTGAACTCCACACTAACAGCCTGTTTTGAATATCCTCGGGGTTGGGGGACAGGGAGGAAAGTCTCTGTTTGGGCAAATCTTTGTCTTGAGGAGTGGCACCTCAAGATACTTCCTGTATCTATGTCATACGAAGGATTAAATCTAGTAGATATTTTCAGAGCTTGCCTAACAATAAAAGTTCTCTACAAAATACATTGACAGCCACGATTTTCTGTTCAATCCAGCAAAAAGTGAGCGGTGACAAGACAGTAATGTCAGTCATGCTTCAGACCAGCTAATAGCAAGTTAGTGATGTTAGTATGAATTAAATTTAATGTGAATCTGGTATGAAATCTAATATATGGTTTTGTAAGTTTCAGTATTGACAAGATAAATGTGAAGATTTTCTCAGAGTTAAGTTTTATTTTCTTCGCAATTCTAAGAAAGCGTGAAAACGCAAAAACCAAAAACCCGAACTCAGTGTGCTAGACTTTTTGGGTACCTTTTCATTTTTATAACAACTATGTATATGCTGCTATTCAGGAATGAGACTGGTCGCACATAGACTCAAAATAGATTAGCATATTTGCAGAATTAACATACAGCACCTAATCCGACATGCCTGGCCCTTGCAAGTTAGATGCTTGCACTACATCCAAGTAAAGTTATATAAAGGCAGTGATACAGTGCAGCTTCAGGCATACAAGGCAGTATATGTGTGTTAAAGCAATAGTATACCCAATCTAATCAGTATTCCTCCCAGCAGCTGTTTTGCACAGTAATATCATCACAGTGCTCTTTAGAATAAAAAGAGAATCTTACTGTCCTATGCTCTGTTACACAATGTAGAAAAACTCAGAAAGTCTCTTACCCTGTAATAATGAACCCATTTCTGTAGCAAATATAGATGTACTCATAACATTCACATGAAGCATGAGGTACGGTGGGGTAGAACATTTAACAGATTTTGCCTCATGTTGAAAACTGTATGCAGGACAAAATAGAGTAAGTAACTGTGAGCCACACGTTTGGCAGATCTCTGCACATGCCGAGACCTTCCTGTCATCTGGGGAAAGACTGTGCATTTTAAAATGCTCACTAACTTTAAAGCAGAAGTGATGGCAGAATATAGTTGACGCTGACTCTTCCTAAATGACGAGTGGGAAACTGAAAAGATTTCTTCACATGTTGAAGTCCTGCAGGAAGAAATAAAGTGTCTGAGAGATTTTTCTTTTCTGTTTGCATAGGTACATGAAAGAAAGGACATTACAACTGTGGACATGTAGTGTCACAATTTGATTGACAGATCCTCAGATTTAGTCATTATTTAATCCCATCTAATATATAAACTTTATACTTACAATCTAGAGACATATCAGAAAAACCTTGAAGTCTGTTGTAACAAACTGAGTGTAGGTTACCACATTATACACAAAACTTTATTTGCAAAGCTTGCAAAAAAACTTGGCATCCTTCAAAATATATTTAATGGCATAGCTTCAATGCTAAGAAAAAATTGAAATCCAGACATGCAGTATATTAGTTCAATTACTTTATCTGGATGTATTTTAAGCAGTTGTATCTGACCAAGTTAAGAAATGAAAGAATCGCTTATTCTAAACTAGAGACTGCCATAGTTCTTAATATGCCTATTTGTATTTCTTTAACTTATATATGCCTACAACAGAAAACTTGTCTGAACTGAAAAAAAACCCAAAGTCTAGACATCTTCCAAGTCTTGTTTAGCTTTATATGGATCTTAACAACTATATTGTAATAATAATGTAGCCAATCCTAGCATCAGTTTCTGTTAAACACGAGGGTGTTAAGAACAATGAGGTTTTTGTCAGACTAGTGTAGTGTAGGAGCCTTGAGAAAACTTCCATGTGAAAGCATTTTTTTTCAGCTTGACAATATAATATCTGCCAGTCTAGGGAATGACTAGGGAAAAGAATTCTTGTCAGGCAAGACAAAATAGCTCTGAGATCAGAACATTTAAAAGCCATGCAGAAGACAGTTGTTTGAGATCTGTTCAGATTCTGGCCTTGGTAACACAGTTCTCACCATCTGGGTGTCATGGTCTGGCAATGGGCTACTGCAGGTCAGAGTTCTGCCAAACTTTTTACAATCTAGGGAGTAACTGTGTACTGGATAATGGATTTTAACCTAGATTTTATTAGCTCAGTTGTGTACCATTACCAAACTATGCAGAGTATTTGTGAGGCCAGGAAGACTATATAGAAAAAAAACTCTCAACACTACTCTCATACATATCAAAATATTCAACAGGCCGTTTGTGTATTTTCATTGGGTTTACAAGTCCAAATTCAAGTTTATATCAAACAAAACAGGAATAAGTAATTTGAAATTCTAAGACATCTTCTACATGCCAGAGCAATACCCCAGATCAGAGTATTTGCTCTCATAAAGTCTCTCTTCTTTTCTTGAAAATGCCTTCAATCTACCTTCATGCAGAAGAAGAGCAGTTTTGTACTCTCTGAATGTTTCTCAGTACTTAGGAAAACCCTTCTGCTGCCCGTTTTTTAAGGAAGATTCTACAGGAGCAATCAAATAGCATCTGGTTCTTCTAGCTACTTCTCTTTACTCATATCAGTCAGCTTGCAATCTATTGATTAAGATATTTATATATACTTTTTTTTCTGAGAGAATTCACCTCTGGAACTCTTCCTACCTAGAATTTTCTGTTACAGTTAACAAAATAACACTGTGTTTTTACCTGTACTCCCTAATTCTGAGACATAGGGGAAGGCTGAGATGATGAGCAAAAGGAATATTTTGCATTTATTCCCATCTACTAATATACATCTTCCTGTTCTCATTTTTCTTTATGGTAAACCTTTACAATAGTCCCCTTGAGTGATACTATTTCTGTTTTCTTCATCTTGCACATGTTTACAGTGTTACAACAATTTATTTCAGTAGAATAACTCTTGATTTGCACAAGAGTGAGAAGATAATCAAGCCTATAAAATAGGCATTACCATCAAAAAAGAAATTATCTATCACTTTCCAATGCTATTATAGAAGTGTCTTGCAGCACTCTAAAATATGACCAATTCATCATAGTTATAGTCTAGTATTGCCATATATAAATATATGGCAAGATAACTCGAGTTTTATGACTTTATTGATTATAGCTTAGCGGACAATTTTTTTTTTTAAGAATCACTTATTCACTTTTAGTTATTTTGAAGTGGTCTTTGTTCCACAACAGAAGGATGCCTAAGATTAGGATTACTCTGAAAGTAGTCCACATGACTAGTCAAATTAGTCTTCCCATTTAAAAACTACTAAAATTTAGTTTCTACATGGTATATATCCTTTGTATGTTTTCATGTAGGGTATACTGTTATCATTATCATCAATGACAGCAGATGACTTCTGCAAGTCCCAGAGCTTGAATTAAATTTCTGTGCAATACAGGGTTCTTTTAACAAAATAGTCACTGTCAGATTTTTGCTTGATATTCATGACAAAACTCAGAAAAGTCTGCTTTACATGCAGCTAAATCTTTCTGAACCTAAATACAGACAATATTATATAAACATCCTTAATATTACTTCGTTTTAGTGGAAGACTAAACTTGCAAGCTATAAGTGAGGTTTAATGTCCTGTACAGCATGCCAATCTGGACAGCTAATGCAAAATTCAGGTTAAAGTGTGTCAAAAAGAAGGGTCTTTTACAGGTCTAGTAAAAGCTGATTACGGAGACATAGAAATTACCCAAATTTGGCAACACAAGCAGGTGAAACCATGGAAAGAATCAATGCAATTGTTCATTTTCTTCTCCACAACAAGCTATAGATGGTTCTAATAACTTTCAGGCTTTAAATTTGACCTTCAGTCATTTTGTACCATTAAGATGCTTAAACGTGATTATTGGAGTATAGATTTATGTGCATTAACACAGTTATTCCTACAGGGTTTTTTTGGTTTATTTGTTTTGATTTTTTTCTTTTTTACTTTTAACATTTAAAGGCGCAAAACAGAGACAAACAACAGACTTTGAAGTTCTATGGGTACATTACATGTTGGTCCCAAATATCCACATTGTTTTGAACTTAGACAACATATAAATCTTTACTTAAATATTTACCTAAAATTTTAAATATTTACATAGTGGCTTTACCAATATTACTTGCTGTGTTCTAGTGCAGAATAACCTCCACAGCAGAATTAAACAGTGTCCAATAACTAACTCATAGAGTAAAATTGAAGGGATCTGAAAATTTGTGATTTCTGTCCAACTTGACTAACTAGTCAACGCCAACCAGGATCAATGAGACTTACCTGCATTGCACAATGGAACATTACACAGAAAGAAAAAAATAGTGAAGACCACCAGAATTTAAAAAATTCCATCGATACAGTACTGGACTCAAACAAGCACAAATGATCACAGTCTGACTCTAAATGTGGTTATGTTGCTCTCAGGACAGCAGCTAATATCTGTACACAGTGCTGCATTTGCAAGTGCACTGTCTTCACTCAGCATTGCTTCGGGTAACTTAATACAGCTCCTGTATGCAGCAATATCGGAGCATACTGTGGATTGGATTTTCATAGGTAAATCATTTATCAAATGTACTGTTATCCAGTTCCTCTGCAGCATTCCTGCAAACATATTTGGGAGGGCAGACCTTTCATTACCAATAGCTTGTCACTCTTCAGGCACTAAGGGTTCAGTACAATGTAATTAAGACCAAAAGCCCATCACCTCTAATATCTGACAAGTGTATTAGTAATGTGGGTCCTACCGGCTGTGCACCACTTTAATATAAAATTAACGCCACGACTTTGGGTTCTTTGACCATGGGACGACATACACGGCACCAAGCCTGCTGGCATCAAATGGGAACCAGCTTGCTCAAAGGGGGAAGAGGATCTTTGGCCAGGAGTTCGCGGGGCTCATTGACAGGGCTTTAAACTAGAGGTGAAGGGGGAAGGGGAACCTATCAGGCTTGCCAGCGACTGGCTAGGGATGATACACAATGGTTAGAGGGATGGGGGGCTAGTAGGAGCCCTCAACCCGTTGCCCAGCAGCATGAGAGGGACACTGCAGCAATGTGGAAGTCTTGCGGAAGGGAGCTGGAGGCGCCTGAGGTATCAGGTGCCAACAAGAAAATATCCATGAAACACCTCAAGGGAAAAAAGGGGTGCTCTGTTAGGAAGGTAACGAGGCCAACAGCTCAGATGAAATGCCTCTATACGAACGCACGCAGCATGGGAAACAAACAGGAGGAGTTGGAAGCAATCGTGCTGCTGGAAAGCTACGACCTGATTGCCATCACGGAAACTTGGTGGGATGAATCCCACGACTG
>Ga0065711_1046223_pt1 | contig 13018 bp, 9 predicted proteins | sample Hoacrofraction12_FD_59098 | JGI IMG/M metagenome (GOLD analysis project Ga0065711, IMG submission 59098) | Hoatzin crop microbial communities from Cojedes, Venezuela - Epithelial fraction 12 v2 (version 2) | ecosystem: Host-associated > Birds > Digestive system > Esophagus > Crop | place... | reverse complement strand
CGCCTGGACAAGGTCCTGTGCAGCCTACTGTAGGTGACCCTGCTTCGGCGGGGGGGTTGGACTAGATGACCCACAGAGGTCCCTTCCAACCCCTACTATTCTGTGATTCTGTGGAAGGAAGGAAAGTGCTGAAGATCGCACTGCAGACAAACTGTGACATACATGGTCATATCCCTGGAAACCATTTTTTACTTCATGCTTTGTGCTGAGATGCTCTGTGGAGTAAAAACCTTTTTTTTCACTCAACATAGGTTGTAAATGGCAAAGATAAGTGACACTGATGACTTTGTCCGCTTGTCAATGAAGAACAAAGTACACACTGTGCTGCTGAAGACAGAAATTTGAATTCTGTAGATAGTTTATGTAAAAGCAGGTATCATCATTTAACCAGCAAACATCTTAGAAATAACTAATACAATTTCAAGGTTTGTTTTCGTTTGTGTTCTTTTGTTTTTCTTACCAGAATTAGTCATTAATCTTGTATGGCTACTAGGCAGGGTAAAGTTGCAGAATAACAACCAGAGAAAATGGTGCAGTGGGGTGAAGAAGTCACCTAGCCAACCAGCTGAAATCCTCTTTGGGATGGCAGTGAGACAGCAGGCTCTGGCAAGGTGGGGCAACAACTGAATCCACTTTTTACTAGGCTCTCTACCATAGCTATAAGGGTATAAATACTTCGCTCTGAAGCAATAAGCCTTTAATCACTGGGCCAGATTAAGGCTGGTGCTTCCCCATGCTGGTGCTCTCTTTGCAATGTAATTGACAACAGGTAAGGAAGGCTCTTTCATGGATGCTCTGGTACTGCAGGAGTCCTATGCCTTTCTAAGTCTGTTCCTTATTTTCAAGGTCCAGGTACATCTCATGGGAATAATTTGTGCCACAGCTCATCAGAGATGCAAAATGCAATGTGGTTTCACTGTGAACACTGAAGACTTGTGCTTCAAGGCTTCTTCAAAACTTAACTCCCTGTTTATGCAGACAACAGATTTGCCCTTTTAGCAGCAAATCACCTGTAGAGCTTCCAGGTCCTTGCATCCTGGGCCTGACTTTCTTGCACCATCATGTCACATTTACAGTGATCTGTTCCTGTGGCTTAACCCCAAAACCATCCCTGGAGCTGCCGGTCTTCAGAGTTAACCGCCTTCCAATTTCTTGATGAAAATAAAAGTTGCTGAGTTCAAATATTTCCTCCTCTGAATTGTTTCAGCCATAGAAGAAGTTTTGGCATGAAGTTGTTCTTGGGATTCAAGAATTTAAAATGGCTGTATTGGGTGTACACGGCAAGATGTTGGCAGTGGGGAGGCTGTAGGGGTGGCCTCTGTGAGAAAAGCCCAGCAGCTGCCCCCGTGTTGGACACAGCTAGCCCACCGCCGGACACGGCTGAGCCCATCGGCCGAGCTGATGAGGCCTCTGGAAAGCATGTTAAAGAAAGGGTACAAAACACTACACAGCAGCTGTGAAACAGGAATGAGAAGAATGGGAGAGAAACCTTTGCAGACAACCAGGTTAGTGAGAAAGGAGAGGGAAGACGTGCCCCAGGCACCGGAGCAGAAATTCCCCTGCAGCCCATGGACAAGACCATGGTAGGCAGGCTGTCTGCCTGCAGCCCATGGAAGTCCATGGTGGAGCAGATACCGACCTGCAGCCTGTGGAGGACCCCATGCCAGAGCAGGTGGACATGTCCTGAGGGAAGCTGCAACCACTGGAGAACCCATGATGGAGCAGTCTACTGGCAGGAAGCATGGCTTGTGGAGAGGAGCCCATGCTGGTGCAAGTTTCCTGGTAGGAACTGCAGCCCATGGGGGACCCATACTGGAGCACTCTGTTCCTGAAGGACAGCAGCCCGTGGAAAGGATCTGTACTGGAGCAGTTTGTGAAGAACTGTATCCCATGGGAGGGACTCCACGCTGGAGCATGGCAAAAGTGTGAGGAGGGAGGAGCAGCAGAAGTAGAGTGTTATGAACTGATCACAACCCTCTTTTTCTAGCTCCTTGCACAGTTCGGGGAGGGGTGGAGGAGCTAGAAGATACAGGAGTGAAGTTGAGCCTGGGAAGAAGAGAGGGGCAGGAGAAAGGTATTTTTGGTTTTTGGTTTTCTCTTTGTCGCCATCCTACTCTTATTTTTAATGCACAGTAAATTAATTTTCTCTAGGTCTAGTTTGACTTGCCCGTGATTGTAATGGGTAAGCAACTTGCCTTCTGTATCTCAGCTTTCTCATCCTACTTTCTCCCCCCTGTTCTGTTGAGGGGGACAAGAGACCACCTGGGTGGACATCTGGCTGCCAGGCAAGGTCAACCCACTGCAATAGCATAAGGATTTATTCTACTTAATAACCTTACGTATGATTTTTTTTTTCCCTTGGCTAGAATAATTTTATATGTAATTGAGAAGGATGTGATTATATGAAAATCAAAGTTCATGAGGCAGAGAGTCTAGCAGATGACATCTGAGTCTTTGACATCTTTCATTCTCCCAAGCTAAATGTCATTTTTGAGCTCTAGAATCATAGAATAGAACCATAGAATAGTTTGGGTTGGAAAGGACCTTTAAATGTCATCTACTCCACCCCCTCTCTGATGAGCAGGGACATCTTCAACTGTATCAGGTTGCTCAGACCCCTGTCCAACCTAACCTTGATTCTTTCCAGGGGTGGGGCATCTATCACCTCTCTGGACAACCTGTTCCAGTGTTTTACCACCCTCATTGTGAAAAATGTCTGCTTGATATCTAGTCTAAATCTACCCTCTTTTAGTTTAAAACCATCAGCCCATGTCCTATTGCAACAGGCCCTGCTAGAAGTTTGTCCCCATCTTTCCTACAAGCCCTCTTTAAGTACTGGAAGGCCACAATAAGGTCCCCCTGGAGCCTTCTCTTTTCCGGGCTGAACAGCCCCAACTGTCTCAGCCTTTCCTCATAGCAGAGGTGTTCCAGCCCTCAGGGCTCCAGTGCTGGATGCAGGACTCCAGGTGAGGTCTCACCAGAGCAGCGTAGGCTGGAAGAGTTGGCTAGCAAGAATCTTATGAAGTTCAACAAGAAGTGTAAGGTCTTGCACCTAGGAAAACATAATCTGGGAGTGCAGCAGAGGCTGGGATCTACCCAGCTATAGTGCTGCTGATCTACAGCACCATGCTGCTGTGGCAAAGCAAGCCAACAGGATGCTCATTTTCATCAACAAGGGCATCACCAGCAGAGATAAAGAAGTCATTATCCCACTCTACTCAGCACTTGTCAGGCCACACCTGGAATATTGTGTTCAGTTTTGGTCCCCACTGTGCAAAAAAGATGTGGACAGGCTGGAGAGGGTCCAGAGAAGGGCCACAAAGATGATCAAAGAACTGGAAAGCCTACCACATGAGGAAAAGCTGGGAGAACTGGGTTTGTTTGGCATGCCGAAAAGAATGCTTAGGGGAGACCTTCTCACCATGTTCCAGTATTTAAAGGGTGGCTACAAAGAAGAGAAAGACTCCCTTTTTACTAGGGGTCATATTGAAAAGATGAGGGGTAATGGGTACAAGTTATTCCTGTGGAGATTCTGAATGGATACAAGAAGAAAAATTTTCACAATGAGAGCAATCAATGATTGGAATAATGTACCCAGGGAAGTGGTGAATTCCCCAACACTGGACACTTACAAGATTCAGCTGGACAAGGTACTGGGCCATCTTTTCTAGATTGTGCTTTTGCCAAGAAAGTTTGGATCAGATGATCCTTGAGGCCCCTTCCAACCTGATATTCTATGATAACAATCTAATGAAACAATACATCATTTCAAGTATGTCTTATAAAGATTAAGCTGGAAAAAACATCAGGCAGAAGTGGTGCTGTTTTACATGACAGGCTTTTTGGTAGGGTCATCTCCCCTTCTATAAATAAGAACACAATCCTTTTATTCTTTAAAATATAGCTCTTTCAACTCATCAGAACTAATATTGTGAATGATCACCTGAAATCCTTGGCTTAATTGAAATGTTCAAAGTCAATCCACCTAGAATAGAGGCTGCTAACAAGATTGGCAGAAGTAGATGCAGGCTCTCCTTTCTATGACTGAATCCTCTTATGAGAGTTTTGCCAGAAGAGGATGTGTTTCCGTTGGAGAGACCATTTACTTTTGTATGTGCCTATGAAATTACTGAAACAAAGCAACTGAAACTACTACCAAAACTCAGGAGTCCTTCCTTGTGACAGAGTCCTTGTGACAATCAGGCTGCCTTCTTCCATCAAAACCTCTGTGAATGAATAGGATTTGATGGTGGTGGCTAGTGACTGTAGAGGACTAAGCTGCAAGGAGTCTCCCACAGCCTAACACCTCTCATGAGGGACAGAAATGCAGGATCTAAAGGATCTAATATTGGATGATTGTGACCCTGAAAGTGATGCACCTAGTCAGAGGTCTCATCGCAAAAAAAAAATCTACTGAATTACACTAAACTGCCAAAAGGCTAAAGAGTGAAGAGCATCAGTACTCAAATGAACTTGAGCAGAATTTTATTTCAGTATTTTTCCACTGCTGCACGTGCAAATGTTGTTCCTTGTTGCCATGCTGCTGCTGCTGTATTAGATGACTCTGAATTGCGTCCCTCTTGTGCCTGTTTGGAAGCCAGAAATGCTTGAGCACTGATATTTAGACTGTCTAACACTATTTGGCAATTTTATACACCCTATCTAGGATAAAGTTAGATGCCTAGGATGGTTGAATCAGGCTTTTCATACTGCAAGGAAAAATTTGTCTACCTTTTCTGTTTTCCCGAAGTTCAGCACTGTCGTAATTTTGAACTGAGGGAACAATATGAAGAATGTAGCCCTAGTTTGTTTACTTTTTGTAATAGATTTCTTGCTTAGTTACAATCTGTAAATAAGTTTGAGTATTTCCTGATTAAAAGAAAAAGTATTTCTTGCAATCTCCTAAATCCAGCTAATTTATAAGTCTTTGTAATGCCATACTTTTCTCCTTGCTCTATGTGCTGCTGTTTATTTATGCCAAGAATGCATGTTAAGCTGCGATGCAGGGGTATGTTCCAAAGGTTAGTATAACAATTGTTATCTGTAATAATTATTACCCAGAACTTGTAACAATCTGTTGCTTAAATAAAAATTGGATAGTCCTTGCCTAAACAGTATCTTCTGTACTAAAATGTTTTGGTTAACTGGTAGCTGTTACAGCTCTTATTCAGTCCAGACTTGATGCTGGATCTCTTTGTGGTGAGAACGATAAACTACATCCCAGTATCCCTTTTATTAAGGGAAATCAAGATTCCTTTACAGCTAGCTTTTGACGTCTGCGATATGTCAGACAGTTTGAATGACAGTAATAAAATTGTAATTTCAGGAACCTATGCACTATTTATTTGGTTAATGTTCACACTTGAAAAAAAGATACTGTTATTTCTTTTGTGTTTGGAGGTTACACAGAGGAAGTAGATCCAAAAATAGTCATGAAGGAACATTCACGAATTATTTGTGTTACTCCTGGCTGCGTAATAATGACTTGTGTTTGAGTCTCCTGATCCCAGCGGAGGAAACATCGTAACAAATGTGGCAGCTTTAAGGAGTGCTATGAATATCCAATAACTATTTCAGTTAGCAGATTGTGTATGGTATAATTGACAATTTTTTTTGTTCGGGACTTCTTTGTGTACTGATCTCTTTCCAAAGCTTACTGGTTAATGTTTTGGGTTGAGACTGAGAAGCTTTCTTTCACTCTTTTTCACTGTGTACACTGTGGAAAGTAATTTTAACTCTTTTCTTACTAATAACTCAGATTATAACAACTCCGTCCCATAAAGCACATTGATATGTATTGTGAGGGTGGATTAAAAAGCAACTATTTCACCTAGTTGTATCAATGACTGCTATATATTTAACTCTCTAACCCACTGGTATGCTTCCTTTTTTCCGCGTGTTCCTTCCTTTGATGTCTCCTTTGGGGTCTGCTTTTCTGCCTGGCTACTGTTCACACACAGTGAAATCCTCCAAGGTCAGTTTCTAATCTGACGTCTTCAGGGATTGCATTCCATATGGCTTTGCCCAATCAAAATTTATCTTGATTGTGTTTGTCACTTCTGTTTTTTAATTAGGGTATAATTAAGTACACAGTGTGCCAGTGATTAAATTGAACACAGGTCCAACAAGCCCTCATCCAGGTAAGGCTCTCCTTTGAGTAAATTTAGTCAGCTTTTGCCTTATGGCTTCACTGGATGTAGATACGTCTTGTCAGTGCCAGTTGTGTTATACAAGTATGCATTTCCTACAGACCGCTCAAGAATTACAAGCAGAGTGAAACCTTGTGTTTAATACCTTTTCACTTCAAAATCCAGCATCATGCATACACTGCAAGTTACAATAGACTGCTTATTGCAAATGCTTATTGGATCAACCACTTTACTACTCAGAACAGTGTCAGCTGTGGAAAAGGTGCACCAAGGAGAGAGTGACGGGTATGTTCACAAAAGACCTGGGCAGGCTATCAGAACCTTCTCCTAGTTTAACTTGCATATAGCCTACAGAGACATTAGCTCTGCCACCAGAGTTGTATGGAATTACACTCTCTTGAGCATATATGTATTACATAATATAGGAGTTAGCAAGTTTGAACATTTTTTACTTCCATTTCATGTCTTCTATGTGTCTTTTTCAGCATACTGTCCTATTTCCTTGAAAACATGACTTTATTGATGCAAGCTCTTAGTATATTTTTTTTAAATTCTCATTTGCTTGTCAAAACCTGGATATGTAATTAACTTCGATGGTAACTGAAGCAGGATGCACAAGGGAAGCAGGATCATCTTTCCAATGTGAGCACAAATAAACTGAAAGTCTTGCTTTTGGATTAAAAGACAGAACTAAATACTGGTACATTAAAATGATACAGTAAATTCCATAGTAAAAATCTTATTTTCTAGCAAAATCAGAAATGCAGCATTTTGTGGTGGGAAGTTTTCATCTCAGTTATTTTACCCTGGAATTCCCCAGAGGCTTCCACTGGATGAGCATTGTTTACAAGCTTTCTGATAGTGTCATCTCAGAGCTGAAACACTCGCTTGAGAAAGGACCACAGGTTCTGTATAAAATGCTCCATTATTATCAGTCCAAGTAGAGATCGGTGAACGGAATAAAGCACAACAGTGTCAACAACTCTAACGAGAATAGTCCTAGAAAACATTTGCTGCCAAAACAGGCTCTAGCCTCCTCGGTATAAACCGTAAAGTGAAACTTTTCATATTGGTCCATGCTAGTGTCATAGAGAACTGTCTTTGTAGTCAAATCAGAGGCAGGTGCAAGACAAGACTTTCTGTGATACGCAGCATTTTCAGTGAATCTGTGATGTCCTGACAGAGTTGATCACCTTAAGCTTCCCAGCGAAGGTGTCTGGTTTCTCATGGTTAGTAGCAGCTACTCCTTAAATGGTTTCAAGAACTTTAATATCACAGTCATTGAGACTTACAACCTGGACCACATCAGCCAATAATTTATAATTTTCTTTATAAGCCAGTACGTGTGCATGTGCCTGCCTTCTGTATTGACAAGGCATGGCTCGAGCCGTACAGCCTTCTGCACATGTTTTAAACTTTTATCCTCTCTTCCGCTGTTTGTATGCTTAGGGAAGGGGGAAGCACACCCAAACTAAAACCATTTACAGAAGATAGTACGGTTACCTCCTCACATGCAAGATCATGCTTTTTACCAGCTACAGCAATTGCCAGAGGTAAAAAAAGGCAGTTGTTTTGCACAGAGAGGCTTTCAGCAAGTTACACTAACAAGAAGCAGCAAAGCACTGCACTAATTGCAGCTGTACTCCCCATCATCTTGGACTCCCTCCTTTGCTTGTTACGTTTGTCAACAAGCTTATTACAGACAACTGTAAGCTGAAACCTTGCACACCTTGTACACCCAGCTCTTTCTCCCGATGGAGCTCTAAGTAGCTGGGAGCTTTTCCCTGCGTGCCCAGAGGCCTCGAAGACAGTCTCGAGATGTCCTTTTCTCATGGAGCAGTACTGTGTCTGGCCAGCCAGCTTTCTAACCTGTAGAGATAGGACAGCTGCACGTTCTCTGGGTCGTTGCTTCAGTTCATAATACCTGAGAAAACACGCTTTCACTGGTTGAAGGAGAAATTGGTAGGAATATCAATAATGAACCTATGGTAGCCTAAACTTATATGGAAACTTTCTTTCCATTTTCCCATGACTCTACAGGGTCCAACAGCTCCGACTCCACCCTGTTCCACAAGCGGCCTCACAAAGGCAGACAGGATGGCAAATCAAAGGCTCAAGCAAGCTGAACTTCCCTTCTGTGCCATTTTAAGAGCAAGCAGCCTTTCACAGCTCCTTCGGTCTGCTGCTTCTGACACCAGGTGGAAGTCTGCAGGGCGGAAATTAAGTCAAAACTTTGAGAAAGAATTGATGAGAGATGTGAGTGAGGTGGGAGGACTCCGTTGCTTTAAATGTCATTTCTGTACTGAAAGCAGAGACTTGGATTTGAAAATAACATAGCTCAGCAGTCCATGAAAATGGAGACCTTGCATTTGAGTAAAAAACACTTTCCAAACACCTAAGCAATTTTATTCCCCCGCCATCCCTCCCAGTAAAATATCAGAATAGTAATTACAAATTAGTCAGGCTTTCTCTCACACGGTCAAATTTTTATAAACAGTACCTTGTTTCTTTCCCCCAGGACAGAAAGCGGTAGCAGACAACCAAAAATTTTGGATCAAGTCAATGGAACTAAAAAACATTTCAAAAAGATCTCAAAAACAAAGGTATGTGTGTGGGAAGAGAGCTGTGCTCAGTTTATTCCTACGCAAAATTAAATTTGAATTTTTGACTTCAAGTACTGCCGTTCTTACAGCGCATGCCTTATGGTCCAGTAGATGGTCTTCATTTCACTCTGAATTTCGTTGCAATTTACTTAATGAAGAGCTTGCCATGATTAACTATTAGTTCCATTCCAGTGACGAGTATTTGACTCCTGATGCATCCTTGTCACAACTGTCTTTTCCAAAAGTAAAGCTGTCAGTTTTTTGAGGGCCCCCAGCCTTAAACACAGGACCAACCAAACAGTAAAAGCCTAGAATGCATTTGGACACACAGTTCGAAAGTGAAATATTTTCTGTGGTAGCTCCACGATTAGACACTTGAAGTACCCAGCATAAGCAGCAGAATTCATTTGGGGGATACTGATAATTAATTCCCTTTTTACCGGGTATGGTGCAGTTAAATGACAATAAGACAATGCACCAGGTGCGGTTATCGCCCTACCGTGACCCTTTAATTGAGCTGTAAGTTAAGCCTCCTGCAGCCAAATCACCTTTCCTCTCCTTTCTGCAGGTTGCTTGAGGCAGAAGGGAGATGGCGTGTGTGTAACACAACGCTGTTTTCATTCGTTTCCAACTCTGCAGCAGCTGCAGAAAAATAGCACCGGAATGCGAATTCCCCCTCTGCTTGGACAGAGCACAGGCAGCGCCTTTTACAGCCAGAATTCAGTCGATTTTCCACGCCAGAAAGCAAACAAACAAACAAACAAACAAATTCAGCGCCGCGTGTCCGTCGGAACCAACCCTCGCGACGAGACCTGCGGGGGAGGGAAGGTGCAACCCACGGCCGGGCGCGGGGATGTGACCGTCGGTGGGGAGGCGACCGACTGCGGCCCCGCCTCGTCAGCACTTCAGCGCCTCCGGCGAGCTCGGGAGGCCGTGCAGGTCCGGCACCGCCGGGCCTGGCACCCCCCGCCACCGGCGGCGCGAGGGGCGGGGCGGGGCAGCGCCCTCCTCGCGCGGCCATTGGCGAGCGCGGCTGTCGGTCAGCGGTGGGCGGTGGCGGGCGGCTATAAAGGCGGCGGCGGCGAGCCCGGTGGGGTGTTGTGAGGGCGCGGGGGTCGGTGCCGAGCAGAGGTGGGCCCTCGCGCGGGGCCGGAGGACGGTACCGGCGCGGAAGTCCGGCCGGTGTCAGCATGGTGGACGTGTTCAGCGGGCGGGTCCTGGTCGGTAGGGACGGCCGCAGCGTGGACCCGGAGGAGGCCCTGCAGAACAAGGTGGTGGGCTTGTACTTCTCCGCCGGCTGGTGCTCGCCGTGCCGCGACTTCACCCCGCTCCTCTGCGACTTCTACGCGGAGCTGCTGGAGGAGACCCAGCCCCCCGCCCCCTTCGAGGTCGTCTTCATCTCGTCGGACCGCAGCGCCGAGGAGATGGCCGGCTACATGCGCGCCATGCACGGGGACTGGCTGGCCCTGCCCTTCCACGACCCCTACAAGCAGTGAGTACCCCCGGCCCCGGGCCGGGAGCGCCGTGAGGGAAGGCTGGCTCTGCGCCCTCGATCTGGGGTTTAAAAGATCCCTCGAGAAGGCGTTAACGAAGACCCAGGAGTTCTGAGCAACCCGTTCTAGTGTAAGATGTCCCTGCTCGTGGCAGGGGGGCGTTGGAACCAGATGCTCTTTAAGGTCCCTTCCAACCCAAACCATTCCATGATTCTATGATTAACGAGGTGGTGTGAGCAGTGAGCCAGAAAACGATTGGCAAACAAGGACCAAGGGGTTGTTTTTCAGCACAGCAGTAGTTGTTAAGGTTGTTCTGGGTCGTGTAGCATATTAATGCTCTGGAAAAAAGGTGTAGAAGTGGCAAAGCTCGTAGCTGAACGACTTAGAGGAGGGCAGAGCAAACTAGGTAGAATTTCAGCCAGATACAGGTGAGCTAGGTGAAGAAGAAATGTAGCAACAGCTGGAGCTTAGCTGTGGCAAATGCACATGGTAACTGAAGTGTAAAATTCTTGTGCTGATAGGTTTCTGTAGGGGCATTCCTGCAGGCAGCTTGCTCGGTAAAGCAGCGAAAGGGAAGGACCTGACCATGTGCAAGTCGCAGGGTGAAGGATACCAAGAACTGTTTTGATGACCTAAGTCAAGGGTGCAGACTCGTGTGGAGGACTGTCAGAAATATGGTCTAGCTCACATCAAGTATAGGCTGAGATTACAGGGCTGCAGGTAAGATGTTCAGGCCCACTGAAATGCCTGTAACTGGAGACTTAAAATACATGTAAATACTGGTAAATGGATTTATGAATTTCCCCTCCCCCCCGCCCACCCTTTAAATAATGTATAAGTAGATTGTGGGAAATACTGTTTGAATGTCATCAAAGTCAAGGAGTTAGCTACCCCATCTATGTTTAAAAGTCACGCTAAACCCGCAACAAGATTTATTCTAACAAAGAACTCGGTTCTAGTGCTTCTGGTAACTTCTAGCATACTTTTAACTCTGGATCCATCTCTGTGCACTAGCTGGGATGGAGCTGTGGTACGCCCCAGCTGCTCGCTCGGTGCAGAGCAGGCTTACTGATCTCCTTTCGTCAATGCACTTTGACACCCTCAGGAGCAAACAGTCTGAAGCCAGGAACGGTTTCATCCTTCCTTGGCTCATTCTTGGGCGTCAGCAGCCAATTAATGTTAGGTTTTTTTAATGACAGTTTCCATTAGCTTAAAAATTGATTGAAATAGCCGTGCTGTTTTCCACCGATCTCCAAAGGCTCCCCAGGCAGTGATTGTATTTGGTAACTACTAATCCTGATACACTTCAGGCATATTTCGTGATTGAAATGTAGCACTTGAAGTTATGGCATCCAGCAAGCTGTTCAGTGTAGAATGCGCTTATAGATTCAGCCTCTGTGGATTAGGGGTCTATTTCTGATGCTGCTCTTGCCCAAGTCATGTGGAATGGAGGTACAGAGACAGTTTAATTGGCTTTTCTGTGGTAGTCCGTAATGCCCTTCAGAATCCTGTAGAGAAATGCGGCTTGTTCTGTCAGGGATAGCTGTGAGATCGTAGCGTTTGAAGTGGGTTACTGAAGAACAAAGTGCAGAGGGATATTAAAAGTCGATGTTTCTGAAGTTGTGTTTCTTGCATGTGGCAGTAAAGGGCTGTGTGGAGAAGTTGAGGGTGCTGAGGCTGAATTGCCTGGTAGTTTGGCTTCAGAGATACTGGTGAATTATTGTAGACTTAAAGCAGACAGATGTGTGTTCACTCAGCCAAATTATAATTCTGGCTAGATGCTAGTTCTAAGTAAGAATATATTTTTAAATTGAAGAACATCTGTTAATAATTTTATTATTAGTATTTATTGATGTTCATGTATTAACATTATTCATTAATATTTTTAAAGTTCCATTGTAATTAGTTCAAATTGGTTGCTCTTTAGTGGACTGTGCAAAGAAGGCATTTCAATATCTTCAGTGAAGTTAACTTATTGTAGCTGGTGACTTCAGTGTTTAAGATACATAACTGGAGCATAAACTGAAGTCTCTTGTAGGCACAATAGAGCTGATTTTAAATTTGCGATCTAAAACACATTTCATGGAAGCATGGAGCTTCTGGGGGATGAATTTTGTCTTGTTCAGAAATTGCCTGCATTCGTACTTGTAGTGTGTGAAGTGTAACGCCTTGCCCTTTCACATAGCTGCAGAGAAGCAAAATACTGAATTCAGAGCAGGATCTCAAGACTGCTCTGTGCTGTCAGTCCTCGCTATTTCCCTGAGGTGGTACTGCACCTTCACTACTTTATGTAGACTGTGGCATGACTGACAGAAAATACTACATCCTGCTGATGCCTTGACTGCAGCTTTATTGTTGATTTTTTGCTGGCTGAGGCACAGGCTTTTGATCCCTGCAGGGGTATGTGAAGACAATCTAATAAGAAGTGAGCTCTAAGAAGAGAAAGGGAATAATAGAGAGGAAGAGCAGCAGTAGGACAGAATGTGTCGACTGAACGCTGGTAAATGGGGAGTGATGTTTTAATTTTGATACACTAAGACATACTGCTGTGTTTATACTGAGCCCTGCTGTGAAAAGGGTCTTTCCCTGTGGGTGCCCAGCACATGCTAGTAGTTCTTGCAGGCTGCTCAACAGGTGTTTACTGAGTCCATGTCCTGTATACCTCAGTGAAAACTCAGAGAATTCCTGGAAAAGGTAAATAAAAAGGGTATGCTGACACTTTACGTTATGAAGCTTTAGGTACAAGGGTGGATTGGCACCTACAGCAATATCG
>Ga0065711_1046222_pt1 | contig 13018 bp, 7 predicted proteins | sample Hoacrofraction12_FD_59098 | JGI IMG/M metagenome (GOLD analysis project Ga0065711, IMG submission 59098) | Hoatzin crop microbial communities from Cojedes, Venezuela - Epithelial fraction 12 v2 (version 2) | ecosystem: Host-associated > Birds > Digestive system > Esophagus > Crop | place... | reverse complement strand
AAAGAAAGAAAGAAAGAAAGAAAGAAAGAAAGAAAGAAAGAAAGAAAGAAAGAAAGAAAGAAAGAAAGAAAGAAAGAAAGAAAGAAAGAAAGAAAGAAAGAAAGAAGGAAAGAAAGAAAGAAAGAAAGAAGGAAAGAAGGAAAGAAAAGAAGGAAAGAAGGAAAGAAAGAAGGAAAGAAGGAAAGAAAGAAGGAAAGAAAGAAAGGAAGGACATTAACAAGGAACAAAATACACTCAAGAGAATTTTCTACATGAAATCATCCCTAAATACAATATTTTCTAGGGAAACGTTCTGATTAAACTGCCTGTGTCCTCACAACTGAGTCCACTGGCCCATGGAGGAAGCTGGTCCAGTGATTTTCTTCCGTGCTGTTGTATCATTTCTTCCTCTGAAGCCTGTAATAGCTCTTCTGAAGATTCTGCAGTGCTGTGTCTGAAAAACACATTTTCTTCCTCTGCTGCAGTTTAATCTCAGTAATATTGTTTGCAGCCTCGGTGAATGTACACTTTATCTTCCTCTTGTACAGATGATTTTGAAAACTCCAAATATGTATTATCATCTGCTGCAGTGTTTGAATGAAGTTTTGCAAGGGCAGATTGACTTTCAGGATAGTACAAGTCAGTGAGTTTCCAACTTCATTATTTTGATCCCTGCCATTCCATGTCCCTTCATTACGTTCGGGTCACCGATTTTATTCCCTGTTTTAGAACTGATATTCCCTGTAATCAGAGGATGCTGAACAAATTCTTCTCTAGTGTAACTCCACTGTAGTCAAAGTACTTACACGAGGGATGAATTTGGCTCAGAAGATTTGGCATAATGTCAATGAGTAACTACAGCTGCTCTGGGTCTCTATATTTTCATCACTCTTGGCTGCTCTGCTTGGTACTTAAACTTGAGTAGTGGTCAGATTTATTTGGATTCTTTAGAGGGATTAAAACAAACTTGACGCAGCCTGAATTATGTCCTTATACATAGTGGTCCTTACTCAGATTGCTCTTACACCTTCATACACAGCCAAAACTGAGTATCCTGAATGGGAGGCAGGAGCCAAAGTTGTACAACATCCATTACAACCAAACGAAATGAGAAGGAGAATTGTATGTGTTAAACCTTGAGAACAAAATTCAGGGCATAATATGAGATTTTTTTGCAACACATTCTGAATTGCACAATGTTAGTTTCTGTTAAAAAATGGCAAAAAGTTGCAGATTTGATCCTTGCATAATGAAATTCCACTTCACTACATGCTTGACAATTCCATATAGCAACACATTAATAATCTTGTACTCTGTTCTTCTGCTGACATCACTAGAAACTCCAAAAAGATTTCATGATATTCCATTATTTTTCTGTGCTTTATGCAAAAGATATTATTGATCTCTTTTTCCATGGACAAGGAAATTCCCATAGCAGACAATAATATCAGTGATATTTGTCCATAACTTTGCAGTGTGGCAATATCTGAAGAAGAGTTAGAAAGGACACCAAATCCCTATTTTTTGTGAGATATTTACCACATATGGAGGTAGTGATTTAGTGCTTTCCATGGTCTCCTGCAAGGGGCTTGCAGGATGTTTTTCTATTGTAATATCAGGAGATATTTGTTCCCTGGTAGGAGGAAAACACCTCCTTCCCCTATCACATCCTCTGAAGCTTGGGAATAGGTCATATCAGGTGATAAATTATCTAAATGATATTAAGAATTGAAGACCTATCTGGCCAATTCACAAGCTTATGTTTAGGAAAAAAACAGACTTTTAGGTCAGGAAGGAATCCTTCTCCAAGTTAGAACAGCCGTCTCCTCTGCACGATTTAAGAATTTCACTTAGCATGTCCCACCTGTTACAGGAAAGTCACATCTTGGTAGTGATTCTAATGTCTAAATATCTGTCTCTTTTTTGAGAAGTCCATTGTAACCGCAGCTCTTGTTTTGTTTTGTTTTGTTTTGTTTTGTTTTGTTTTGTTTTGTTTTGTTTTGTTTTTCCAAGTTTATAAATTTGTTATAGGATATCAGTGATACTGCTCCAGTGCCTGAATCCATTGTAGCAGGCTCCAAGGCAGAGGGCCCTGCTAAGCCATTATGTATTTGAGTGGTTTTCTTTGCATTCCAGCAGTACTTCTTTGCTCTTTTTTTGTATGTTGCGTGCTGGGTCTATGGTGCCTGATGCCTCTGAAACAATGCCATGCGGGTTATGTGCATGATCTGAGAAGATTTAATCTCAGAATTTCCAGTCAGCATGTGTAAATTCTCACTAGTTATTGAGCCAAAGCATATTTAACCATCACACCTTACAGAGCTAATCAAGTGTAGAGTAACTGATTGGCTGATTTGATGAAAAATGTCCTAATTTATCAAGCCATTTTTATAACTAGCTTGCATCTGGTTAAGTAGCGGTAAAAATAATTTGCTGAATATGATGTAAAATGAAAACAAAACAAGAGAGTGAGACAAATCATATGGAACACTCTGTGACATCCCCAGAGCGACAAGTTTGAGGTTTGTACTGAATGTCTTGGTAGACCAAGGACTAAACTGTGTCTTCAGACTCTGAAGATAGGCTGGAGAGTGAAATGGAGCTGGTTTTGATTGATTGCTTCCAAGACAAGTCAACAAGGAAGTGAATGAGGAGAGCAGGGACTAGCTAGGACCTTGTCCGTCTGCCATAGGTACTTGGCAGAAGATCTGAGATGGCATCCAGATGTCATATTTCCTGCTGCTGGCCAGCAGTAAATGGCCATGGTTCCTCCCGGGGACCAGTTTACTGGAGAATTATCTCCAAGGTGGAAACCTCTTCAGAAACTGACGATATCTTTCTGTGGAGAAAAAGCAAAAATTTTGCTGTAGAAAGCTTGATGTGTGAGAGTATGCATTCTATCACATATTCACACAAAGAAAGGGCAGTGACCTTGCTGGGCAAACAATGTCAAGACAGAAAATTCAGTCATTTTATAGAAAATAAAACAGAAGAAAAAATCTGTTTTGGTATACACATAGCATGTTCTTGCAGGAGATCTATTCCTAAGAATTAGGCCAGTTTTGTAGTTTACCTTTTTTATGTAGTGGAGCATGGGAATTTCTTTATTTTAGTTGAATTATTAACGTACTTTATAATCACGCAATGGAGCTTCATTGTATTTTAATATGTTTCATTTAGTTAACAGAAGCAGAAATCTCCCTTTCAAGGTTTTTTTCCTTTCATAATTTTTTGTAGGAGTGACCAAGTTCTCCCTTGCTTTTGCAGGCAACTACGCGCATAAAAGAAGTAATTTATTATTTGGGTTTGTGTATGTATGTATGTTGGTTGTTGTACATATGCTTCTCTCTGCGGAAATGATATACACAAATGACCCGAAAGCAGGAAACAATGTTAATTTTGAGGCCTACAATAGACTTTTGGGAAAAAATTTAGCTTTGTAACTTGAGGACCTCTATAACAGCAAACAATTATCCACCTTGTCTGAAACAGTAAAGATGGATAATATAGCTATGTGGTTTAAAAATTGAACTTGGCTCCACTCAGCTGAGCATAAAGGAAAATATATGACCTGCTGAGGAGACATAGTGAGCCTGTAGCATATAGTATGTCACTGCCAAAATCTAGAAAATGCATTAAAAGACCTTGCTACTAAGAATGGAGGTGTACATCTGACGTAAATTTCTAGCTAAACTTTTATTTGACTTTGAAAAACTTCAATAGTAGTCAAGGATAACCTCATACTATCAGTGAACGTACAATATCCCAAAAATTTTACTCTATGTGTGTTCTGAGAAGTACCTGTGAAAGGAACTAACTGCCCCTGATTCAGCTGGAGAAGCTGAAGACAGTTCTACAATGGTGTCACAGGCTTCCATGGGGTTATTTTAGACTGTTACAGCTTCAGACTGTTGGCTCCATTATAAGTAGTCCATTATGTATTTGTATCTTCTTTAAGCAAAATACAAAGGACTGGGATTATGGAACCGTTTAGCAGTTTGCAATTCCCAGCAAAGCAACTAAAATAGGGGATCGATTTTATGAACTCACCTCTCATTTATAGAGCTAAGGATTCCAAAATGCTGCTGAACTGCTGCCACAAAATATGGCCAAAAGGAACTAATGTGTGCTTGAAACTGGAAATTTAAAAGTGTAGATGTGTTCTTATGTAGATAAAAATTGGAAAGAATTAGGCAAAACTTCAGCAAAAAAAATTAAAGCTGACGTGCTTTACATGTGATTCGCCACCAGCTCTGAAAGCGTATGCAGTCGGTTTCTGCACAATGGCTGATGCATAGTTATTTGTTAAAATACGATGCCTTGGTAGCATGTTTCAAAAGCTGTGATTCAGTTTCTCTGTAGCTATCAGAGGCTGGTGGGCACTTCTAAAGAGGTAATAGTAGAGCACCTCATTGCTGGGTGCATTGCCAGCTGGCATCAGTTCCGACAGCAACAAACAACATAGTGGGTTTGTACCTCCGTGGCAGGCACATGGAAGATACTCGACAAATCCTTCCCTCACATCAGGCAGTAAAATTTGATGTTCATTCAATGTAACTATGTTTGAGCTCTATCAGCTAATGGGCAAAAAGCAATTTTTACATCTATTTCACTGCCTAATGCTGCTCCCACTACAAATATTAATAATGCAATAGAATATAATGGAAATAATAAATAATAGGTTTAAAAAATACAAATTTGGTATCATATATTTTCCTGCTCAAGTACACTGCCTGTCCCAGAGTCTGTCACTAATTATATGAAAGAGAAAAATTTTGAATGGCACTTTTAGTAGTCAAAGCAGATATCTGGGGAAAAAATTGCTATTCTGAATTTTGATGAAATTTGTCCAAACCAGCATGATCCCACTTTTTTCATTCCACATTTTACATTGCTCAAAAAAAGGTATGAGGCCATTCTTTTTGTCACCAAGGAAGTTGTGCCATTTGCTCTTAAAATCTCTGATTTTTTGGTAACTTGGAAAGGAAAAGTCTGGCAAGCTATAGCTAGCCAAAACTGCCTGTGAAAAGATAGATCCCATGTAAAGATAGCATGGTAGAAGAGTTGGGTTGTCCATGGCACTTCCAGGAAAATCACAACCATACAATTTTTCTCCTTCCCTGTAGCTCTCTGCCAGAGTTGAGATGGAGAGAGTCTTTCTTCATCTACAACCTCACTACTACAAGAAAGCTATAAAGAAGTCCATATGTAAATCAACTGAATAACCACAAATCAGACCAAAGCTCATACCATGCTGCAGAAAGTCTATGAAAGAAACCTGCCTAATTTCCAAAGATCAAACGCTGTTCCTGTCTGACCTTTATTAACTATGAACTACTAGCTATCAACTGTGAACTAACATGACAGTAGTTTACATGAGTTATGATGGTTCTGTTATCCTGTTGTGGGTCCACAAGTGTGACTGGAAGCAGACTCATCACTTTGGGCTGTTAAAACATGTTCACTAATTTAATCATTGCTACTTTGCAACTTAACATGTCAGGCTAAGGGCTCTGGACTTTTCTCTGAAATGGAATAGCAGAAACCAGATTAAAAGTGGTTGAAAATTGTGGTCTTTCTTTCTCCCTTGAGAACTGCTATCTGACTTCAGATCCCTGAAAACAGTGCTGCTGTCCTTTGTATTTAAGATATGCTCGCTTTTTCTTTGCTAGGTAGATATCCCATCAGATTGTCCTGCTAGTCATTCTTTGAATGCTTGCTATTAAAATTTTTCACTGTTTATTAAAGAGGGGCATCTGGACACTTCTTAACCATTTTTAAACAAAAGATAAAATAAATTCCCTTTCCCCTCCCCTCCTTCATCACTAAAGTTTCTCCTCTACGTTGATGTGGAAATGGTGAGTCTTTTCTTAATTTCAAATAGTTAACTAAATCAGAAACCAATGATTCTGTTAATGATCTCACTACCACTACTTTTAAACAGAAGAAATCTTCTGGACTTAGTGGAATTAAACTGTTTTTGAGCAGGAATGAGAGAAAATTCCACTCTTTCTATAAGTTTTTTACATAGGTCAGAGTGACTTACAGCTGTCTGAAAACTGAATAAGAAATATTACTAACTTGAAAGGTGTGCTCTTAAAAGACTTTTGAGGCACTTGTGGGAAGCTGTACATAATTTAGTGGGGATGGCACCACAACAGTTGTGCAGAAATTTCTTTTGGACTCATAAAACTAAATAGCCTGCATAATCTCTTCTTTATGATTTTAACATATCGTGTTGTTAGCACAGCAATATTTTATCTTTTTCAGGTATGTTGATTGTCTAGAAGTGTGGAAGATCTATTACATTGCCTCTCTGTTAACTGTCATAAGATTTATGTTTAGAAAGCACAAAGAACGTGCCCATTCAAAAGCCTGGAAATTAATTTATGTTAGTTTTGCTCACTACTTACTTTCCTCATTTGATTAATTTTCTTTGGGAATGGTTCAAAGCCTTTCTCTTCACAGATCTGTCAAATCACCCTGGAGAAAAGCACTCAGTAGAGCTTTTAAGGGCTAATGTCCACATGGGTGGCTTTGCTGGTGCTCTACTATGCATTCAAGAGGCTGAGTGTGTAGGGTGGGTTAGTAAGAATAACTTATCAATATAGCACGAGCACAGAGCATTTTAAGCTGCTTGGAGATTTCTGAATAATAAATTATGTAAGACATACATAGCTTTGTTTAATCTTAGTGTTTGTGCTGAATCATGGATGTGGACCCTGTCTGGAGGGCACGGCTGTGGTATCTTCACCTTGGCCAGTGCCACATGGCATCTTGCTTCATACAACTGAACAAGAATTTTGGTGTGAACTTTACTGTCAATGGCTTCAAGCTGAAGGTTTCTCTCATGCTAAGAAGCTAATTCAAATCCCAGTGATTGTACCAATACAAGAAATCTCATTGACATAGTAGCAAAATGGAGTGAGAAAAGATTCCATTGCACGACTATGTTGTCACTGCTCTCATTCCCTTCATTATGTATTTGCTATATTATTGTTTTATCCTTGCTATCTTCCCTGTTTTGCAATCTACATATCAAGCAAGTATACTGTTGTATCTACAGGCGTGCTTGCCACTCTTTTTCAGCAGCTGAATACAGCAGGGCTTCACTACTTTTACCAGTGAAGCATCTGACTATTTTCAATTGCTGATTCACTGAGTTCCATGAAAGCCACTTCAGTGATTACCATTTCAGGAAAGGAAAATGGGAAGTGTTTTCATGTACCTGACTGCACTGTTCAGATGGAAAGGAAATACAGAAAAGATCTACACACCCGTACGGTGCATCATCCATATGTGTACTCATGACATGAGGAAGGCGAAGTGAATGCTGTCTCATCCTCTGAGCACACAGCTGCTGCATTCAGAGGCATTTCACAGGTGGCTGAGGCTTTTTTCAGGTTTTAATTCCTACTGGGCCTGTCAAACTGCTTCTGATTTAAGGTAGGTTTTTTTTCTTTTAACAGGAACTAGAACCTGAAAGGACCAGAAAACATCCTTTGAAATGCAGCAAGTATGGCAGCTGTGTGTTGGAGACGGGAAGGAGGAAGGAGGAACTGGAGAGTACAGAAGGAATGTTTTTATGTTACAGAAATTCTGCAATATTTAATGTATTTTCTTGTTAGAAAAGCTTCCTTTAAAACATTATTTTTACTTTGTGGGCTCAAAAATACTTAAAGAGGGGACAAACCTCCCAACCAACTTTCTTACACTTAAACAAGAATATAAGAACAGCTGTCCTGGGCTAGACCAATGCTCTGCGAAGGCCTGGACCCTGTCTCTTGCAGAAGCCAGCTGTACATGTCTAGGGAAGAGCAGGAGAGGAGGGCAAGAACGATACATTCCTGTTGTGTGGTCCCTGCCTTCACTGAGCCAAATCTTAGTGACTTCTTGATGCTGAGATAGTGCACACCCATTTAAAAGTTTTTTTCCAAATTAACTAACACAATTGGTTTTGAATGCAAATAAACTGTTAGCATCCATGACATACTGGGGCAAAACGTTTCACAGCTTTACTATATACTATTCGAGAAAGAATTTCCTTCCCTTGCATGGGAAAGACATGGATCTGTTGAAGGGGGTCCAGAGGACAGCCAAAAAAATGATCAGAGATGTGGGACACCTCTCCCATAAGGAAAGGCTGAAAGAGCTGGGATTGTTCAGCCTGGCGAAGGCAAGGCTACAGGGAGACCTCATTGTGGTCTTTCAGTTCTTAAAATGAGCTTATAGAAAAGATGACGTCAAACTTTTTAGCAGGCCTTTTGTGATAGAACAAAGAGTAATGATTTTAAACTAAAAGAGGGTAGATTTAGGCTAGATAGAAGGAAGAAAATTTTTACTCTGGGCGTGGTGAAACATTGGTACAGGTTGACCAGAGAGGTGGTAGTTGCCCCATACCTGGAAAGTTTCAAGGTCAGGTTGGACAGGGCTCTGAGCAACCTTGTCTAGCTGAAGGTGTCCCTGCTCATTGCAGGGGTTTGGACTAGATGACCTTGAAAGGTCCCTTTCAACCCAAATGATTCTATGATTCTGTGGTTCTGAACACACCATCTACCTGCTTCATTATATTCAGAAATGTTATCAGCATAAGTGATTTACAGCTTAGGGGAAGAAACTGTTGTGGTTGTGACATACAAGTATTTGACAGGTGGCGTAGTTGTCGTGCTATTTTATTCATTTTTTTACGCTGCTAAAATTTTACATTTAAAATACAGAATTATGTATTGTGGTAGCTGTAATCTGATTCTGTAAACTTTTATTTATTGCCCAGTGTATTAGCATGGGACTGGAAAGAAATACTTGAGTATGTTTGTTTTCACTGTAGAGGTCAGTATTGGTAAAGTGTTACCGCACAAGAAAATAAGTAGTGTGAACTTATCATCTTCACCTACACCATGAAACAATCCACAATGTTAACGACTTAAAAACTAGTGAAGCATGCTTAGAGCACTCAGTTACAGCTTAATTGATGCAGGTCCTGCTTGGCCAACTTGATCTCCTTCTATGACAAGGTGACCTGCCTAGTGGATGAGGGAAAGGCTGTGGATGCTGTCTACCTGGACCTTAGCAAAGCCTTGGATACTGTCTCCTACAGCATTCTCCTAGAGGAGCTGGAAGCTCGTGGCTTAGACATGTGTACTCTTAGCTGGGTAAAAGACTAGCTACACGGCCTAGGTCAGAGACTTGTGATGAATGGAGCTAAATCCTGTTGATGGTCAGGCAATGTTCCCGAAGGGCTCAGTTTTGGGGCCAGTCTTGTTTAACATCTTTACCAATGACCTTGGTGAGGGGATTGAGTGCTCCTTCAACAAGCTGGCAGATGACACCAAACTGGGTGGGACAGTCGATCTGCTTCAGGGTAGCAAGGCTCTGCAGAGGGATCTGGACAGGCTGGATCGATGGGCTGAGGTCAGTAGTACGAGGTTTAACAAGGTCAGGTGCCGGGTCCTGCACTTTGGTCACAAAAACCCCATGCAACACTACAGGCCTGGGGAAAAGTGGCTGGAGAGCTGCCAGGCAGAGAAGGACCTTGGGGTGCTGGTTGACACCTAGATGAACACGAGCCAGCAGTGTGCCCAGATGGCCAAGAAGGACAACAGCATCCTGGCTTTTATCAGGAATAGTGTGGCCAGCAGGAGCAGGGAGGTGATTGTGCCCCTGTACTCAGCACTGTTCAGGCTGCACCTTGAATACTGTGTGTAGTTTTGGGCCCCACTACAAGAAGGACATTGAGGTGCTGAAGCATGTCCAGAGAAGAGCAACAAGGCTGGTGAAGGGTCTGAAGAACATGTCCTATGAGGAGCAGCTGAGGAAACTGGGGTTGTTTAGTCTGGACAAGAGGAGGCTAGGGGGAGACCTTATGGCTCTCTACAACTACCTGAGAAAGGAGGTTGTAGTGAGGGTGGTGTTGGTCTCTTTTCCTGGCTAACAAGTGATAGTATGAGAGAAAATGGCCTCACGTTGTGTCAGGAGAGGTTTAGATTGGACATTAGGAAAAAATTCTTTACTGAAAGAGTGGTCAGGCATTGGAGTATGCTGCCCAGTGAAGTGGTGGAGTCACCGTCCCTGGAGGTCTTCAAAAAACATGTAGATGTGGCACTTCAGGACATGATTTAATAGGTATGGTGTTGTTGGGGTAAGGATTGGACTTGGTGATGTTAGAGGTCTTTTCCAACCTTAATAATTCTGTGATTCTATGCAGACAATGAGCTCTAAACTGAGACCCCTAAATTAGCACTTTCAAAGTAGATAGCCAAAATACTTAAGTCAAATAAACTCATCTTTACCCCTACTATCTAATTTGTATTGCAAAGACTCTGAAAATTAAGTTAATATTTTGTCAATATTGAGGAAGAAGGGAATATAAATCAGAAACATACTCCTTTCTGACTGTGCTTTTTTCCTCCAGATTCTTTGCCTTAAGGAACACAGAGGGAAAAGTACTAATCCTCCCTAAAAGAACAAGCAAGGGTAATTTCCCCATTAATGTTAGAAAAATGCAACTTTTCCTTCTGTCCACTACTGATAACACTTTTGAAAACAAAGAGGTATTTTAAAAGCATTTAAGTGAATTAGTTTGCCAACTTCCCACTGACAGAAAGCTTGGAGACTACATTACCTCAAAGTGTTTTGAAAAAATCACCCTCAGCTGTGGAGGAGTGCTCAGAAGACGAGAGTAAAACAGCTCTATAACCAGCCAGCAATAGGCTTTGAGCTTAATCCAAGACCACAATGCATAGTACACGTGCAAAATAGTGGCATATATGTAGTGAAATGTTAAACAAAGACAAGAAACTTATGTGACATTTCTTCAATAGATAGCTATTTCAGTCTACAGACATGGAGATTTTGACATTTGGGGTAGTTTCTGTATGAGAGGAAAGCTTCCTTTTCAGGGGTAGCGCACCTCAGGGAAGCGGAGAGATGCGTGCCAAAAGGCAACCTACCCAGCCCCCTACACTCATGAAAAAAAGAGAGGCCCAGTAATGCTCCCACTCTTCAGCAGGAATAGAAACAGTGGTGGGGAAGCTGGACTCTGACCACACCTGGTGACATCAGAACCCGTGAACTTGTGCAACGAAACAAACATCACGATGCCAGTCAATAATAACAATGATCAATAATAACATCCTCTATCCAAAGCTTTCGTTGAAGCTTGTGGAACTATTGGATGCCCTCGTTTCACTGACAACCAACTTATAGCAGGTAGACTGTTTTCAATATTTCATTCTTTTGATTGACAGCTGCTTAGTATCTGATCATTTTTGTCACCTCTAATTTTCATCCTGAGTCCCTACTCTGGTTTCATTTTGCTTTAGACACTGGAATTTCATCAAACTCAACAGATATACAGATACGTAAATTAGGAGCAAGTTCAAAATTGTTTCTTCTGTCCTGGACACATACACACTCAATGACATCACATCTTCTCTTACAGTGGGAGGGACTTTGCTCCCCCAGTCCCCATCTTGTGGTCCATACACTTGAGAGGTGTGGAAAGAGAGGATAACAGTGAAGAATGAGGCAAAAATCTTGCTGAGTACCTCAGCCTTTTCCTCATCTGTTGTTACCAGTTTACCAGTTGTGTTGTCGTGTTCGTCAAGGTGGGGTTCTTTGACCTTCTTTTTCTGGCTGACATACCTGTAGAAGCCCTTCTTAAGATTTGAGTCCCTTGTCAAGTTCAGCTCCAGCTGCTCCTTGGCCTTCCTGAGCCCATCCCTACAGAGCTGGGCAATCTCCCCACACTCTTCCCAGGATGTGAGAAGTTAATTTACCTGGAACTATAGTGTCTTACCTAGTATCATGTTTTATCTCTTTGTTGTATGGGAGTGAATAACTAATAAAATCTAACTAAACCTTCCTTTACATGTTATTTTGTACATGCTACAGAAATTCTTCTCAGGATAAAAGTTGATGTGATTTTCTGTGACATGAACTTGTTTTTCAAGTACGCAGTAGTATCTATCACTCTATCTGTTCTCAGCTGTGTAACAGCAGTGACTACAACTATCTTTCCTTACCACTAAAACATCTGGCAATTCCTGCCCAAAATCACTGACTTCTATATCAACCAGTCACGCCTAAAGACTACAAGATTAAACCCCAGAGGACCATTACATGGGTCCTCTGCTATAATCACAATTAAATTAATCTTCCAAATTCCACCATAAGTTGGTATGAAATACCCCTTTACAGCATGTGGTGTCCATGAGGGCTAGAAATTTCCTTTTAAATTTCAACTTGCTCTCTTGCATCTTTACTTAATTTGAAAAAAAATATCTTTAGTAAAAATTGTCTTTTTTCAAAGCAGGTATTTTTATTCTTTTGCAACTTACATAAAGTGACAAAAAATCACTGAAGATGTGTTTGAGCGGTTTTATTAATTTTCTGTTAAGCTGACATTGTTAAGGCTCTTACTTCAGTTTATGTCTATGGCTTATGAACACACAGTGGAAGAAGGATTAAAAGAAAACATAAGTAGTCTTCATCCACTCCTTTTTGTGATGTGATTTGTGCAACACATTACTTCAACCATAGAAAATAAATTGTTATACTTCTCATTTTTTATTGTTATACTTCTCATTTTGATACTTTTTTACTACACAGTAAGGCAGGGGGGTCCATGAGTGCTGGTCGCTCTTTAAACAACACTTCTTCCATGCACAGGAACAATGCATCCCCCTGAGAAAGAAATCGAGCAAAGGAGGCAGGAGACCTGCATGTTTAAACAAGGAGCTTCTAGCGGAGATCAGGCAGAAGAGAAAGGTCCATGGAATGTGGAAAGAGGGGCAGGCCACTTGGGAAGAGCACAGAAATGTGGTGAGAGCATGCAGGGATGTGATGAGGAGGGCCAAGGCTCACCTGGAATTGAAGCTGGCAAGGGATGTCAAAAACAACAAGAAGGGCTCTTCAACTACATCAGCAGCAAAAGGAAGGCTAGGGACAACGTGGGGCCGCTGCTGAATGAGGCAGGTGTCCTGGTGACGGAGGATGCAGAGAAGGCAGAGCTACTGAATGCCTTCTTTGCTTCAGTCTT
>Ga0065711_1046212_pt1 | contig 13018 bp, 10 predicted proteins | sample Hoacrofraction12_FD_59098 | JGI IMG/M metagenome (GOLD analysis project Ga0065711, IMG submission 59098) | Hoatzin crop microbial communities from Cojedes, Venezuela - Epithelial fraction 12 v2 (version 2) | ecosystem: Host-associated > Birds > Digestive system > Esophagus > Crop | place... | reverse complement strand
GGGGGTGAAGCCGCCGCAACCGCGGCCGTTTGTTGTTAAAGGCGTGTTTGTGTGTCCGCGGCGGCATGGTGCGGGAAGGGACGGCCGGGGAGGGGGGGGAGGGCACCCGGAGCACCCCCGCGGCACGCGCGGGCCTTTCACCCCGGGGCGGGGGAGAAGATGGCGGTGCCGGGGGTGTCCACGCTCCGTAACGTGTCAGCCGCCACCGCACTCCGTGACACAGTCCCCCTAGCATAACATTGCTTTGCTAGTTAGCATAGGGCCTTTATCGCTATTAATATTGTTATTATTATTATGGTATTTTTACCAGTAGACGTGCCTGCCTTTATTCTTTCTCATGTGGTCCCGGTACTTCATTCTGCTGCCAGCATCAGATGCTGTCGCTACGTGCGCGAGGTTTTATGCCAGACTCACGCATTCTGCGATGCCAAGGGAGCTGATTTTTATCTCTGTAATACACTAGAAGATGATTCGTGTCGAGTGCACATACTGCGCAACTGTGGAAACTAGCATCATGTGGAATAACAAAACTACATAAGGCATGGAACAATAGACGGGATATCTGTGGGTTTGAGATTGGGCTAGTATAGAAGTCCAGTGCGGTTTGAGACTGGGCTGACTATATCGCTTATGCCAGATGAGCGGGCAGCGGCGGGGAGGCTGCGGCAGCGCACCAAAAAAGGACATTCAGAGGACACCGAGGAAGAAGAGACTCTTCATCCTGAAGACCACCAGAGGAACTTATAAAGACCACCAACATCATAAGACGCATGCATCAATAAATGATGCCACATAAGCACAGAGAGTCAAAAGAAGGAGGAGACTTCGCGGAAACGAACAGCCCGGAGAGAATATAAAGACCGCCGGTGCCATTAGAAGGTGTGTGTGTTGGTGGAGCAGCGACTCCCCGTGCACCCAGCGCTGTTTGCTTGCTTTTTATTGCCTTAAATATGAATAAAGAAAAAGGTAATGCAAATGACGTATTGTCATTTATAACATCTCCTTTGTGTTTTATTTTTCCCCCTTTTCCTTTCGGAGGTTGCAGTCGTGGATGCACGTACGGAGGACAGAAACAAGAGTGGTCGTACGTGAGAGGTGGCAAACGGTAATGGTGTCAGCCCTGGGGAGCCCGGGAGGCTTGGTGGGATGGAGCTGGCCTGGATTCTGAAGGAGGGCTTCGAACCCGGGTAATTTATTGGCCCACTGGAGACTCGCGTTCCTGAGGCACCACAAAGACCGAGGCTCCGTGCTCTTTGGAGCAATATTTTGCCTTTGCGAGCGTAGCCGTAAGGAGTGCGGCTGCCTTAGCGCTGCCCAAGAGCAGCTGCAGATGGAAGGTTGCTTGTGCCTCCTCCGCAGTCTCCTCAGCACAATCCGCCTTGCTAGGCAGTACCAGTTGTAAAAAATGTTACATTAGAAGTTGTGTGAGAAGTGTAATCTGATTAACAGCAGTAGATTAATAGCATTTTTTTTCATATTTTTTCAGATTTTTAAGTCAAAACCAGATGTAGACTGAATCGCCTTTCTGAAGAAAAGCGACCTTTTACTCTGAAAAAGCAAATGATGGAGGAGTGTGTGCATTTCATCTTGCGCATGCTGTGATGCAGTCCAGCTTCATCAGTGCGTGTGTTCTGTCATTTCGGAGGTTTCTGCCGTTTGACCGCTTGGAAGTATTGATAATTATTATGACTTTAGGAGTTATTAAAGGAAAATGTATTTCACAGTGAAAAGCCCAGCCTAGTAGGACATTGGGGTTAAGCCAAATCTTTAGAAGAAGAAGATTTCCAGAGTAATTTTACTGCACTGTGACGTTTGTAGCTGTTTGGTTTTTTTCCCAGCTCATTTTCACTGTGGCCAAGAGTCAGATTAATTAAAATCAGAGTGAACAAAGGGCTCAAATTCCCAGTAAATATTCATCTCACAGTTAAGAAATGGAGAATAGAGCAGAGTAGCTTGCACAATAAGCTGAGTTTGATCATAAGCAAAATTGTATCTATTTTTCCTCTGTTTCCAAATGGCTACTGCGACACCTTGTCAGGCGAGGTAAAGCATAAAACAGATGTTTAAAAGCTGTCTGATGGTAGATTCTCCTTTTGCCTAAATGAAGTGAGAGCAATAATTTTTGTAGTTGGTATTTCTCTTTCGAGAAACACAGGGTGAGTAACAAAAAGAAAAAAAAAAAGAAGAATAGAGGCTAGGGTTTGTTACCTAAAGAACAAAAGCAAACATCCTCCAGCACATTGGTAGTGAGAAAGGACTAAGAGAACACAACATCAGCTTTTTCTGTTTGCTAAAGCATAGAAAGGAGTTTTAATGTCTACAGTAAAAGCAACAAAAGAAGGGGTGTCTTTGGCCAATGACTCTTAATTGTCTCAGGATTCCTTTTAGTACCTGCCCTAAATGAGAAGCTGTCCTAGGGAGAAAGTGTGATTTGCCCATTAGAGAGCAAACTGAAACAGAGGTGTTGAAAGGATAAGGAGAAAATAATGAGTAACAGCTGTTGTTCCCCTGCATATTTTCACACTGTATGACTCTTCTTGGTTTTTGAGTTTAGTAATGCGGTCCTGTTTATTGAGAAAAATAGAAATGTCTGTCTTTGCAATAATACCTTGTTATCATTGACACGATAAAAAAACCCCCAAAATTCCTGAGATTTTGCTCGCTTCCCAATGACCTTGAAATATAGGCTAGAAATTGTTAAATCAAGGCTAGAAGATTCTTTGTCATGGCTGTCTTGTCTTCTTCAGTTTGTGCACAGAACAAGAATAAGGGTGCATTGGTAAGTTACGATCTGAGCCACGGTTTAATCGTGCTGAAACCTCTGTAGGCAGGAGCTACTTAGAGAGGCTGAGCAAATAGCTGGTCGAGCAGGAGTGATGGGACCTGCTTAAAAATGTTCTTTTGCATGTAGGAGTGGAAAGCATAGTTCTGAATTCATCATGAAATCTGGTAGAGGCAGTCCTCTCATGCATTATCAACTCATCTAATTAAAATGATATTGTGCTTTCTGTGCCTTAGTTTCTGCTTTTTTGTATTTTGACTTTTTAAAAAAGTGTAGCTCCTGAGCTGAAGGTTGGTCTTGGTTGTATGTATATGACTGGACTGCCTTTAGTAAAGCAAGGCTGGGAATCGGGATCTAATGCACTGTGCTTTAAATATTATAGTGGAATGAAAACTTAAATATGAAGTACAAGGTTTTATTTACTCTCTTATGCAATAATAAAAATATCTAGGAATTCCATCAGCAGCTTCTGGAAAATTTCTCTCAAGATCATCAGATTTTTTTATTTCCTTTTACCACTTTCTTGGCAGGTCATAGTTGGTAATTTACAGGGTTCGATTCTGTTTAGCCGCAGTTTGATCTTTGTAGGGATTTTTGTATGATTGCAGTTGAACAATTTCAAATGTATTACAACAAATTCTTGTACAGTCACTCTGGATTTACAGCTGTAGAACTAAAAACCCAGTTGTGTTTTCTCAGAATGTATACCAAGCAGTATTTATCCAGAATGAAAGTAATTCACTTGGCTTGGTTTAAACTGATTAAAAGTGCTTTTGTGGCTTTCTGCAGTATGACATCTTGAAATGTAATGCACTGCTAATAGGATACACAGAAGAGCAAACACAGAGGTCTGTGCAGATTTGAGTGTGCTACTATAAACAAAGAAGGTGTTCACAAATGGCTTAGAGCTAAATTTGACAAGACAGTGCTAATCACACTTGGACATGGGAATATCTGGACAGAGGACACTCAGCTGGCCTCGTATCAGCCTCTTGGAAGGCAGTGGTAGCTCTCACTTGTCAGTTAAACAGGGACATTGTATGAAAATTATTGCATGAGTTGATATAGGGAGAGAATTGGCTTGATCTTGTTAGGGCCTTGTTTTAGTGAGAAAGGCAAGGTCAAACATGCGGAACTACTCCTCTGCTTGCTGAGACTGGACTGAGGAAACTGATTAACAGACAAAATTCGATCTTGAGTATTTTGTAGCCTAGCTTCATCTTGATGCTTCCAATTTTGGCAACATTTTAGGACCGGGTTTTGGAAATTAAGTATATGCCTGATGTTTACATACAGATATTGGCTGTACATGCATATGTCATTTATTTACATTTTGTCTATTAGCTCATAAAGGGGTCATTTTTTTTTGCCAGTAAATGCAAAGTTTGCGTAGGAAATTTGTGTGCACGACTTTGGTAGATGTTCGTCTACGAGCAGTTGTAATTGCTTTAGTGGAAACTTTGCAGTGGTGTCTTAATGAAGCATCGAACATTTTTTAGTTGTGGCATTTTTTCTGCTATAGTTTGAAAGCAAAGCATCAGTTTGTAAAGAACAAAGAACAGCACAGGTGGTTTTACCCACTGCTATCCTCACCATTATTTGTTTTTGGTACGGTGTTTTTGTTATCACTAATGTACTGGAAAGTGGGCTTGGTTCAACATTTCCACAAAGTGAAATTTTTAGTCAGTAAATAATGTGAGATCCAAGCGAGGTCCTAAGAAATAAAATAAATATAAGTAAAGTTTTCCTGTGGGGAAAAAACAAAGGAACAGAACATAATGAGACAGTCAGTCTATTCACATTACCATTGGCTATAAAACTATTGCTTGGCTAATAAAGATCATGCTTGTCGTATTGCTCTTGTGTATTTTTTCCATCCTATTTGAATAAAAAAAGACAGTGTATATTAAAACAGTGTAACTCCACCTAAGCCCAAATGCCTGGTGTTTCCTAGAGAGGTATGTTTGGAGGCCTGAAGATGGAATGCTCTTTTGTGCAGACATGGATCCCACTTCTTCCCGTCTCTCTGGATTTTGACTAGGCTGTAATAGTATTAAACGTCATTCTTTCACTTTATGGAGAAAATTATTATTCCCCTTTCTCTATTCAACTGGGTGTGAAGGGTTGCAGGAATGCTGGAAGGGAAACTTAGTGAAAAGGAGGAATGCATTTCCAGGACAGCACATGTCTTTTCACCCTCCTTGTGCCGCTGGGAACCTAGTGCCCGGTGGCTTAGGGTTAGAGGCTTCAACAGCGAGTGGCCTCACTCGAAGGGGGGCAGCTCTGCAGTCCGCTCTGTCAGTGGGACTGAAAGCCTCAAACTTTCCCAGATTTGTCCCAGCCCTGATGCCGTGATAAACTTTGTGGTCACGTGAGCAGGCTCGGGTGATGGTTGGTGAGGACTAAGCAATGTGTTTGTCTTTGTGCGTGTGCTGGAGGCCCCAGGTGTCCATGTGGCAAGGTGTGACTCCACACAGCAGGCTGGGCTTCCCCATTTCCCTCCTGCGTGGCAGCCCGCTCCCAGGCCCGGGCTGGCAAATGGTAAGGGATAATGTATCCACATGGGAAAGCGACACATTGGGAGACTGAGAATGTGTAATGGGATCAGCCACTGGTTACAGGGATCTTTGAGAAAATGGGAATATCATTTGCTGTTGAGTTATGGGCACTCTAAATCCTATGCAGATAAGAAAGAGAGACATCAGTGCTGAAGTCCAGTCTTGTAACTTTTGCTAATAGAATGGGAGTCGGTGAAACACCAATACATCGTTAGTGCTGGGGCTCAGCAGAAGTGTCTGGCTTGCGCAGCATAATGCAGCAGAATGTCACAGAGCTTGCTGCAGCTGGAGCGTGCGGTGCTGCAGCGTGGCACTGGCTGGATTGCCCTCTCGCCTCTGAAAAGAAGTGAGAGGCAGCCAAATGAAATGTAGTCACTCTAGCCCAACAGCTATTGACAGAAGAGAAGAAGAATTTAGATATCACTGGAATGTCCCAGTCTGACTCCTCTGACTGGTAATACAGTCCCTAGCAGTGTCATCTCTCCTCTCACAATGTTCCATTCAGTTAACGGTTTCTTCAGATTTATTACTTTCCTGGCTACAAAGAGAGTCATGGAAGCAGAGTGGTTGTTTTTCAGTTTCCCCTGTATCTAAGATGTCAGCACAGCATCAACTCGGAAAGGATGCGTGCCACTAAGCCAGTGATGTATGTAATGCAGCATTTAACCTCTGGCAGGAGGGAATGAATTGCAAGAAGCCGTGATGTGCGAGACGTACCTCTGACAAACAAGCACCTGAGAAAGGCGACGTGACTCCCTAAGATAGCAGTGCCAGCCCTAAGGAGTACGCACGCTGTCTTGTACTGCGCTGCAGGGATGTCAGAGCTCTTACGCAGGCGCCCAGAGATAAGTGCTGACAGAGACCCCCAAGCCCTGCAGTTCCTCCCTGGCTCCTGGTGACTGATGTTATGAGGCTGCAAATTCCTTCATGGCAGAATTTCAGTACTTCTTCATCGCGTGCTCACATCCTTGATGGTGGCGTTGAAGATAGGGAATACGGAGCTCGTTGTGGGGGCTGGTAATCTGCCTGTCTTAATGAAGATGCAGATAAATGGCAGAGGTACCAAAGGTGAATATTGGTGTCACTTATTTTTAAGGCAGCCTGTCACCACCCTTAAAAATCACAATTTCCGTTGCTTATAACTTTCCTAATTTTATTTGGACTAAATCTTCCTGCGGTAGGTTTATTCAGGCGTAGTTTGGGGGGAAACTGCAATCGCAATAAGGCAGCTCAAATCATTGAGTCATTTCCAAGAATGAGGGAGAAAGGGTAGAAACATAGAATCATGGAATCACACAACAGTTTGGGTGGGGAGGGACCTATGAAGGTCATCTAGTTCCAACCCCCCTGCAATAAGCAGGGACGTCTTCAACTAGACCAGGTTGCTCAGAGCCCCATCCAACCTGCCCTTGGATGTTTCCAGGGATGGGGCATCTGCCACCTCTCTGGGCAACCTGTGCCAGTGTTTCACCACCTTCACTGTAAGAAATTTCTTCCTTACATCCAGTTTAAATCTACCCTCTTTTAGTTTACAACCATTACCTCTTGTCCTGTCACAACAGGCCCTGCTAATAAGTTTGTCCCCATCTGGCTTATGAGCGCCCTTTAAGTACTGAAAAACTGCAATAAGGTCTCCCCGCAGCCTTCTCTTCTCCAGGCTGAACAGCCCCAACTCTCTCAGCCCTTCTTTGTAGAAGAGGTGTTCCCTCCCTCCAGCCATTTTTGTGGCTCTCCTTGCAACGTAAAAAACTTCTAGTGCATCTTTTGGGGAGGAGTTTTAACAAATCCAGGAGTGCTGCATGGTTTTGGACTGTGAAGTTTGCCATTGCACCAGGTATTTGCCTTTTGATTTTTCTCCGAAAATCCATTCAAATTCAGCCAGTTTCCAGGTCTATAAAAATGATAGTTTGAGTTGCTCACTGAAACAACTTTGAAGAATTTACTTACTAAATTCATTGAAGAATTAAATTTGCCTGGGCCTCATTTCGTACAGAACTGACCAAGACCCTCCTTGCAACCTAAGCTTTGTGTGGCTGGGGGCTGGGGTAGGTCTTGGAGTGAGTTATCCAAACTGGGAGGCACTTGCTTTTCTTCTGTTCTCCTCCACTCACTTTGCATAGCCCGAGCACCAGGCTGCAGCAAGAGGAGGGTGGTGGGAAGAGGAGGAGGAGGGGGAGGCGAAGAAGTGGACAAGTGCTTTGGTGGCAGAAACACACTGGGAAGTGGGGTTGAGGCTGGTGTTTGTGGAATATTGAAAATCAGGCCTAGAAATTATGTTCAGGGGAGGCAGCGGAATGGTTTAATTAGCCCATTGGAAGACCAAGCCTGGAAAATGAGATGAAGGGGAACTGGGACTGGGCCACAGGACCCCGACTGCAGTAGCAGGGTCTGCAGCCTCTCTTTTATCCATTCCTCTACTTACAAGAACAAGACATCTTTTCATACTTGGAGCAAGCAGCCGTACACTGCTTGGGGACCATGGCAGACACCAGTCCCCAACCAATGCACCCGCAGCTGGGCATGAGGTCTGCTGGAGGACACTCCACTCGATCACTTGGGCAGACGGGTGGGCTGAGAGACCTGTGCCCACAGCAATGGCCTCTGCAGAGGCCCTGGAGCGCTCAGAGACCGTTTCCACACCCGCCCACCTACAGCAGCTCCCACCTGTGGGGTTCGTGGAAGACCTGTCCCCTCACAGGGGAATGCAACCGTGCTGGCAATGGTGGACTCATTTGCCAAGACAGCTCAGTTCTTCACCTTCAAGGTGTTGCCCGTGGCCCTGCTGACTGCCTGACCCTTCTTACCGTGTTTTCCCATGCCGTGGTCTCCCACATTGTATCATTACCAAACAGGGGAGCCCGTTCACAGATTTTGGAAGGAGGTCCTGGGCCTCCTCTAAGGCGAAGTCGCCTCTCCTCCTCACATCACTCCCCATCCCATGAACAGAGGCAATCAGATCCTGGAGCAAAACATCCAGGGTCACAGCAACTTCCTCCATGCTGAGTGGGTCACCCTTCCCCCTCCAGCAGAGACTGCCCGCAAAGATAACACTCCCATATCTGCAAGGCAGAGCCTGTCGGTCCACCCAGAGCCCTGACACTGGAACCAGGCTGGGTGTGGAGAGAGGTGGGAAGAGAAGGAGAGCCGTGTGTGCGGAGTCCAGGGGACAACTGGACCAGGGCTTGAGCTCATGAGAGACGTCACAGCTGGCTGACCAAAGAGCTTAAGTCCTGGGGAGACATCTTGGAGGAGATGGCTCCAGTAGATGTGGGGAAGGGTAGCTTGAGGATGTGGGGAGAACAGACCATGCTTGAGCAAGGAGACCAGATCCAAGTCCCCAGTGGGCAGTGGAGAACAGGAGGAAAGGGGTAGGGCAAGTCACTGAGGAGCGAGGTTACAGAAGCAAAGCAAGAGTGGCTGGAACAGGAGCTGGCAAAAGTAAGCATTGGTCACGGGAAGGGCGATTTGAATGGGAAAAGAGTAACGTGGTGATGCCAGACAGGAATAGGTTCTATGTGAAGGGTGAAAGAAGGATGGGAGGAGACGCTGGGAGAGAGAAATAACACTAATAGGGTAAAAAGACTGAGGTGAAGGACTGAGAACAGAAAGAGTTCCAAGTGCCTACAAATGGGGAAAATACTGGGAAAACAGTCAAAAGGCACGAGACAGGTTCTTCCTAGTGAAGGACATTGGGTCTGGATGTCTTGGTCACAGAGGTGGTCTGGAGAGAGGTCTGAAGGGTAGAATCTGGGACTGGTTAATAACCAATGAGATGAAGAGCCAAAATTGGGAAGACACATGACTAAAATATTAGTATATTTGAGGGGAAGGGAGAGAGGAATCAAGTTGGGGAAAAAATAGGTATAGGAGTTGTGGGCCCAGTGTACACCTTTCCAAAGCCTGGGGTGGACCTCGGGAGACCCTACCCCAGCAAAGATCTGGAAAGATCCCATGACCTTCTAGGGACACTCCAAGTCGGTACCACTAACAGTTACTCTCTTAGCTTACGTAGCAAGAGCCTGCGTCATAGACCTGAAGTTTTCCTGTCCGGGTGCTACTATTGCACTACCTGATGTTGTATTTTTCCCCCCGTTGTTCTGTGTGCATTTGTACAAACATAGAAATTCACCTCCAGACTGCAATGGGGAACACTTCTAATACTGCAAAGCCAATCATTCAAAAGTCCTGAAACTTAAAAAAAAAAAAAAAATCTGTGCAGTTCACATGTGCATTATGTGAGTTATATCTCATCTAATTTAATCGTTAGTCAACGAAGTCTAAGCTGATGAAGTTAGGCTGCCGTTAGATAGGAACCTTCAGATGATAACCAATTTCATCCTAAGATGAGATGTCTAGGATGTCTAAAATGTACAGGGCGGGCAAGATGACAAGCTCTCTGGCACAGTCTTTGTCTCTCTACTGCCTCTGAAAGATGACTAGTTTAGCTTAGAAAGGTCTAGTTTAGCTTGAAAATAGCTCTTCAGTGTCTCAGGCTAGATAATGCGGATCCCAGTGACATTTTTCTATATTTGTGCGTCTGATATGAGAGGCTGCAGTAAGATTTGTAGACACCTTCAAGTCCAGCCCTCCCAAAGTCTGTAAGTGCAAATTCTCTCTTGCAGTTGTGTGTCCTAAACAGCTTGTGTCCAAGCTGGATCTGAGGCTCGTGACTGCAGCTGAAATCAGTGAGCATCACGCCTTAAATGCAGTACTATGTAATTCAAGGCTATGGAAAAATGAGATCATCATTATCTCAAACTGGCCAGCCAGGTTTAAAGACCTTTTTTAGCATTAGTGTGTGTTCTTAGTTACCTGTGTATAAAATGGCAGCAGTGATAAGGCACTCCCAATCCCTAAAGACTCTGTGAAGTCTGTTCATTCATTCCTGCAGCCACCACGGTTACTGGCACTGCAGAAAACTCATCAGAGCAGAATTTTGAAATCCTGTCTGTAAGGTTTTGCTATGCAAGAAAACAATTAGGGTGTGCAGGCTGCACAGAGAATAAATGATATATTGAATAGCAATTCAGTGCATTGTTGTGACCTACTCTGGGCAGCGAGAGAGGAAAGGGACTTGTGAAACACAGAAGATGGTGATGCCATTGACTGTCATAATGTGTATATGCACACCAACTGAATTTAAGCTGTGTAGACAACCATGATTCCGGCATTTTTCTAACTTTCTGGTGCTCGCGATCACAATCTTAATAATGTTGTGTGGAGACACGATTGTCTGGGAGCGTGAGACGGATGTGTTTCTGGTTTATTCCATCTGGAGATTTTGCCCAAGATCCTTCCCTTCTTAATTTCCCTCAAAAGCTTCTTTGCATGTCTTTATATGTCCTAACTTAATATTCAAGATGGTATTCACTATAAAATATATCAAAATATTCAATATATTTTATGTCAAGTGATAAACTATGAGGTGCAATGTTTGGTTTCACTAAGAATATATATACTTAGGTTAGTACAGGGAAAAATTGCAAAGTAGATGATAGCAAATTTTCTCTGATTGATAGGCATAAATTTGTCATTTTTAAAGAACTTGAAGATCGCTATCGTGATATTTTTGAAGCTGCATCCTCAATATTTCTGTCAGCTTCCTCTGCTTAACATTTTATTGATTTCTTTCCTCTCTGACCTGTAGCCACAGTCTCATTGTCACACGTTGCATTCTTGTACATCGTAGCATTCACAAAATGAAATACAGAATAGCAAAGCGGTGTGATATCACATTATTGAAAATTTTCTTCTCTCATCTTCTAAATTTTCTCCTGACAGATTTTTTTCATTAGTACGCTTTTAGAATTCCACAGATCCCACTTTCCAAGTTACTGATGTGGCTTTTCTCTGTGGAACAGAAGTCTCAGAATAATTAGCATTTTGTTAGTCAGCCAAACATCTCTCTGGCCTCCAGGCATTACTGCAGCATAAGTATAAAAAAAGTCTGAAATTTTTCTGTTACATTTACCTCCTGTCTTCTTAAACTAGTTCTTTCTCTAAAATAACAGTTCATATCATATCAACTTTTTTTTGTTTTTGAAATACTTTGTGGCTATACTAGACATTGTAAATTCTTGCTGCTTGTTTTTTCTTACCTTCACAGACTTTATATTTATATTTTATGTTTATATTTATAGTTATAGTTATGCTGTGAAAATATATAATATATAAAATATACATTATATAGAAGAATATATATATTCTTAGCATCTCAGAATATGTATATTAAATATAGAGATGCCATGAATATATATATATATGGTATGTTTATGTACATATGAAATACATATTAAATTAACTTTGACCTGAATAGATGTGACCTAGTTGGAAACTGACACATAACAAATCTAAACCTTGTCAGATATCTCTTCCTAAGTACATAAGCTTTGACAAATATGTGTTTTTAAAAGTGGTGCTGCTGTTTACAAGTGGTGCTGTGTGCTTAAAACACAAAGAATGTTCAGAGTGCTTTCCAGCTGAAATGCAGAGCTCATCATGGAAATTATTACCTCGAGTATTCATTATCTCAGCACTGCAGGAGATCACTCATATTGTCCGTGACATTAGCATTTGGCAAATACTCAAAAATAAAATATTGTTTCACAAGCGCACCAAGTAGCTTTTTGTCTGAAATAAATATTTTAAATACTTTGAAACATGTGTATTTGACAGCGTTTTTATTTATTTACTGATTTACTTAGGATTCAGAGGACATGGACAGGACGTGTTAGGCATAATTTGTACAAATACTGATGAACACTCTGTTAAAGCAACTTTTATACATACATGTTCTTAAGCACCTTGTTGAAACAGAATATTTTTCTTTGAATTTAGACCTATATTAGTAATGGCTGAAAACCAGGGCTAGGCAGTAACTGCAGAATAGGTGGGGGCTGCATTTTCTGGTGCATTTTCTGCTTTTATTGGGAAAAAAAACCTCATGTCGACTGGCAACAAGCTGTCAATCTAGAAGGGATTCAGTGACCACAAAATGGTAATTCAAGGGAAGGGATTCGATGGCAATTTGAAAGCCTACCCTGGCTCCCTCTGAGATCTGCAGTGACTTTACTTTGAGCTGCAAGGGAGTCGTGTCGGTTCTCAGCTGAGGCCGCAGTGCCAACAAATACGTTCCTGTTGGTGGGAGGGAAAGAAAGCCTGTCTTGACCCTGCAAGACCTGTGCCTGCTCAACCAGACAGAGAGAAAATACCCGCTTCTGAGGACCCATCCTTTTGCTTCAGTGCTTCAAAGAGCTGTAGAGCTGAGATGCCCTTCACCGGATTGCTTATATCCATGAGCAAGGAAACCGTGGAGGAGCCGTGCTTGTTTTTCCCCACTGAGGCCAAGCGAAAGTTTGTCTGAAGAAAAATTAATGGAGCTTTTCTGAAGAGGTTCCTGTTTTTCTTCGCTTTCTTGCTGCAGTTTCTGTTCTCTCTCATTGCTCTCTTTCCACAGCAGGAGAGCAGGTGCAAGGCAGGCGCTTTGGCAGATAAAGATGTCCTAGTACTATAATTATAATCAACATTTCTGTGTAAAATACCGAAGGGTTTCTGCATGCACAATGCATACAGGAAGTTCCACATGGAGTCTTCAGTTCCTTGCTCTCAGTCTTCATATCATAAATGCTAATGGCTTTAATCTTCTGGAGAATTCAGATTTTTTGGAGGGGGGGGGGGG
>Ga0065711_1046221_pt1 | contig 13019 bp, 8 predicted proteins | sample Hoacrofraction12_FD_59098 | JGI IMG/M metagenome (GOLD analysis project Ga0065711, IMG submission 59098) | Hoatzin crop microbial communities from Cojedes, Venezuela - Epithelial fraction 12 v2 (version 2) | ecosystem: Host-associated > Birds > Digestive system > Esophagus > Crop | place... | reverse complement strand
CCGGTGCGGTCCAAGAGAGCGGGTCTGTTTTTGTCGTGTTTTCTCCTTATCTGTATCGTTGTTGTTCCTGTTTCCCTCTGTTTGCTGTTCTGTTAAACTGCCCTTATCCCAACCCACCAGTTTCTGCCTCTTTCTTTTCATTCTCCTCCGCATGCCGGCGGGGGGAGGGGCGGTCGCGTGCCGCTTTTTGTTGCCGGTGGCAGTCGAAACCAAGATAATTTCTGATTGGCAACTGCCTAAAAAGGAACTAAATATATGTATACATAAGTCTAGGTTATCTTATTAGGGCTACCCTTCCTTGCTGTGAAATTGTAAGCATCTTTATAGATATCCTCTATTTTTATTTCATATTTTGGACTTACTAGTTCACAAGACAAAACTCGGTAGCATTGAATTATTTTAATCCTTACTGTAGAAAAATCTTTGTTGTTCTTGTTGTTGTTTTAGTTGAAAATACAAATTACTGAAGCAGAGGAACAGAATATTTAAAATTACCAGAATCCATTACCACATCTAATCAAAGTTGTGATTTGAAGACCTGTATTTTAATCCTGTACTGATGTAGCCTTCTGGATGGGCTACAGTATCAAGAATATACATCATCGTGTATCTTGCTATGGGGACATGGTATAGCAGAAACTTCCTATAGAGGTGAGTCTTGTAGCAGAGAGGGAGAGAGATGCACTTCACTCGCAAGAGAGAAGCAGCAATATTATTTTATTGATATAAAACAGTGAGTTAATGAAGTTCAAAAGTAAATGAGACAGTGATTTAACAAGATTCATTGGCAAGGTACAATTGATTATCTACTGCGTAGAGTACAGGGTCATACAAAACTGTTACGGAGATCCTCCCATTGAGTCATGAGGTTCAGAGAGGGCATCCTTGCATTCTAAACTCCTTCTAAGAGAAGAATCTAGGTGTGGCTGGATCCAGTCTTAGTCCCAGACTTGGTCAATGGTTTATATCTAAAGGATTATATATGCACAGTTAGTGCTAATATCACTTAGATTGCAAAGTTTCAGCGCATTTCTTGCCAATTCACTTACCGTGTATCTGATGTAATAAGGATTCTGTCAACCTCAAGGAGTAACTTTGAGAGACATCCCTACTCAAGGGGAGATCCTGGCATACAGCCCACTGCCATGCAGAGAGTTTGACAGGCACTGGGCTGTCCACTATGGAGTAAGATGATTGACTTTCAGTCGTATATGCATACCAGCAAGACCTCTGGGTCACTGTGCCAGACAGCCCCTGGCTACTGTGCTGCTGTCTGTTTCCGCAAAATCCAGCCAGCCATTGTGACTGCCACTGGTGGCTATCTCTTAAGCAGCGAGCAGGGGGCACATCACCACACTTCCACATAGCAAAATCTCCAGGCCTCAGGAGATAATGGCTAAATATCAGCTTGTAATTTCAGTTTTCCTGAAACATGGTAAAAGCACATTTAGATACTTCACCTTGGGAAAAAAAATGTTATATTTTTTAAATAGAATCAGATTTTTTTTCTGATATTTTACTTCAGAAAATAGAAATACTTATAATATGTGCATTTCCTACATTTAAATTCATAATTATTTTCTATCATAAAATATATCCCGGAGAAAAATTTCAGCCCTGACTTAGTTGTTAAGCAAGAATTTTACTATTATTTTAGTTGCTATATTCCGTATTAGAGAGCTACTCAGAATGAAAGAACAAAACATTTCTTTTTCTTTCTTTCTTTTTTTTTTTTTCTATTCCCTCAATTTGTATTCAACAGACTTTTGCATGGAGACAGGGCCAACATTACAGGGCATCTGTGTTTCAGTTTAAGCTGTTCATCCTAGATTATCTCTGCCTAAATAGTTCCTCATAGTCAACATTGGTAACTTGTCCTGTCCCTGTCTTTTCCCCCAAAAAAAGTAAAACTGTTGCAGTCCAAAACGATATAGAATTAAGTCAGAGAGGAATCCGTGGCATGGTAAGCCTGTAAAGAATGTCTTAATTTCAACTCTGACTGACCACAATTTTCAAAAATAACCTAAAATCATAAAAGTAAGGAAAGCTTTGAAGAGTGCAGTGGAACTAGTACTAAATTGGACAGCACTCAATCTCCATTTCTAAGAGAGTCGAACAGGTCTACATACATGACACTCAGAGATATAATTAGGCATTGCTTGTATGATACTAAGTCTTTTCAATAGTAATTTGCTGAAGACTGTAGCAGAGAATGATTTTCAAAGCTTTGAAATGCTTTCTAAAAGTACAACACCTTTATTTGATACTGCCATTGGTATTCACTTAAAAAATTGTCATTCTAATGAATCATTCGCTTTGTTTAAAGCCCAAATCCATTGCCAAACAAAGGCTTTGTTGTTAGAAATGTTTATTGTGCCACAATTGATTTTGGATTACAAATTTAAATTGAATACCAATGTCTGTGGAGCCTTATTTCAAATGTAATAGGAAACTTCTTTGTATTATTAGTGCTGAGAAATGACATTACTTAAAACTAACATTCTGGCAAATGTAGTTACAAGCAGACATCAGAGCAGAAGAAAATTTATTGGCGATAAAATAAAAATCCTTTCAAGAATTAATAATTTGGTCTTCGGGACTTAGAGGTACTGAAAGCAAAGGGGCTAATGTCCTTCAGCTCCAATTGATTTCAGTTTCAGACTCAATGCCTAAGTTTTTATGTTTCACCTTCTGCAGTGTAGAAACAAGATTCTGTGTCATTGAAATGAATGAGTTTTTAATTTATTTATTATTGATGATTACGATGATGATTATTTGTGTTTGTGCACAACAGCTTAATCCTTTTTCTTTTTGCTATATAAATATTCAGCAGAAATACAGTGGTTGCCTTGCGGTTTTTGCAGTTTACAGCAATAAATAACTGACAGAAGCAGATAGAGGAGGACAAAGAAACAACAACTTGTGACAGAGTCCAGTGCCAGCACATCAGCAGCCAAATTGTTTCTAACACCTTAGGTTTGGGGTAGTCTGCTTAAACTCACTAAAGAGACATTTGAAGAGGAAGAAATTGATATTATATTACTGATTTTTATTGGAAGTTTTTAGTCTCTGAAGCATGTAAGGCAATGTGGGAGAAAGGAGAGAACAAATTGTGTAAAAAGAGTATGGTACTATTTGCCAATCAGATTTAGTAGGTAAACTATTCACACTAAATGAAAGATGGTGGGTACAACATGAATAGTCCACATATTTGAAAGAAAGTGGTCATGTTTGATATGATGGGAAAGAGGAATGTAAGGGAATGCTAAAAAAGCCATGACTCAAAGCAGGAAACTCAGGAAACCCAGTGTTTTGAATGGATTTGAGGAGTAAGGATTACCTTACAAGGCAAGAAATTCAGCTGTACAAACAGGGAAAACATCATCAAAGTGTACTTGTGGGATTTCACTCACATCAATCTTGTAATTTACAATACTGGTGTTCCTATTTAAGTTAAATGTCTTTGGTTCCTGGTAGTCTATAAAGTTCTGGTCAGTACAGAAATTGAATTCCAAAGAACAGCTAGCGTCCTATTAAATAAAAATCTGCTCTGTTTGAGATGATTCTCACCCTATGCATTATTGACTGCACTGGCTAAATTCCTGCAAGGTATAATGATATCTGAGACATCTATCTCAGATGGGCACATTCATTTAATTAATACTTTAATAAGAGACACTTTCTAGATGTCTTCAGTTTTCACATTTATATCTGAACTGATCACACTAGGACAGTCTCACGGTCAATGGAGAGAAACATACTTTTAAGGTAAGACATGTATAAGCATTCACTTTAAGACGGGATGAATCTTGCTGAAGAAGTGCCTGATTTTTTATACTGAATATAAAGGTAGAAATTTAAATGACAAATTATGCTGTAGAGTTTTATATTATAGTGTCAAAAACAAATCAACTAAACCTCATTGGAGACGATATTTCTGTTATAAAGCATTTATTTTACAATGAAAGATCAACATTTATGTTTGGTAATGACAATTTCTTCAGCAAAATATCCTGGAGGACTTCAGGCCTTTTTAGTAGAAACTATTGCTTTCTTTTGAGAATTATACAAATAGTATTTTCCATTTAAAACAAAAAAACAGAAAGATAATGTCTAAGGTCCTAATAGAATCTCATAGAAAAGCCTTCATGGTATTCACTTACTATATCATATTTTTGGAAGAAAAAGGGATTATTTTAGATGTACAATGCTAATATTTCACGCATATTTATTGGACTTACACTTTGTTTTAGAAGATGTACACATAAATTTTTAATGTTTATTCTGTATTTTTCAATTTAGTATTACTATTTTATGGTATACAGAAAAAAACATTTAATTAAACAATGCAGATGTAATTATTGTCTCCAGAACTAAATGACTATAATAACACTAAATATAATTTGGTTCTGTAAAATTATGTAGTAGAAGTAAACAGTAAACAGAAAAGCATGTTTTAAGCATCATGAAATATCTGAATAAAACAATAGAAGGGCTCCCAAACTTGAAATCTCCTTGTCTTTAGAAAACACCATACTAAACTTGGATGCTTTTTTTTACCTTGTTATACGCATTTGAACGTTGTTCCACAATCCTGTTACTTAGGTGATTAGAACCTTCTCTGATTTTCAGCATAAAATTTTGTAAGGTTTGTTAATATCTGTTTATTTTTGGAAGAACATTACTTTTTCTTGAAAGACCTCTTCACTCTCCTTGTGCTCATAAGAAGTTCATCTGATACTAGCAAGTTTGACTCCTTTATTGCATAGAGGCTCTTCACCAAAGCAGAGCATTCTGAATGCAAGCTTGCATTCAGGCAAGATGAATGCTGTCACTGTACAGCACTGAATAAGTAGGATCTATTATCAAGTGGATGATTGTGTTTGTTCAAAAAAGTTTTAGACATTTTTGAACTACTAACAAAGTTTTCTGGAAACAGTATATGAATTTTGCAGCAAGAACTTGTTAAGTAGAAGCTTTAATAAAAGTAATATCTCTATAAATTAGTGCACATCCAACAAAAATACAGATTTTGCACTGAACATCATGGTCAGAAGCAGGGCAGAATAGACTCCAGCCTTTAAAAATAAAATTGAGAAAAAATAGCCACAAATTATGGAAAGTAAGTTTTCATAATGTTGCTCTTTTTCATACGCTGTCTAGGTAGTGACTAATCTTTGTAAGGTACGTACACAATAATAGGCTTATTACTGTAATTAAATAAAATTAGTATAAATAACATTGCCATGCTATTTCATCTGAGTTGAAAAAAACCCAACCAAGTCAAGTCAAGCCAAGCCAAGCCAAGCCAAACCAAACCAAACCAAACCAAACCAAACCAAACCAAACCAAACCAAACCAAACCAAACCTTTCTCCAAACCAAACCTTTCTCCAATATGTCATCAGATACAAATTAGAAAGTCTGCTTGTAAGTGTAATGCATCTACTAATGAAATATTCAAGGTTACATTCAGACCAGCTGAGTTCCACCTAAATCCCAGTGTAAGTGGTGGTTAGCTTTCAGGGAATGATTCAGAATAGTTATTCTCAAGAAACATTTAATTATTTAGCATTTTCATTTTGACCTCAATTCATCAGTTTTTAAACACATTTTCTTGTGAATTTGTAGAAATTTGAGATACTTGGTGGTAGCAGATTCTGTCACAATTCAGAGAACAGAAGAGTGGTGTCATGTTCCAGAAAAGGTCCACTTATTTACTATGCTCATATTATGCCTTAATTATTCAGACTGATTTAATCCCAGCACTGTCATTCCTGATCATTACAATGGAGCTAGTTTAATGATGCCCTTTTTCATAGAAGCCTAGTAGCTGAAGCCCATAACCCTGGGTAACCCTTGCCATATGGAGGTTTGAACCCACTGCTTCTTCTTCAGGTGTGTATAAAACTGCTTTGACAGAATCAAGACTAAGAAAAGACATCATATATCTTTTTAAGTTGACTTGTTGCTCAGCTCAAATTCATAAGATTTATGAGACCCAAAGGAGTTAAAGAAAGTCTATTTCTGTACTTTGGTACTCTTCAATGGATGAATGAAAGCATATCTAGGTTCTAGTTCCTGCTCCCACAGTAGGACCTCTTATAAGAGAGAAAATGTATTATTTTTATGACCGACTTCAGGTAAAACTCATAAGAATCACTACTGGCAAGAACAGGTATTCAGGTAGAGGAGTGGGTTTATCACAAAGCCATATCTTCTATAGAAACTTATGAGAAGAAATACAATCTCATTCTTTCAGGGCCTAAGAGCAAACACAGTTTCTGTGTTTGAACTGTCACCTCACAAGTTTTAAAGCTATTTTACTTAAGTCATGTCTGAACTTTCAATATCTACTTGGGACCATATAGACGTTACTGCATTATCCACTATTCCATCTCCATATTCTCTAAATATATTATGTCCAGCGGAGATAAAGAGCTATATGCTAGTTGATTTTCTAGGCCAGGGAAAACAGAAGTATATCTGAAATGTTCTTATAGTTACATCACTTTCCTTTAATTTTTGTATTTTCCCCTGTCTACACCTAATTCTGAGTCTTGTCAGAGACTCAGGGTAGATTCCTAGAGCCATATTCTTGAACTTTATGTTAGTCTTTAAAAATACTCTTCAAATATTAATCATACATCATATCTATCTGCCTATTACTATATAGTTAATCAGAATTAGAAAAACTCTTTCTTAGAGCTGTTATGCCCTCATAAATTCAATGATTTTTAGATTTGTAATGCATAAGCATTGTGAAAACAAAGAACATCTATCACAGAACTGTAGAATTTTAATTAAAACTAGAAGCAGCAGGATAATTAAGGTACGGTACTAACATCAATATCACATTTAAGTGGCCATTTAGAAACATTTACAACCAGTTGTCTGCTAGAGAAACAGCTTGTTAAGCCTGTGTGAGTTCAGATACCTTGCCTGAAAAAATTACCTCTTCAGCTGGCACATCAGAAGCTGGCAACAATATCTGCTAATACAATTAAAACTTTAATAGAAAATTGCACAGAAGAAAATTATCTGTACAGAAATACAGTTAAAAATATTTAAGTAAACTGAAAGTATTTTAGATTAATTTCATTATTTCAGACAACCTGTATAAAGCATATTTGAAAATTCTTCATGAGGTTTCGCTCAGATGCTTAACTCCATAGACGCTAGTGGTAGTGGTCTCATTGTCTTTAAAGCCCAGTGGACTTAACCAGTATGCAAAATATGGTTTTAATAAAATAATTATAACAAATTTTATCAAAAAATGCAGTTAAAAAAGCAGAACAATTTACTTTAGCTGATCAGACATTACCAGAAGAAAAAAAAGAAGTATATTTATGTCAAATAGGGAGAGGAAACTGAATCTGCTGTGTATGTGTCTTTTTAAATATCATAAGTAATCTAGAAGTAATAAAAGATATGTTAATAATACAATAAAATTAGAGACATAACCATAAATCAGTTCATAAAGAAAGATATTTGGGAAATATTGTATATAAAATAAGAGTACATGAAGCAATTTGGAAACATAAGATAAAATACCTGCATTAAAGGATGGGTCAATATGCATAATAAAGAAAATATGCTTAATTAGCTGAAAAAATCTGAATAAATATTGAAGTGAAATTTTCGCTATGTTTATGGAGTATCTGCCTCTCTGTGTAAGGATAACATGTTTTGAAAGTTATTGAAAGTTGTTGAATGCAGACAGAAATTTGGAGGATTCAGAATTATGACCTCAAGACTATGATGCATAGTGTCAAAAAAGCCTGGTGTTACTCAGGAGGAATTCACTTAACTCATATGTGACTGCCCTCAGGTGCTTCTGTGGTTTCTGACATAAATAACCCTTGTGTGTTTCATGCCGCATGGATGTCCACCCCCTACCTCCACTGAGACGGTAGACTGAAGGACTTGCTAGCATGATGCCCCTTAAATTTGGCGTGCTGCCCACAAGGCTTATCTCTAGCGAGCCTGGTTTTATGCCTTTTATGCCTTTCCCTCTTCAAATCTAGTTTAATGCTCTTTCAATGGGCCCTGCTAACTTCTGCGCAAAGATCCTTTTCCCCCTTTGAGACAGGTGTATCCCATCTATTGCCAGCAGGCCTGGTGTCGTGTACACCGACCCATGATCAAAAAAACCCCAAAATTCTGCTGGTGACACCAGGCTTGGAGCCAGCTATTGATCTGCTGCCTCTTCCTGTTTCTTCCCTCGTCATTTCCTGCAACCGGAAGGATAGAGGAGAACCCTAATTGTGCTTCTGATCCCTTAACCAGTCATCCCAAGGCCCTGAAGTCTCTCTTGATTGCCCTCAGACTTCTTGTTGCAACTTCATCGCTGCCTACTTGAAAAATCAGTAATAGATAATAAACTGAGGGCTATAACAGGGTAGGAAGTTTTCATTTCACATCTTTAACCTGAACCCCAGGCAGGGAACAGACTTCCCTTACCAGTGGGTCCTGCCTGTATACTGAGCCTTCTGTCCCCCTCAGGGACAGTTTTGACACAGGGAGTAGCCTGACTTAACCTTAGCAACACCTCCAACCTAGGTGAACCGTTGTCATTGTCATTGTTCTGTTCCACTTACAAAGCCTGGTACTTATTATGATGTACATATGCTAAGCCACAGACAACAACAGTAGATTTACATTACGTACAGTTCATACATGTTTTGTTAATGAATGATTTGTTATAGATGTAGTAAGTGTAATTGTAGTTGTGTACATTGTAATAAGCATTTTTGCAATGTAAGGAAAAATTTATGTCCACTGGACACTAGTTATAGAATTAGTTTGATTTAGTGTTTCATGTATTGCATAACAGTTCTAGCGTTGTAGACTGAATTACATTAGGGATAAGCCTGGTCATTTATTTGAACCATATCACCTCATAGGCACCTCAGCAGCTGTATAAACTGAATTACATGATGCAAACTGGGAATTAAGGCAATTACTTTGAACACTGGTAGCAGGTATCCCAAAATACAGATTAAGGTTGTCATTTTCCACATTGTCTCCAAAACTGTTTGCCAGTATCGTCAGTCATAGGTAATGAAATATGCTAATCTGTGAATCATACTTTGAAAGTAATCTAAATTTGAAAAGGTGGGTTTAATACGTAAATTGTTTCCTTTTCATTTCACATCTAGCTGTCTTTTAATGAAACCCTTCTACTTGGGCAAATGTATTAAATGCAGGATACTTTCTGGTGAAACAGAATATCTGTCACTGTGGAAGAAAGCTTGAATGACTGAATATGCACCAGTTGTCTGGTTAGTTTCTGTTCACATGACTATCTCAGCTTCTCATTACTAGTTTCTTAAATATCAGAAAATTGAACACTAAAGGAAGAGGGTTTTCTTCTTCTTTCTGGTTAAATTTCTGATATGAAAAGATTTTACTAGCAATGTGTCATCTCTAAAAATATAGTGTTTTCTTGCTTGCCCAGATGCAAAGGTGTTCTGTAAAACTTTAATCTTCCGTTGTGCAGCCTTCTCATTAGGAAATATAAGGCATGAGATAAGATATTTTGATCTGCGGGAATTCTTGCTTCTTGGAGGTTAGAGATAGTTCAAAACAATGGAATAACAGAACATCATCCCCCCGGTTACTTTAGTAACAGTGAAGTACCCTTGTTATAGACGCTCGTGCTCAAATCAAATTGAGGAGCCAATTTTTCATTAATCAATTGTGAATTTATTAGCAAGCGATAAAAGAGCAAACAGCGCTGGGCGGCCGGGGAGCTTTTTACTCTACCTGCGGCGTGCGCCCCACCTTTACTAGAGTCCCTTTTTATAGTGTAGCGGTTCCGGTTCCACGTAGCATATCCTGGTATCCTTCTGCGGCTGCGCAGGCTGTTGCTAGGGGGTCGCCCTGGTGCCTCTGGTAGTCATGAGGATGGAGGCTGTAATCTTCCTCCACGTTGTGGATCAGTCTCTTTCTTTATTTGGTCTTGATGACCCAATGTATATAGCAGGGAATTACCTAACAGCTAGAGTATTTGGAACAGGCATCCTTTAGTAGCCCCCCGGTTTATGTTTTCGACATTGATTAAAGAAGTAATTACACAAGGGTTACACATTAACCATGGAACAAGTATCAAAGGGAGAAAGAGAGGGGGGGTTTCCCTGGAGGAGAGGAGGGCCTCTCTCCCTTCTGGCTGGTTTGAGAACAAATCTCATATTTTTTGATTTATTACACCCTTGTGGGGTATTCATCACGATTCTTGGAAACTCTTTCATATGTGGACAGGTCTCACATGAATATTTACAGATGAGAGGGAGTCAAATGCCAAGTTCCACCTGCTCCAAAACACAGTCAGAACAGCAGATTTAGCATAAACAGTACTAGAATTTTGGCATAAAAAATGCTGGACATCAAAAGAGTAAGTCCATTTGTCAACAATATTTTTCAACAGAAAATAAGAAAATATTCCTGTTCTAATTTGAAAGCTCACTAAAAACGTGCTTCAATAGCAAAAGTAGGCAATGGAAAATCTAAGTATGTTTAAAGAATATTCACTGAATATTCCCCTGAGAGCATCCTGTTGGGAAATCTCTGAAACAGAGATTGGGTCCTTCCCTGCCTTTCTGAACTCTTCTCTTTCTTATATTTGTAGCTGTGAGTTACAAATTTAACAAAATTTACAACAATAATTTAAATATTTGAAAGATAATTACACAGCATTCTGTATTATACACTTTTAAATCCTTTGCTTCAATTATTATGCTACTGCTGGTGAACTTTTATACGAAGACACACAAAATTTGTATATTCTTTATAGAGCAGATAAGGAGCTTATCTGTGTGGAATCTCTCAAGTGTATCTGATCTACAAACCCATGTCTTTCCAACTCTTCTACAAGCTCAGTTCAGTCATTTTCTCCTAATTATCCCTCAAATTCTTAGTCTCCAGTCAGTAACTACCTGTCTTTTAGCAATTAGCTTCTCTGTTTTAAAGACTGCACTTTGACCATGGGAATTCAGTATTTCAGAGCTTTGTCATTTCCATTTTCAAAACCATTCAAATTTAGATCTTGAATTTCTCAAAATAAATATCTGAACTACTAAATTGTCAAACACTGCTAAAATGATTGCATTGGGTTTATGCGACAAGGTAAGGGGAGGCTTAAGGAGTGGCCTCTGTGAGAAAAGGTCAGGAGGAGCCCCTATTTTGGACAGAGTCTGTTTCAGATGGCTCCAAAATAAACCCACTGCTGCTCTAAGCTGAGCCCATAAGTGATGCTGGTGGCACCTCTGTGATAGCATATTTAAGAAAAGATAAAATGCTGTGCAGCAGCTGTGAGAGAGGTGTGAGAAAAATACATGAGAAATTGCCATGTAGACATCAAGGTCATTGAACAAGGAGGGGGGGAAGGTGCTATAGGTGCTGCAGCAGAGATTCCGCTGCAGCCTGTGAACAAGATCATGGTGAAGCAGAGGAAAAGTGTGAGGAGGAAGGAGCAGCAGAGAGGAACTTTTATGGACAGACCACAACCTACATTTCCCATCATGCTGCACTCTTTGAAGGGGGGGGAAGTAGAAGAGTCAGGAATGGAGGAGTGAAATCACAGAATCACAGAATGGTAGGCGCTGGAAGGGACCGCTGTGGATCATCTAGTCCAACCCTCCTGCCGAAGCAGGGTCACCTACAGCAGGCTGCACACAACCGTGTCCAGGCGGGTCTTGTATATCTCCAGAGAAGGAGACTCCACAACCTCCCTGGGCAACATGTTCCAGTGCTCCGTCACCCAGAGATGGAAGAAGTTCTTCCTCATATTCAGACGGAACTTGCTATGCTTCAGGTTGTGCCCATTGTTCCTTGTCTTGTTGCTGGGCACCACTGAAAAGTGTCTGGCCCCATCCTCCTGACACCCACCCTTCAGATATTTATAAGCATTGATAGGGTCCCCTCGCAGCCTTCTCTTCTTCAGGCTGAACAAGCACAGCTCCCTCAGCCTCTCCTCGTAGGAGAGATGTTCCTGTCCCCTCCACATTCTCGTAGCCCTCCGCTGGACTCTCTCCAGTAGCTCCTCATCTTCTTGAAGTGGGGAGCCCAGAACTGGACACAGTACTCCAGATGAGGCCTCACTAGGGCAGTGTAGAGGGGAAGAAGAACCTTCCTCGACCTACTGGCCACACTCCTCCTAATGCATCCCAGGATCCCATTGGCCTTCTTGGAAGCCAGGGCACACTGCTGGCTCATGGTTAACCTGTCGTCCACCGGGACACCCAGGTCCCTCTCCGCAGAGCTGCTCTTCAGCAGGTCTGCCCCAAGCCTGTACTGGTGCATGGGGTTGTTCCTCCCCAGGTGCAGGACCCTGCACTTGCCCTTTGTTGAACCTCTTCATGTTCCTCTCTGCCCAACATTCCAGCCGAACCAGGTCTTGCTAAATGGCAGCACAGCCTTCTGGTGTATCTACCACTCCTCCCAGTTTTGTGTCATCACCAAACTTGCTGAGGGTACATTCTGACTCTTCATTCAGGTCGTTGATGAAGAAGTTAAACAAGACCGGGCCCGGTAATGACCCCTGGGGGACACAACTAATTACAGGCCTCCAACTAGACTCGGCGCTGCTGATGACAACCCTCTGAGTTCTGCCATTCAGCCTGTTCTCAATCCACCTCACTGACCACTCATGCAGCCCACATTTCCTGAGCTTCCCTAGAAGCATGTTATGGGAGACAGTGTCGAAAGCCTTGCTGAAGCTGAGGTAGAAAGCTTCCACTGCTCTCATCTACCCAGCTAATCACACCATCGTAGAAAGCTATCAGATTAGTCAGGCATGATTTCCCCTTGGTGAATCCATGCTGACTACTCCTGATAACCTTCTTTTCCTCCACTTGCTTGTTGATGACCTCCAGGATAAACTGCTCCATCACATTTCCTGAGATGGAGTTGAGGCTGACCGGTCTGTAGTTCCCTGGGTCCTCCTTCTTGCCCTTTTTGAAGATTGGAGTGACATTGGCCTTTCTCCAGTCCTCGGGCACCTCTCCTGTCCTCCAGGAC
>Ga0065711_1046220_pt1 | contig 13019 bp, 6 predicted proteins | sample Hoacrofraction12_FD_59098 | JGI IMG/M metagenome (GOLD analysis project Ga0065711, IMG submission 59098) | Hoatzin crop microbial communities from Cojedes, Venezuela - Epithelial fraction 12 v2 (version 2) | ecosystem: Host-associated > Birds > Digestive system > Esophagus > Crop | place... | reverse complement strand
GTGACGGAGCACTGGAACAGGCTGCCCAGGGAGGTGGTGGAGTCTCCTTCTCTGGAGATATTCAAGACCCGCCTGGACAAGTTCCTGTGCAGCCTGCTGTAGGTGACCCTACTTCAGCAGGGGACTTGGACTAGATGACCCACAGAGGTCCCTTCCAACCCCTACCATTCTGTGATTCTATGATTCTGTGATCTCCATGTCTGTCGGCAGATACCTGATTTTCAGAACTGCTCATAGATGGTCCTGAAAAGAAATCATTGTAAGTGATAATGTTTTGTGCTTCTAAAAATTGGCGTCCTCAGCCATCATTTTCATTTTTGCCCCGTGGCTTATATTTTCCACATGTTTGGGAACTGTCACACCAAAACCTGTATGACAGTCTCACACAATTGAGAAGAACATATGGAGTAAGTCTCCTGTCTCACGATTTTTCCTGTTGGCCTTCTTGCTGAGTTGCCTCCCGCTGCTGAAAGAGTACAAAAAGGTAGAAGATTCCAGATATATTGTATATATTTATTAACATGTATTTTTCTTTTTCTTTGCTAACAAAGTGTATGGTTTCTCTATTTTTGCAACGATAGAGTTTTGAAGAGGAAGCTTAATAACTCTTTTGGTTTCTATAAGGAGCACAGAGCTGAGAATCAGCTAATGTCTAGTTGAAATGAAGCTGGGACTGTTGTAGAGTTATAGTTTAGGGACAAAAGTGAGACAAAATTTGCAGAGAGGAAATATCATTTCTTAGACATTCTTCTTGACAGCTGGAAAAACTCACAAGCTTTTGGACTCACTGGGTCTTTTGTTCTAAAGGAGAACCAGAGAGCTTCATACTAAGCAGAGTTTGGAAACTGCTCTGAATTTAACTTAATTATGTTAGATGATTAGGTAATTTCCAAGAAAAAGGCAGTTGGTATCTAAGCAGAGCAGGATACTTAATCAGAATAGAAGTAATAACATTTGTAGCCCCTGTGGTTTGTGGAGATAGGAAGACAGGTAATTATAGCACAAAATCCAGTGACTAGCTGGAATGAGATTTGAGGAAAATTACTACGTGTCAGATCACTGTGTCTCTATTGATACAATTATTTCTGACATCCAATAGTTCTGATTGTTTTCTGGGCATATTTTTGAAGATAGTTTGTAAGTCTTTCATAAACAGGTCTGAAGAATTACATACAGATCTATCATTTTCTGAGAAAATATCTGAAGCTAACAAGGTGTTTCTTCACTATATCAGTTGCCTTACCCTATTTTATGATTGTGCGCAGCAGTGGTTTGGATTCATCCACATAGTTTTCATGAGTACCAATGATGCAATGGATGAGATATTTCTCATTTTGGAATCCACTACTTGTTCATCTAAGGTATTCAAGGCCTTACTGAATCATTAAAGGTTTGGATACACATTGCTTTTTTACACACCAGTTCTGTAGGAAACATGACCTTGTGCATCTCAAGCAGCATGAAAGAACCTTTGGTAGATAAATAAGCAGTCCTTCCATCTGTGAGTTCATATCACAACTACTTTAAAACAAATATTTCATATTTTTTTAGTGAGTTCTCGTTGTTTCATATATATATGGATAGCACATAGCCAGAAATACAGACAGAATCTGCATTTTACAAGTTTTCCTGTAACTAGTGAAACTAATGAAGCCTGATTTCCTAAGGTTTTGTGCATCGTGGTCAGATTTCTGCTGCTTAAAAAGATGCAAGCGTGTACTGAGTCTTCTCCACTGTCCAAAGTCTTTGCATCTGAACTGTGTGAAAAATTAAGCTTACTGTAATCTTCCTTATGAAGTGTCACTGACAGAGTCTTGCTATTAGTGCTGTCTATTTTCATGAAAATTCCAGAAGATTGATGTACCTGAGACTTTTACTCCACTGTCAAATTTCTGTGAAACTAGTCCTGAAGGTCACTTAGATTTAAAAAGATAGGACAAACAGACACATATACACTGACAACATGAGTGCCTTAAGCACCTCCCTCTAAGAAAGCAAGCTAACAATCAAACCACAAGCTTTCATCTCAACTGCAGAAAAAATGCCTCCAGCTACAGGGAAGAGCAAGACATTAGTTACCAGTGCTGGCAACTGAAGGAAGATTTGCTCCAAGTCCCACTGACACAGCGTGATAGATTGTAAAACTGTAACGTCAATAACTAAAAACGCTTGCATGAGTTTGTGTTAGAACTTGCTGAGTGTGGCAGAACTTCGATCCTAATTGAGTGTTCCTTGAGGAGAGGTGTAGAAATGGTTAGGCCAAAGCAATGACGCCCTCCAAGTTTGTAGGGTAGCTGAGTGGTTTAACACCTACAGAAAGATTGGTTCCTAGAAGTGATGACAGAAAACAAACTCTCTGCAGTTGAAGAGCCTATGCAGCTCAGGAAGTTAGAGGTTCAGGAGTGCTTCCAGTTGTAAGGTGCTCATCTTGAGATGAAGATACAAAGAGAAAGCACTGTTAGGAACTCCCTGAAAAGACCTGCGCAACCAACTTCGTGTTGCGAGCCCTGAGATAATATCTCAAGGGGGTATTGTCACTCAGGACTAAGAGGCGCTTGGTAGAGAACGACAGGAAAACAGCACTGAGAGCCTTCTAATTATGTTCTTGAGTCCATCCACTTGTGCACAAGTAGAAGATGGAGTACAGCCAAACACTAGCTATTGTTTACTTTGCCATATCACGAAGACATCTCATTTGAGGCCTTTCATTGTGTTGTGCTATACATGCTGGGAACACAAACACACCACACCACACCACACCCTGATTTTTCTTTCCCTGAGAGTCTGCAGGTGAAGCAGAAGATGAAAAATACTTAGGGTACAGATAATTGGAGAAAATAGAAAGGAGACAGCACTGGTCTGAAGACACAAAGTAGGCAGAAGATGTAGGTGGCCAGATGTGTGAAGTTTTGTGGGTCTTATGATGAAAGAAAGAAGATCAATGAAGCTAAGTGAATATTTACAGAAAATTCCTGTTGAGAGGGACTGTCACGACCTTGGATGTGTGAAATCCCAAAGGTGTTTTGTTTTTAAAGGTATGACACAGTTTTATTTCTCTCCCCATCAGAAAACAATCAGGTGGGATGTGCTAGCTATAGAGACATTAGCCTCTTTGCTGATATTTGAAAATAATATTGTTATTAACTCCAGGGAGTCTAAATGACAGATATTCAGATTTACCTATTTAAGTGGATACAAAAATACGGAAATGGCTAAGCGATTTTGAAATCTTACAGAAGAACAAGAACAAAGAGCAAAAGAACATCAACAGCTATAGAAAGAACACCAGAAATACATTGCCTTGTAATGTTTAAATTCTTCTTAGCAGTCTTCATGCTGCTCAATACATTTTTGCATGATTACCAACAGTCTCTGTGTGCATTAAATATTTCAGTGCTCCATTGAGACTACAGGGTTGGTGAAGTTTAGGTTTTATCAAAGAATGGCAATGATATGCGGACTGAAGGAGAATGTAGTAATTATTTATAATCTCACTTAATATCATATTACCTTCTTTTATTATCTCTCCAGCACAGAGAACACTTGCCTTTTGTTGCATGCACAACACCAGTAGGACTGCAGTGGGTCGCTGTATTGCTGTGATGTGCTGTGCTTGGATACTCATGTTCCAGCCAGGAGAATAAAGCCTATAATTTATATCCCTAAACTTTTCTCTCCTCAAATTCTTCAGGTATTCACATCCTTAAAACAGAGAAACAATTCACATTTGATAGAATGGGGTCACTTCTGTTGCGATGTTTGCAGGCTGCTCAAATTTTCCAGAAAAATTAGTCTGTGGACATGTAAATCATTTTGCAGGTTTTTCCTTACAGCCCAGGCAGCCCCCTGATCCTTTAACGTAACAAGTGGCACAGAAAGTAGAAGTTATTGCAGGAAACCCACACACTTCAAAATTTTTTTGAATTTGGCAAAGACTTTTTGTAAGCTGTTGTTTCTGCTATAACACATTTTTGAAAAGGGAAAGCAGTATATACTTCAAAGACACATACTTGCATGCATATCTCTATCAGAAATTTTTGTGCAGCCATCTAGAAAATTCAGGTAAGGGTTGTGAATGCTTTCACTAAACAGAAAAAGATATTCTGTATTGGGATAAGGAACCAATAAAATTGTAAGATCAGCCCCTGCCATTTGGCTGAACAAACAAGAATTATTTCAGACAGTTCCCAGACTATTCCTGAGATTTGGAACAAGCCAGGGTCCATTACAGAAGGCCCAGCTGGGTGTTATTTTGGAAGCTAAGAAAGTTTAGCTGTATGGATGTGGTCAGAATACATTAGTTGGCCAGGACCAGAGAAAGTCCCCCAAGATTGTTTGGTTTACTGGTATAGCTGTGGCTCAGTTGTCCACATCACCAAGTGACATTTCACCTTTTACATTATTACGTCTAGCCCTAGAAGTCATCATTACACAAGTCACACACAGCAGCTGTGACACACAACCCACAAGGTATCACAGAAGTGCAGCTGGGACCACCATGAAGTTATGCTAGAGACCTCTGTTTAGGCCACCAAGTCCTGCTTCAGCAGACACCCTAGGTGTCAACTTTCAAATGAACTGGATCACCCTCTAAGCTGCACTGACTAGATTACACCTGTTTCTGCTGACTAGATAGGGATTGACTGATGGGAGCTGAGTTGCACAGTTCACGTGTGGACTTCTCCATGTAGACACACAGAATTATGTATCTTTATCTGAAGATGAATCCCATCCTCTGTGGCTGAAAATATGCTGCAGCTGGGGCATGTAATTGCATTGCACTTTGGGAGCATTCAGAATTTTTTATAGGACTGTCAATCCCTCTTCTAGGATGCAATTTGGTACCAGTGTGCAGTCCTCACTTCTGAATGAGATTGGGTCGACACGGAGTTAAGAAGAGTTGTGCTTCCCTTCTAGTGGTGGAAAGTTTTCACCATCTCTTCTCATGCAGATTACTTGCTCCTGATGATGGGCACAGGACTGGTGGTAATTCATTCTGGGAATCTAAGCACTGTAAGTGTTTTTGGAAACAATGCTTTTCTAGTTCCATTCTGCCCATCTCACTTGCGTAAGACAGTAGATTGGCCAAAATTCCCTGCTCTTCGTTGCAAATTCTCAGCCTAAATTTGTACGGAGTATTTTCATAACAATACTAGCAGATTGGATTAATAGATAAGCGCATTTATATTAATGACTATCAATATCCATTGAACTCATTGTTAAGTATCACCTGAGGAAAAGCCAAGGTCATTATTCATTTAGTGGCACAATCTGTCTTCAGATTCTTGGATGGGAGTGAGTCAATGATGTACCCTAGGTCATCTCAGACTTTCACTGTTACAATTACTCAGATAATCCCAACCAATGACCAGGTTGATAGTAAAATTTTCATTTTTGAATTAATACTTCAAAGGAGCAATTACATTAGTAGTCTCAGGGGTAGTAAGGGTGTAAAAATTGAAAGGAGAAAGAAGAATGCTTATTTGCTGACTGCAGATGGGATATGCTTATTTGCATATGTGCTTCCCTGGTTAACAGAGTTCAAAATACCAGTTTCACTGACCTCCAGGAACAGAAACTCACTGGGTCAAAAAGCAGGCTAAATTTAGAATAAAAATTAAGTACATAGAAATTTTAGCTCTTTGTGTATGAAATTGTGTGTTGAATTTTGTAGGTGTACCCTTGTGCTGTACAGGAATTATTGGAAGTTGCAGAGAAAGATTCAAGGGAGCAGGACTGATATGGCATAGGCTAGAGGTCTGCTTCTGGTCTGGGAATATTTATCTGTATACCTTTTCATGAATGCCTTCATTTTCCTGTTTCTCTTTTTTTCTATCTTTGCCCATCATACCTAACTGGTAAGTTAGTTTGGGATTCTTCTCACCTATCTTGCTGCCTATAACTTTGACATTTATATCTGAGCTAACCCCTCAGGCTTCCTCTCCAATCAATGGAGAAAGATGGGTTCTTTTAGTCTGCATTTCATTTGAGACGTTTTAGACATCAGCGAGAGCTGATGAGATAAATTCTCTCCTAAATACGCTTATTTCTCTCAGTTGACTATGAAGGAATCCTGGAGTAGGTGTTGTGGGTCGGCTACATTTAATAGAATAGAATAAATGTCTTTGGAGCCAACGTTGTGGAGTATCAGCATGTAGCAAAAGAAAAGGGACTGTCCCTGGCAAAGGACAAAACAGCAGTATTATGAGTGACAGCTTAATTTTATTTACAGCATCTGCAAAGGACAGGAAAAGGAAGAGACGCATTCATTTTTTTGAGGACTACTTTAAACAAATAGTGGTGGGGAAACCAATGACATCAGAGGAACTGATGTCAGAAATGCTGAATCAGACCATGCAACTGCACTGAGCAACTTGAGCTCAGTAAAAAAACAAGGTCTAGTCCCAGGAAACATTTCTACTGCCTTTCCTGAAACCTTCCCAATTTAGGATTTGTTGTAAATTATCACCATTTGTTCTTGTATAAGATTATTCATGTTCCAACACATTTGGCTGCGGTGGCATCCTCCATGCAGCTTTTACTGTGAAACTGTGTTTCTTTCTGTTTTATTTTTTGAGTCAGTCATTGAAGTACAAAGCTAACAGAGTAGGGCAATGTTTGAGCTTGCTCTGTCACTGGTGTGAGCAGTGTAACTGAGGATGGATTCCCCCCAGCAAGGCATTGGATGTGATGTACACCAGGCCTTGCCTAGCAGCTAAGGAAGGAGATCGCCCTAAGCACAAGCATCCGAAATCTGCTAAAGCCATGTCCACTTCACAGTTGTTTTGGCACAGGTTCTTCTGTGTTCTGCCATCAGACTTAATCTCAGTGGTCTCATTTCTGTGGCAGCGCTTTTAAAGGTGCTGTGTGTGAGGAGAAAACTAAGTGTGAGGTGGCATAAATTTAGATCAGCTACATTTTTCATCTATCAAGGCAGTGGTGACTTCCTAAAAAGCTATGCACTGCAGCACACGAAATGAAAGAAAGGAACTAGACCCCAAGGTGCCCTAGGTTATATGGTTTAGCCTAGGTTTCTGCTCTCCTTGCCCACGTCCCTTGCTTCCTCTCAAGTACAATTTAGAAGGTAGATTGATAACACAGCTGCTGGAGGATTTGATTCTAGACACATAAAAAGTCTTTAGGTGGCTGTGTGTGGTGATAGTCTATATCCCCGGGCACCATGTTCCACCTGTGCTCCACAGGCAGTAAGCACATTGGGGAGTCTGTCAGAACAGCTAAAAAGCTGGGGAAGGGGCATGTGCTCTGTCTTCCTGACGTTGTTCTTTCTCTTTTACTAGGAGAATGAAATGAAGCTACATGTATTAAGACAGATTTGGCAATGTAAAAATAAGCTGATTAAAGATTAAAGGACTCTAAACAGAGTGAGACAGAGAAGTGCTTCTGCACATCTAGATCTGAGTGAGAAAGCTGGTTGAATCTCATTTTCCCTATAAAGATAGCATCAAATATACTACCCTTCCATTTAGGCCTAGATTTTCATCAAAAAAGAAGGAATGTGGAGTCATAGACCAGATAGGAGACACAGCCTGTCCAGAGCCCATTCCCCTTCGTACGTGCTCAGCTCATACACATGGGCCAAATTAGACGCAACCACAAAGAGTGAGGATAGAAGCATGAGAGCACGATGGTTAAATGACTCAAGGGGGTAAGTATCTAGGTTCTATTTCCCACAACATGGAAAATCTCCCCAATGATTTCAAGTATGTTGCACAAAATTTTTTTCTAAGTTTTTATTTTCTCTTAATAGAATGAACTACCTGAAGCCACAGGTGTCCTGTGGCTCAGACTGGCAAAAAGCAGTTCATTCATAAACTCAGGATTTTTATGCACCGATTTCCCTGCTCTGATTTTTAATACAACATGGTTCTGATTATGCCTGGCCTAGTAACCAGGAAGGCCTTGGAAAAGAGGGGAGAAAGGCTAAAAGCTGAGTCCTTTTGGGTATGAGAGAGGTTCCTTTCTGTTCATGAGGGGAACTGTACTTACATGGTGTTTGTTATAAGGAAAAGGGAGATGTTTCCATTGTGTTGGGGAAGGAAGGTGAGAAGTCCTTTTAAAAAGTATGGGGTGAAAAACATCCCATTCTAAGTAACGGAGATTAATGTAGTTCATTAAAACATAAGGTCTGGGAGACTGTGGGGGTCTATTACTAATTTTATCATCAGCTGGCAATAAACAACAACGCTTTCACTGCTCTAGTTTTCTCATTTTAAAATGAGTATTATGAAACTTTCTGCATGGAGACTGCTTAATTGATTGACATTTGTAGAGCAATTTGAGATTCTTGGGGGAAAAAGGCTGAAGGAGAGCTAAGCCTTATGGCAACAAAGAGCTTGCAAAACTCAAGGTGGTTTCCAAAAAACTCTATGCTGACGGGAAAAAACTGAAGTAGCATGATCATGGTTACATGTTTCTCTCCCTCCCTCCCCTGCCCTTTAAAGCTACCTATAGTAAAATAGATAAAAGATGGAAATAAAGATGTAGAGGCTGTGGAGTCTTGGGTAAGGGAGAGAAATAAATAGTTATTCTCACAAGGTCGAGGGGTTAGGTTTAGAAGAAGAAGGAAAAATCAATTAATGAAAGCAGAAAAGGAAATAAATAGGTTGTGAACTGAATTTAACATAGGCTTGTGGTGTGCCTACGCTCTTTACTTCACCAAGAAACTAATATATGCATATAGTTACCAACCAACACACAGAGTCCTAAACAAGGTGAACAAGACAGGGGGAAGGAAGCTAAACCTGACTCAGTATTTCTCTCAGACTATTTTATCACAAGGGGAAGATTCTGAAAAGAGAAAAGTAAAGCCATGTTGAACTGTTTCCCCCAATCTGTGAATCAGTGGTTCACTCTTCCAACGTAACAGAGATGTTCCAGGTCTTCGCTCTTTGCATGCAACAGGGATGTTCCAGGTCTTTTAGGTAACAGCAAGAAGAAGAGGTTGGAGTGACAGCGAAGCCGGGGAGTGCACCGTCTCAGTAGATTGTTTGCCAGTCTTTATTAAACAGACCCTCTTCTGGTTTTGGCTAAGCTCCAACAACACAGTTTGTTCTTTACCAAATGAGCTGTGAAACCAGGTGCAGCTGGTCAGCATGACAAGAAGTTTCCTGAATGTCTGATCTGATGGATAGTCAAGGAAGCTGCAGAACTGTGGCAGAAAGCAGGTGGGAGATTGTTTTTCCTGTAGTACTGCATGAAGCGAGGTCGAATGCTGAGAAATGGTCTCTCCATTCACAAGTTGCCAAAGGCATCCCAGAGCAGTAAAGAGCAGCACTCTGCTGCTCACAGGGCAGTACCTGGAAAGCTGTCTCCAGCTCTAGCAGCAGCCTCCTTCCTTCTGAGGCCTCGCAGAAGTCTGCACTGCCGATGGGCCAGATGTTTACCCTGAAGCTTCCAGATCTACATCAGGCAGCCCTGTGACATGCAGGTGTTCAGAAAATTGAGTGCAGACACCCTTCTATGCTCAAAATCTGACCATCTCTTATAGGGAAGGCATCTTTGATGGACTGCTCTCCTTAAAAAGCCTTCTCTAAGGTTGTTGTGGGGAAAAATAGGCAGAACTCGACTGGCAGCAAATCTGAAAACAATTGGGAAGATGCATATCATGGTTTGCTTCTGCCACAGGAACAACTGTTGTCACTCAGTGCCACGGAATAATCCTTTTCCTCCCACTCTCTGGAAGGCAGGATGAGGAACAGTGAACACGGTTTGCATCTCTGCCGTGGATGAAGAAACCAAGGAGAGTAGTAATAAATCTATATCCCTTTGGCACTGCAGCTTCTTGTCTCTGTTCATCAAGTATGTTGTCTGTGGTATCAGATAAGGCGCTGCTTATTGGCCTTTTGAGGTTAAACATAGTCTCAGAGGATGCAGGACCTGTCATCTTTGCCCACCAAAGCTTCAGTGGCCCCAGTGTTTTAAGGATTAATAATAACAGCAGCTCTTTCTTGGCTCCATGGCAGTACAGACTACGGTGATACCCTGCTTGTAGCTCCCGGCACTCTCTTCTCTTCCAGCTATGAAATCCAGATCTCTCTCTCACACAGGATTTTCACTTTGGTCTACCCTGACCCCAGTCTTTCAGACTTTCTTTGCACTCCTGTATTCCAGTTTCTCTCTCATTGCCATCACCGTGCTCAGGTTTTGTTCTCCCTGTAAAACTCCAGCCATTTCTCCTGACAGAATATCACAGTATTGACTTGTTCATGCTGCTATTGTTCCTATTCTCATCTTTCCATTTCTTTCTGTATCATTTGGATCAGAAGTTCCTTACAGCAAGGACTATCTGTTTGTCTGTACTGAGTATGCGATTTATCCTCATCTCCTTGCACTTTTACAATAAAATTCATTCATTCCTCAGTGAGATGTTTGGGCAAGGAATTGTTTGAGCCTGCACTAACAAGAACTATCTTCTTCTATACATGGATGCTTTCAGGACTAGATTTCAGAGTTGGGGCCAAATTTCTTTTTATTTAAATTGCCTTCATCTAGTTTAAATGTAGCACATTCACATGGTACTCTCCATCCAAAAAGCATTTGTGGCATTTGTGCAGAGGCCCATGTGTTATGCCAGCATATCTCTGAAATAGTCCTACCAATATCAATCAGGTTAAAATTTAACAAAACTAGATCAAGGACGGTATGTGCAAAAATACTGCAACTGTGCAGTTGGATATTTACAGTTCCCTGGAAACCTCATCCTAATACTTGGCAACAGTCAAAAAAGCAAATAAAATGTTAGGATGCATTAGAAAAAGAATGAAGAAAGAATGAGAACGTATCATTATGCCACTGTATAAATCTATGGCTTGCCCACATCCTGAATACCAATGAGTGCATCTTGAAAAGGAGCGGTTTAGACCTTGCAAGAGTAGAAAGATGGGGTAAGAGGATGGCTAGAAACACCAAAAAATGCTATGCAAGTAGAATGTAAAAGAGCAAAGACACATCCGCTTGAAGAAGAAATGGCTGAAAGGAAAAAATGATAGAGGAATCAGCAATCATGATTGCTGTGGAGAAGCTGAATTGACAAAAAATATTCATTATTTTTTATTTTAGAAGAGTGTAGGAAAACCTAATAGTGACCACTTTTTCACCTATTGCCTAATAATACCATGGGTCTTATTATTACAGAGTAACTGGGATGCCAAAAATGGGTTGATATGGGTTAAAAATGATTGAATGTGTTTATAGGAGGAAAATCAAACAAGAACAGATGGCCACTGAAGACTGTTATGTGGTAATGGGAGTGCTCTTTCCAGCTCAGAAAGTCCCTAAAACAGCAGGCAACTGGAAGTCAGGAGTGCAGGGTCAACTACATTGCTGTCCTGGTTTCAGTTGTGAAGGAGTTATTTTTCCTTTCAGTAGCTGCTCTCATTTGGATTTAGTATGAGAAGTATGTTGATAACACTGATGGTGTTAGTTGTTGCTATGAAATCAACCACTTTTTACAGCTAATGAGCAGGTGTGCGGGAGCTGGGAAGGAGCATAGCCAGACAGATAGCTTGAGCTGGCCAATGGAAATATCCATAACATAGATGTCATGCTCAGTTTTATGAATGGGCATTGGCCGGGGGGCAGGAGCTATCTGTTCTTTTTATTTCCATGACTTTGAATTTTCACTTGTCCTGGAGTTCAAACTTCTTCAGAAATTTTGCAAAATTCATGATTCTGGGGTTCCACAATTGCTGCTCAGGGACTGACTCCGAATCGGTCACAGGTGGTGCAAATATAGCTTGTTTTGCATATTCATTATAATCATTACTATCATCATTATTATTATTAGTAGTAGTAGTAGTAGTATTTCCTTTGTTGCCTTATTAAACTGACTTTATCTCAGCCCACAAGTTTACCCTTTTGTCCATTTCTCCTCCCCATCCTGCTGGAGGGAAAGGAGGGAGGTGAGTGAGCAGCTGTCTAGTGATTAGCTGCCAGTTGCCAGGTTAAACCATGACAACTGTTTCTGTTATTTTACATGTTAACTAAGAATCTGATATTGAGCGTTATGCGAAACACAGCATTGTTCTAGATGCACTTTGGTCCTACAAATGCTGCTATTCTTCTTGCTCCTATGGCCTTATTTTTGCAACTACAAAGAGAAAGTTGTATTCAAAGAAGCAAAAAAGAGATTGACAGTTTCCCAACTAAAACAGAGGCAAACTTTAGACAATTACTTTCAGCTGAAAAATAGGTCTCAAGTCTTCCTTTTCAATACTAAAAATTTAAAGCTACAGCCAAGTAAATGTGTTTATAGGGGAATGTGGCTTAGGGTATACAATATTTCAATATTAATATGCAATTTTTCATGCTAGGAGGAAAGAAGCCTGGAATACTTCCAAAATTTTGAATATCTAATAGACATGTGTCTTACATATGCATCTTTCTAATCCATCCATAGAGAGATTTACCTTCTGCTTTTCTCCTTCTTCCCCCATTCCATAACATACAGACTGAAAGGATTCATTTGAGAAGGCTCAGTCAGATGCTGCACTCAAACCTCTCTATATCAAGAGGCAGAGTGAATCCCCTGCAGCTGGGTGGAAAGACCAAATTACTTCACAGATGAATGTAACAAGAGAAGACTGGATTCTGGTGGAACATATTTTGTTCTAATACTAAATCTCCTCCAGAGCAACTGTTCTGTCCTTGTACAACCCTCAGCACTGTCGATGTCTGAGTGATTTCCACCAGAGCACTGAGGCCAACATTTGCCTCCTGAGGTTTGATCACTCATTCATCCTCAACCAGGGAGAAACCTGTGTGTGCAATGTCATGTTTGTTATGAAGGAATTGGCTTGGGGTTTGCTGTTGGTGCAGGGGACTTCTTTTAGGTGACCTCACATGACATCTAAGAGGAAGTCAGGCATCTATGATGGCATATGTAATCAGAGGAGCAATGAACAGTCCAGAACACATACTCAGCCAAGCTGTCAGAACCAGGCACCTTCATCAAGTGGCTAAAAATTTTCTTTTGGACGCTTTCAAACCCTCACTCCACC
>Ga0065711_1046219_pt1 | contig 13019 bp, 7 predicted proteins | sample Hoacrofraction12_FD_59098 | JGI IMG/M metagenome (GOLD analysis project Ga0065711, IMG submission 59098) | Hoatzin crop microbial communities from Cojedes, Venezuela - Epithelial fraction 12 v2 (version 2) | ecosystem: Host-associated > Birds > Digestive system > Esophagus > Crop | place... | reverse complement strand
GGAGAGCAGCTCTGCGGAGAGGGACCTGGGTGTCCTGGTGAACGACAAGTTGACCATGAGCCAGCAGTGTGCCCTGCCTACCAAGAAGGCCAATGGTGTCCTGGGATGCATTAAGAGGATTGTGGCCAGCAGGTTGAGGGAGGTTCTCCTCCCCCTCTACTCTGCCGTATTAAGGCCCCATCTGGAGTACTGCATCCAGTTCTGTGCTCCCCACTTCAAGAAAGATGAGGAGCTACTGGAGAGAGTCCAGCAGAGGGCTATGATGATGATGAGTGGACTGGAGCATTTGTCCTATGAGGAAAGGCTGAGGGAGCTGGGTTTGTTTATAAATGCCTATAAATATCTGAAGGGTGGGTGTCAAGAGGATGGGGCCAAACTCTTTTCAGTGATGCCCAGTGACAGGACAAGGGGCAATGGGCACAAACTGAAGCATAGAAAGTTCCACCTGAACATGAGGAAGAACTTCTTCCCTCTGAGGGTGATGGAGCCCCGGAACAGGTTGCCCAGAGGGACTGTGAAGTCTTCTTCTCTGGAGATATTCAAAACCTGCCTGGACAAGGTCCTGTGCAGCCTGCTCTGGGTGACCCTGCTTGGGCAGGGGGCTTGGACTAGATGACCCACAGAGGTCCCTTCCAACCCCTTCCATTCTGTTATTCTGTGATTCTGTGATTCTAAAACCTCTGTTGCAGCTGAACACCGAACTGCAACTGTGCTGCATTTAGTATTACTGATACCTAGAATGACTGAACAACTATTGAAGCTCCTATCAAGAAGTTAATTTTTACCACACAGATCATAAGGTACATGGTCATTTCAGTAGTCCTCTGTCATCATTCTGACCTGTCCAACTGGCTCACGGTCACGTCCTGTGCACTGGGACCCTGGCATCTTTTCCTGCAGAGCCTTCTTAATGTCTTCTACATAGTCAGTATGTTCTCACAATTGAATATTTGCGATTCTTGAGCTTATGTTTTATTTGCTGATTATAAATCACTGGTTTTCTTTCCAATATTTCGTGATGTGTAATTTAAATTCATAATTCCTGTCATTAGGAAAAATACTGACAGTTTTAAAGACAAGATACACTTGAATGTATAAATGAGTGAGAAATTTTCAAAAAGACATTTATCAAGGGAAAGTAGTATCTGTGTTTCTCAAACTGTGTATGATCTTACTGCAATTTCCATAAGTAACTAAATATCTTTAAATATTGTCTGCATTTTTCTGAAGATAATTTTGACTCAGTGTCTGCTCTGAAATGCGTTCACTGTGACTGTCTTTAGTGAACCCGCATTTTGTTGAAGAAATGAGTGAACATACAACCACATTTAGCACACATGTTCATATATGAACATTTAGAATCTGTGAATTAGTCAGGAAGAAATATACCTATGCATGCTGAGGAAATACAGGAAAATTATAGGAGAAAATATAATTGAACTAGAAATAAATGTTAGTGTAAATTCATCTTATTCACCTGCTTATGCATCTGTCTGTCTAGCTATCACTAGTTTAGGAGGAAGCTGCGTCTGATTCTCGCTTTAGTATCAAGCCTCTAGTACAAATTCCCTTGCAGTCTTTATTCCTCGGCATATTATGAAACGGTTATTCAATCCATCTTTTTCTTCTTTAAAGTAGAAGAATTACAGATTAATATCTGGGAAAAAAAAACTTCATTTTTCTCCTTGTGTTCAGTGTCTCTTAAGATTGCAACTATGGCCAATGATTACTATTATTACTATTAAAGTAACAAATTACTTTTAAAACAATAAAAATAAAGCCATTTTTAAGAGAAAAAAAAGAATTTTCAGAGATTTTCCTCAGTTTTATTATGGACATTTTGAAAAAGATTTAATAGCATAATCGCAAAATCAGAGAATCACAGAGTGGTAGGGGTTGGAAGGGACCTCTGTGGGTCATCTAGTCCAACCCTCCTGCCGAGCAGGGTCACCTAGAGCAGGCAAATTATCATAATTATTATAAGTTATTATAATTATTACAGTTATTGTAAGAATTTTAGAATTCTTATTATTTAACTGCATGTTAACATACCACGAATAAATACAAATTTCACAAACTAGAAGGAGCATTTATGACTATTTGAAATTTCTTTTTTTAGTATTTTTCATAGTTTGTTGCAATTTAGAGAGAAGAATCTATCTTGCTAAGTCTGATATGAAAAGCAAAATATTTTCCAGAAGCAGACACTGTAAATTACAAGTCGCTCTGAATGAAGCATCTGTTATTGGACATTCTTTCTTTGACCCAAATGGAATAGAAATCTGAAGAAAAATATACTGAATTTATTTCCTTTTGGTTAAGATCAGATTCATTGAAAAAATATTTGAATCTAGAAGAAGTATGGTAATCAAAAAAGAAAATAACAGGTTTAGTATTTTTCTTAAGGGAATGCTATCATTGTCATGAAAATCATAGTCCCTGTTTCCCTTTTTTCTCCACCGTGTAAAACACCTATTTGAAAATATGATCAGGGCCACTTTCACCATGGTAGCTGGGAAAAACAGAATCTCATACTTGATGAACAGAATATGACTACCTTACATGACTAACAGAACTGGCATGACTAGCAGATCATCACTAGCTTAAGATGTGATGTACAGAAGAGAAATATTTCCCCCATAATGCGTTTCCTTCACTTCTTTTTTTCTTGTTCCAAATCTTACCTCCCCTTTCATCATTCTCTCCAGCATGACTCTGACTTTTCCCTGCTACTGTCCCGGACTATTCCTTATTGATTATTTTTTTGCACATAATTCTGTCTTTACTAGTATAAATGTCATCTCTGGATCTGATCAAAGGCCTGCTGAAAACCTCAACAGTATTCTCACTACAGTAACCGCAGTATAAACACTTCCCGTTTTATCTTTTAAATATTATGACTGAAAAGTATGTTCTTTTCCCTCAACAAAATAAACTTCATTTAACAAGCCTGGAGGAGATCAGACTGTGAGAAGTCTGCCCTGTCAAAATATTGGGGTGTTTTTAGTTTCCAGAAATTGCTTTTGGGTGTATTTGGACAGGAATTCTGGAAGTAGACACAGCTGCTCCACAGGTATAACTTCAAAGCAAAACCTCTTTTTCTTACTTTTAATTGAAAGATGGCAGATAGCTTGCTCCTTCCTGCTTTCGCTTCTTCCTATCAAACCAGCAAACAGCATCTGTGCATCTTTGGGAGGTAATATCTACTTGCAGCAGGACATCCAGGGAATTTCAGATCAGAATAACAACTAATGGCACTGCCAGTCTAATTTTGCATGTCTTTTTTTGCCCCTTCCATGGGCTTTGCACATGCCTTGTAGTCCCTTGTGCTGGCACCTCAACCTGAGTCTATGCCAAGGAGGCACAGAACTGACCCAGTATAAAAAAAGAGAAGAAAAATTCTGTTTGGCTACTGTACTTAATGGATTCAGTTACAAAATGAATATTGGCATCAGTAAAAGGGTACACATGGGACTAAAAGGCTAGGAATAGGGGTGGAAAGGTCAAGGTGGAGAAAAAGGATGTTTATCTTGTACCAACGAGCTCTTAGAGTGACTCAGGAATGTCATGTAAGTCCTCCCCTGCGTATGTCCAAAGGTAGCCCAGAACACAGGTATTTGAAGCTTTTTTTGCACATAAACTTTTAAATATCCTATTCCAGGCACCAAAATATTCACTTTGCACTTAACTTAAAATTCTGCTTAAGTTATGCGTGGGCTTATGTACCTTACTGAATTATGGAGGGGGGGGGGGGAATACCCTGTACTATATGTATATAACGAGCCATTTCTTTTCACTGTACTATTCTGAATACTGAGGCACAGAAACAAGTCTATTATATTTTCTATAGTACAGGTTATATTTTCCCATCAATACTGATAAGCCAGTGAATCACAGATCAAATTCATCATGTACAATTTGCCTACCCTGTCAGTGACTTCCATGTGTAATCATTCCATCAAAAATGAGTGCTGTCACACCAAACAAAAGAACATATAGAGCAGGCATTTTCTGCTTTTAAAGTAATGACTTTGCATGTTCAACTTTATTTTGGATACCAGTCTTACACTAAAATTCTTTTTAAATCACTTCCAATTTATTGCTAAAATATGTCATCATTATATGTTATTAGGTGGGTCAGAAGTCTCTCAAGAGTAATCTAGATTTTTAAAAATTGTTTCAGGAGTGATGCATACAACTGAAAATTACTCAAATCACCATTTTCGTGTAGTAATCTCTTTAGCATAAAAATATGCTGCAAATTTATTGTAACCATTCCCCTCCTTTAACCAGGATAATTCTAATGTCTTCTACATCTACAGAAATAGCAGTATGCACACTGGAAATGTCAAAGGAAAGACACATATTCAGACTGTTTCTAATTTTTCAGTCTTATTACAATTTGGGGTTATAGATTTCTTGCATTTCTTTTGTATGTGTCTTTTTCTCATGCTAGCTTAAAATAGCTAAAAATTCATCACTAGGCCTTTTCATAAAACAGAAAAAATGGTTATATAAAGCAGACAAGCTATTGTGCCTACGTTAGTGGTTTTCCTTAAGATGGAGAAAAAGAGGTGAAGAAAGCTTCCAAATGTAGGGTTTTTAGAAAGCATTTTCTTACAGGATTTTGAATATAAATTGCCTTTAGATCTTCATAAAATCAATAAATGTTCCAGACCCTAACCACATGAATGGACATTAGAGATAAAGTTATTATTTTGTATTTCATCCTGTATGTTCTTTCCTCCAAAATTTTGCAAATTAAATGATCTGGAAATATATATATCAGCATCAGAAGACTATTTTTTTCAGAGACCAAGACCTGATCATTCAGTAGTCCTAAGGCAACATAAGAGTTCAATACATTATCTAAAAAAAATTTAAAAGTGTTAAATGTAGCATTTTGACCCATAAATCCTACTGGCATCCCATTTCTTTCTTTAATAAGAAATAGAATTCAGTGGAGAGACAGGTAGGTAGAAAGATATAGATACCAGCTAAGTCCTCAATTTGATTATTACGGAGTCAGCAGTGCGGGACATTTGTAGAAGCTTGAATAACCATTATTATTACAAACTTGTGATAAATATTCAGTCTTTCTAAGTTCATAACTTAAACTTTTTTCTGATGAGGATAAATAGAATTGTGTCATCTGGGCGTCGAAGTTTAACAAAGCAATATAGAGTTGTCCCTTCCCCTGTTATTAGCTTTAAATGCAGAATTCACTGGCAATGTTGGAGATGTATAGTTTATACGAAAGTTTGACACACATGGATAACACAAAACCATCATCAAAGAGAAGCTCTGGTCCTGCTGCCTTTTCTGTAACAAATTTTTCAACTTTAGGAAAGAATTCTTAGTTAAATAGAAATCACTACAGTAATGCGTCCCTGGAACAGGTTATCTCCATCCTTGGAAGTGTTCAAACCTTGGCTAGAGAGATTGTAGACTGACTTTGCCTAGTGCTAGCAATAATTTCAAGTGAGAGGCTGGACTGAAAAACCTCCAGGACTCTCTTCTGACTAACATTTCTGTGCCTCCCTGACTGAACTGCCCGATAAAGGCATTCTCACCTGGACATTACTGTTTCCTACCAACAGAGAGAATACAAACCAAAGTGTTCTACGTATTGTTTAGTGGAACTGAAGAGACCAGTTTCCAGAAGTGTCAGTTTGGAACAGCTGAATAACTTCATTTTAACTGTGAAAATGAACAGTGACGAACTGTGAAAACCTCCCCTGTCTAAGATATTTTAAAAGAAGTTTGTATAACAAAGGAGAAAGGAGAACTGTTGAGACCCTTTCCATATCCAACCTAATCAAAGAGTATTTTGTAAGACTGGGCAAGTAGTTTTTTAGACAAAAGAATACTGACAGATCTGGACACATGGAGGAGTCAGACAAGGAAGACTGGAGCTGGGGATCTCCAGAAGATCTAGGACAACAGTAGTCTCAGCATCTTGTTACTATGAGATAAACACAGTACGTGTGCTGACATGCTATCTAGCCAGCTACCAAGATCACCAGGTCAACTATTGTGAACATGTTTATATTATTTATATAGGAAAGACTAGTATTTGCCAATAAATAAATGTATAATTGCCAATAAATAAACAGCTGGAATTTGAAAAAAAAAAATAGAAGCCTGTTTGTGGGTATTAAGTTTTCATTGCGATGTTAGGAGTGTGATTCTGTGCTGTGAGAAAAAAAATCCTCATACCTTTAAAAATCCAACAGCGTGCTATGCTGCTCACATTCATTTATTTTTTGTAAGCGAAATAGATATGTTGTCCAGGAATTGTTCAAAAACGAGAACTTCTCATCAGTTCTTTGAACTGTATCTGGTTAGTTTACATAGCAAGTCTGTGCCAACTAGCTGCAACCAACTCTTGCAAGCAGCTGTTAAAAAGGTTGCTCAAAGGAAACTCTGTGGGTCAGGGCTCTGATGGCAGACAGAAGTTAGTGCAGGAAGATATGTTACACACTTAGTAGGTGACGCTGCTACCTCAGACCGTAATGAAACTCTGATCTAGAACATATTGAATGCACTATGTTGCTCAAGATACTATTTCTTAAAGAAAAGCTAAAGTCAAGTGTTGTTGGATATAATGAGGTAAAAACTGAAGTAATTGCTTACATTTCCTTGCTGAATCCGCGTGTCAGTATAACGTGATCTAACACAGAGAGGGTGTAAGAGAAAAGACTATTTAGACCAGCAGGAAGGGTGTCAATGTTTAATGAAGACTCGGGATGCCTCAAGGAAAACAGTAAATCTTATGCAGTTCCAGGATCATTTTATTCACCTTAACCAATGAATATTGCATATTCTTTTTTGAATAAGCTAAAAATAACTTAGAATGAGCAGTCAGTTTAGTTGGACAGACTTAGAACCTTCTTTATAATGCCAAAAACACAAAGAATTTTTCTGTTAGGTATAAATTACCATTTTTGTAAAAGCAATTACTAGAATGAATTGTAAAACCAAAATGCATATAGTATGGAGAAGTAATTGAAGTAATTTTTTTTTACTTCTGTGGATATAAGAACGGAAAAGACAAACTCAGCAAATTTGTAATTCAAGTTCTAGAAATAATTCTTTTAAATCCTGAAATGAATGCTTAACAAGAATGTATATGAAATATGCCTTGATATTTTCCTTTCCTTCCCTTCCCTCACGAAATTAGAAGCTAAAATATAACAATCAAGCACATTTAAAAAAACCCTCAAAATTAATCCTTAATTAATATCTTCTAAAATGCTTCCAATTTTCAAACATTAAGCAATTCTTATGTTAGCAAAAAATCCCTCTTTTCACACTCTTCTATGTCTTTTTTCTGTCATATGTTTCCCCCCTTCACAATTTGAAGCTCACCTGCAGTGTCCTACTTCCCCACGAGCCTGTCACCGCAACAATTTCTATGCTGCTTTGTCCATAACTCTTTCTGATACACTGTCACTTGTGGTTTCCCTCCTCTCCACCTTGTCTGTGGGGTCCCTGACATCCATGTTTAGATTCAATCATAGCAAGGTTTTGATTTCATGAATATTAAACATTATTTCAACATCTGTTCTAAAGGCAGCAGAAAACAGTTTACTCGAAATGTGACTACAGTAGTAGTTGCAAATAAAAGGAGAAAAAAGTAAAATGCACTTTCCTGCTGTAGACAAGTGTATGTTTGTACAAATTGAATTGTCACTTTGATCCATTTTAGAAGATCAGGGTCTTCATCAGCTTCAACACAGCAAAAAAAAATTGTCAATGGGCCTTCATACACACTTTTTAAAATGATAAATTCTCTCCTTTCAACTTCTCGCCAGTCTTAATTTTTAGCTCACACATGCATCTTAAAGAAACTACCATCAAATTACAGTCAGATTATACAGACATTAGTCTGTAATTTCTTATTGATGTGACTAGGTTCAGTTTTGATTAGTAGTGTGAAAAATGTAAAAGGAAGTCAGTTTCACCTAGGCAGAAACTAAGAATTAGTTATAGAATTGACATTGTTTCATTCTTTAAAAAAAAGAAAACACTACACCATAGATAGTTTCAAAGGAATAGTTCTTAAATCAGCTTTCTTACATAATGCAGATAATCTGTTTTACCTATTCATAATTACACAATTTCTATGTTTGCAACATCAATAGAGGCACAATGATCTCACAAATATTTTATTAAAATAATTCTAAGTTACGATATCTGGATAAATATATTTTCAAAACACTTGTTGTCTTGTAAATCTTCATTGTACAATATCTAAAGTACTCTAACAGATTCCAAGGCAAAATAAACAAATAAATACACTACAAGATGTTATTTTACTCTACACAAAATGAAACATTTTACTGGGACAAAAGCAAGTTATACTTACTTATCTTAAGTAGAGGTAGTTAGTGTTCTGGACTTCGAAAAGAAATGTCCTACTTTTTTTTCAAGAGAACTCTATAGTCCAAATATTAAGGACTAAAGACCTTCTCTGATATGACTGGAACCATTTACATGTCTGTAATTTTAGTCTCTATAGAAATAGTTGTTATTCCATCACATTTAATGTGAATTGCATGGACTACTGTGGCTTAATGATGAATATAGTGCAATGTGATTGCTTTTTTCCCCAGTGAATAAGTGCACATAATTTCACATAGTGCATAAATTCCATCATGCTTTACAAGTTCCCTGCATTCTTGAAAAAAATGTGCTACTCCTTCCTTTGCACAACCAGAAGTGCCACTAAGCCGCATGTGATTTCATGGATGGCAGAACACTGATTTCACATCATGGACAGGGACATAACTTTGAATTACTCTAAAATTTCAGCTAACTGTGTAAAGAAAATGGTTCCTAATTGGCATACCTTCAAATCCCATCCAATTGTTGGTTTAATACAGTAGCATTTAGTAATAGTTGTACTTACTAGACGCAGCACCATCCCAGATTGATTTAGACACCGTGTTATTGAAAGGACTAGCACGACTTCGAAGTGTTTTCCAGATAGAAATAGCAAGGGACTTAAAACTTCATCTGAAGTTCACAGAAGTCAATGCAAAAACTCCCTTGCAGGATACGTATCCTATGTATCCTGTCATACGTAAGATACTCTGTAAAGAAGGAGAGAAGGAAATTTCCAGAAAGCTAAAGAACAGAGTATGTCAGAAGAATGTGTGTGTATTCTTGTATTTTATTTACAAAGAAGTATAAATGGGACTCAATATTTCTTCTCAGTTCTTGTTGTTCTTCTAATTTCTTCTCAATTTCTTACACAGTGGGAGTCCGAACACGGAATGAATGGAGGCTGTAACTTGGCAAATATTTACCTTGGGTTGAGACAAAGAAACTATAAATAAGTTATGTGTACAGACTGCACTTCATATTCATCACACTCAAATACAGAGGAGTATTTCCATAAGCCCAGAGGAGCACAGGGGCACAAAGCTGGGTAGGAGCAGAAATTAAAGTCTCAGAGTAAGGGACACCCTGTCTGGACCCTTCCCAGGACTGTCCCAGGAGAGCCATCATCACAATTCTCCATGCATGAAACCCATCAAGAAGAGTCAGTGAAACAGCACAAACTGAGGTGGATTGCTGCCTAGAGGTATGGGGACAGTATGGGATGCAGGAGAAGAACATCTTGGCATTGTACAAGACTTTCAGTGTGCTTGTGGCCGGAAACAAAGGCAGGGAAGGGCAGGAATGTGGGTGATTTGGGGAGAAACAAGCATGGGAAAGTAGAGGTGCAAGCAGAGAAGAAAGGGTCTGTTGTGTGTGATTTGCTAATCACACTTGTCTGGCCATGCAATCTGCCCTATCGTGTTATTAAATTCCTTTCTAACTCATTTTCCTGGGTCAGAGACTATTCTGTGCACATGTGTGTATGTGTGTGTGGATGTGAGTGCAGCAACACGAGCCAGACCACAGATCAGAGGGCCCAGGTGCCCAGGTGACTGGATTTAAGCACCAGTAACTGAAGTAGAACCTGTGGTCATAAGGATCCATGTGTCCATGGGGCCTGCAACTGGAGCAAGTGCGGGTGTGTGATATGTGAGTGAATGTGTGAGTGCTCGTGAAGCTCAAATCAGATTAGCTGGTGAGTAGATGACATGGTCTGGGAGCCAGGGTTGTGTGGGTCTCTAGGTATGAAACTGTGGGAGGAGCTGGAGGGGTCAGAGGGATCAGGGGTCTCCTGATCAGATTCTTTTTTTTGTGTGTGTGTGCGCGCGTGCGTGCGTGTGCGTGGGGGCGGGCGGGGAGCAAGACTGTCTATACAAGCACTTGGAGCAGGACTGCAGCCTCAGAGTTTGTATGTCCACGTGCCAGGAGCTGGGGAGACTGGGATCCAGGGGCCAGCTACTGGGTAGATTGTCTGAGCCCAGCTACTGCAGCAATCCACATTTTATATCTATATATAAATATATAGATAAATATGGATATAAAAATACATATACTTTGTCACCAATGGACCAGCCACACTGACTCAGAAGTAGAGAAGGACTGATAGCAAGTGAATTAGTTTCATGCATGTGTTCAGCTTTCCTCATCTCTCTTGTTGGAATCTGGACTGTAGCAGGCTAATTACACTTTTTGATAAATTTTACCATCCTGCCATTTTCTATTTGGCTTTCAGGCCATCTGTCATGGAGTTGCCCTTTAGTTAAATTCTCTGAAAAACTTGATGTCCTTTTATTTAACTCTGTAATACCAAACCACATCTGAAAAGGCCAGCCAAAGTTAAACAGCAATATATTTCATTTGTGTTAGTATATGCAGCAATGTTATAACATATTGAATATCACTTCTCTTTTATAGTCTGTCATCTCCCCAACACCAAAAGCTAAGCTTGTGCTGTAATTGTTATTTACTGTTTCTGTTCCAGCATATTAGAATAATATCACACAATCCTGAATCATTGCCTCCACTACTTTGTCACATTTCACAGCAAAAAGGCAGGTGGTTTTCCTTTCAACTCATCCAGTAAAAAATTCCAACCTTTCTTTAACCCTAGCCTGAGAGTCAGGAATCAACTGCCAACATAAAAACTGTAATGGATGCCTGCTGACCCACTATAATTGAATGTATGCTTTTAAGTTATAGGAACCCTAAGGTAAGTTCATTTAGTTTGTTTTGTCTTAATGTGTAGGTGAAGTCACAGTACATCACTTCGATTGCAGGTTGAGTGCATGCACACAGTCAGCTCTCTAGTCTCAACTGATAAGTAGTACATTGTCACTTGCTGGTATCTCCTTCACGTACCCCAACTGACAGTTGCAGTTTAGGTGTCCGGTTAGATGCAAAAGAGGTGTCCTGTTCTCTTTAACAGAAGAATATTTCCTAGTCTAAGTAAAGTCCCTTATGTTTCTGATGCCTTAAAAAAATTTCATAAAATCTAACTGCATTATAATGAGATAATTGATCTGAAAATCAGGATGTTCTTGGCTATTTGAAAATCCACTTCATTTTCAGGAATTAGCCTCCCTGAGAAGCACAAACTAGAAGATAAATAAAAACTTTATTTAACCCACCCTGCACATATAGTGACAGAAAAGATTTCCAGGACAAATGACAGTAAGCCTGTTTTTCCCCATCAGTGTCACTGCTGATCACAAATGCTTGTCCTGAGGTTGGCAGTTATCCCACAAGTTGCTGTAAGTACCACAGCTCATGCCTGAGGGGGGAAAGACACAGAGGATGGACAGGCTGTCACGTATGAGGATGTGGAAGGGACCAAGCTGCACATCAAAAGATTTATTTCATGCCAGTGATCAACTGTATTTACCCTTTTCCCTTTTTCTGTTGATTGACGAAAAAAAAAAGCAGTTCATTCGACACAAGTGGTAATGCCTACACATTAGCCATAAAGAAACAAAATTTTGCAGGTGCACAATGCTAGCCAGTCACCTGTAGTGTTTCTGACTGTTATGAAAGTAAAGATACAAGTTGTTATTAGGCAGATTTGAATCATGTACCATACTCAAACTTAATCCAAAATGCCAGATCTAGAAATTCAGGACAAAGAGATACTGTCAAGAAGAGAGGGAAGGAATGTTTATTGCGACATTGGTCCATCTGAGTAACTTCCAGTCTTGTAAATACTGCAGTGACATTGTTTCTGCTGATGACTGTATGCCTTGCAAGAACTTTGGAACAGTTACGGCATTAAAGAATAACACAGTAAATAAGGAAAAACAAACAAAGAAATAAGAAAAAAATACAGTCCCCTGACTGTGTGTCTGTGTTGTAGAATTTTTGTGAAGGCACACAATGTTTTGGAGGTGATATATGGCATATTGATGGCAACACTGACATGTTGTCTTCACAGAATCGCTAAATTGCAGAGGTTTGCAGGTATTACTGGAGACCAGCTAGTCCAACACCACTGCTGAAAGCAGGGTCAACCACAGCAGGTTGCCCAGGACTTTGACCAGTTGGGAGTTGAATGTTTCCATGGATGGAGACTCCACTACCTCTCTGAGTAGCCTGTTGCAGTGGCTGACCACCTTCACAGGAAAAAGATTTTTTCTTATGCTTAAGCGGAATTATTGCTATTTCAATTTGTGACCAGGGCCTCTCATCCTGTCACTCAACACCACTGAAGACAGTCTGGCTCCATCTTCTTTACTTCTGCCCATTAGGTCTTTGTACACTTTTCTAAGATCCTCCCAAACTTTCTTTTCTCCAGGCTGAACAGTCCCATCTTTCTCAGCCTCCACTCAGAATCACAGAATCACAGAATCACAGAATAGTAGGGGTTGGAAGGGACCACTGTGGATCATCTAGTCCAACCCTCCTGCTGAAGCAGGGTCACATACAGCAGACTGCACAGGACCTTGTCCAGGCGGGTCTTGAATATCTCCAGAGAAGGAGACTCCACAACCTCCATGGGCAGCCTGTTCCAGTGCTCCGTCACCCTCAGAAGGAAGAAGTTCTTCCTCATGTTCAGACGGAACTTCCTGTGCCTCAGTTTGTGCCCGTTGCCCCTTGTCCTGTCACTGGGCACCACTGAAAAGAGCTTGGCCCCATCCTCC
>Ga0065711_1012473_pt1 | contig 13019 bp, 11 predicted proteins | sample Hoacrofraction12_FD_59098 | JGI IMG/M metagenome (GOLD analysis project Ga0065711, IMG submission 59098) | Hoatzin crop microbial communities from Cojedes, Venezuela - Epithelial fraction 12 v2 (version 2) | ecosystem: Host-associated > Birds > Digestive system > Esophagus > Crop | place... | reverse complement strand
CAAGAGTGATGAAGCCAGGATGCGCCGGGGTGAGCCACCGCTTGCTGCAGTCCTATCAGTCTGCTTGGTGCAAAGCACCAAACACCAAGAGATGACCAGACACCCGAGCATGGGAGCTGGTTTGGTACTCGCAGCCCCTCATTCTCATGCCCTCCTTGCTCCCGAAGGAGTTACCCCCCTGCCAAAGGCACTGGAGTAATTCTGCTTGTTAGAATAAATGATGAGGATCACAGTCACCCGCTCAGTTAATGCTAAAATCAGAGGGAGAGGAGACTGGCCACTTTGGTCCTCGCTGACCTTGAAAACCAAGCTGGTGAATGCAACCTTCTATTTCTTATTGCTCTCCAGGATTAGTGGGATGAGGTCAGCTGGTAGCACTAATTCACTTTGCTCTTAACTCATTTCATTACATTACAGAAGAGCATCGCACTCGGCAAGTGTAATCTTCAATGCTATTCTCCTCTTGTCTTTGCTTTTGTCATAAATTAAATAAGCTACTGTCATGTTCCAACTATAAAGATTGATTTTTTTTTTCTGAACTGTACTGAGGCAAGCGATGATAATTTATACAGCTTAAAGTTGTCCGCTTAGTTGTCTCTCTAGCTGGTTATTTTGTTGGACCTTGAGCTGGCTGCGTTTTCCTTTTCCCATGCTTTCTGGTGGCAGGCTCTCAGAGGAAAGGCATTAAGTCTTAATATCTCCTTGGACTATCTCATCCCTGTCACGAGCAAAGAGAACGCAATGTAGGTCATTGCCCAAAATGCAGCGTCTGAAATAACCCGAACTGCGCAGAAACCATCTTCCAAACTAAAAGTTGAAGTTGGGTGTGTGTGACACGCAGAGTCCCTGACAGTATTTGAAGCATGGTAATAATGCAAAAGGACATGCCTCAGGTTTAAAGCCTGGCCGTTGGGTTTAAAATTGAGCTTCTCCATGAAGGTGGTACTGAGAGCTGTTCTTGGTTGGGAATGATAGGCTCCGGGATCCACCTGTCCTCTGATGTACCACTGCTTTCAGCTGCTCCCAGGACAAACGTGTCTGAGAGGGTTTGCTGCTCAGACTCCTTGAGCAGACACTGGTGCCTCCTAAACCAGACTGAGGTGGCCCCACAGCACTGTGATCTTTTGGCCAAGGGAACTAGCGCTGTGCTAGTTGAGCCGTGACCATGAACTTGCATTGCTGATCATCTATCAGAAATGACATGCCATTAAGGTTTTTCCTCCTTTCTGAACACATAGTATCTTTGATCCTCTTCTTATCATGTTATACACAAACCATAGAGCTAATGGACATGTGGTGGTTCAGGAGCTGCTCTTAGTGTGTTGCAGGAAACACGATTAACAGACCGTCTCATGTCCAGTGGGTGCAAACCCCCATCTGGCCGGAGGTCAGCTGAGAAATGCAAGAACTGCAAGTGATTAGAAGCTGAAATTTTTATCTTCATAGGTGTAATAGAAGGTGGAATAAGCGACTGGAAAAGTGTAGCTTCTAGACTTGGCCTAGCAGAAAAGGGAGGATGAGTTGGCTTATGAAGATGAAAAGCCAATTGGCTGAAAGCCACTGTGGAATGAAGGAAAGAAGAGCCCAAACTAGAAATGATGTGTTTCCAGGAGACAAAACACAGTGGCCGTGGGGAATGGCATGTGGGACCTTCTGGGGAGGGTGCTGAGTGTGGGCAACTCCTCAGAGAAATATTCATTGATCTTAGTGAAAAAAGAGGCGTATATGAAGTAGACAATAAGCCCGATTACTAAAAATCAGCAGAAAAGAATGATGAAAACAAATGATGACAGAATTTGAAACACTGAAACACAAACCAAAGGACATCAAGGGAAGCGGTCACCAGGTGCACTGGAAGCAACATGGTTTGAGGATGGCTCCACCATGCTGTCTGGGAGATGCAGTGAAACCAGATTGGAAAACTAATGTGGAACTAAACTAGCTAAAAAAAATGCTCTGAGAAAACCAGAATCAGCGAGGGAAGAACCTGATTTCATCATCCAGCCTGAGCAGACCTCTTCATCACGGAAGGTTTTTAAGACAGGTCAGACAAGGATCTCGTGGGAATGACTTGATGAAGTGGATTGTGGATGGGGAAGTGGATGAGCTCAGTAATTTCTTGATCACCTTCAGCCCAATGGCTCTGTCTGGCTGTTTTTCAACATTTATAGCAGAACACTGTTCACCGGGCTGAAATCTTCGACCCTTTGAAGCTTTGAAAATTCATGTTAAGACATCGTAAAGATGTTGTGCTTTTAGAAACAATTGTTCTCGTCGCCGTTCTAATGGACAATGAAACTTTATTGTGTTTAGAGATGTGGTATGTGGTACCGGCGGCCGCAGTCGCCGGGCTGCGAGGTGGAAAGAGCACGTCAGCATCTCGGCACGCGGTTTCTCCTTGTCACAAAGTCTGTCCTCCGATTTGGGGAGTGAAAATTGCATTTTAACAGATATAACCTGCAGAAAAAATATTATCAACGAAGGGAAAGAAGATTAACTTCTTGCCTGGAGGCAACGTTTGAAGATTTTACAGATACGGCTGTGCCTGCTGCAGCCGGCACTCCGGTTCCAGCGGATGCATCAGGGAGATGCGGCTCATGATATACCAAATAAAACGGCGCCGTTTCTCATCGTACCTCCGTGGTAATGCTCTTTTTTTAAGGTGGTCCAACTGTGAGCTGGAAGCTTCTGGAACCGAAGCTGTTTTCAGGGCTCACCGAGGGCTCGTTCACCTCTATTTTTGTTCAAAGTTCTCTGGCAGAGGGAAAATCACACCTTTCCTTCACAGCTGATGGATTGGGGCTGCTTCCAAGTGTGGCTGTGAGCTGGCGTTAAACTCGCCGTGGTTTGGGGTTGGCTTTGCATCTGAACCCTCAGAATTAGGAAGTGGGTGATGTGTTTCATGTGGATGTGCTTTTGGCTGGTTTAGTGCTCATGCTGTCGACTGTCAGAGACCTGAGGGGTTTTGCCAGTGATGATGCCTTTGTTTTCGACTGGTTTAGGACAGGAATAATTTTATTTTCTAGTGCAAATGGTGTAAAAGTGTGAAAGTCAGAGCAGAGCTTTGTCGGGTGGATTAAAGCCATGTTGGGGTCTATGCTGGTTCTGCAACACCAGCAATCTCTGTGGAAAACCAAGAAGGACTATTCACATGAAAATTCATAAGCTCAGAACCACAAGATGGTTGCAGGCACGGGCACGCAGGTTCATGGTGCTCTTGGGTGTTTCACCATCATTCATCATGGTCACCCATGAAATCTGTGTCCAGGGCAGTGCATGGGACGGGGCGCTGGGGTGTCTCGCTGTCCTCCCCGGTCCCTGAGCCATCTACAAGGAGAGATGGTTGCTCTCTAGTGGGTTGGACCGTGCTTTCTAGCTTGAATTCCTAAGGAAATTAGACAAATGCATTTGCTGAAATTTTACATAATTCTCTAACTTGGTGCTGATTCCTACCCTATGTGACAGAAGAGCGGAGCTCATCAGAGGTATTAAATGTCCACATTTTGTGAGAACAGCTGGTTGAGCAGAGGTGAGAGACCTTTTAATAACACTCCTCTGCAGCAAAGGATGAAGTGTGTGCAAAGCCCTGATTAGACAGAGAAACGGCACAGAAGAGCAAAGGCCACTGTGAACAGAGAAAACGCTAGTTTTTAATGTTTTGGAACTCAAACCTATGCAAGGGATGAGCTCAGCCACCACTGACAAAAAAATGGCAGCAGTCAGATGGGGAAACTTCTCCTCCTCAAGGCTTTTTGGGGACAGACACCTCTGGTAGGGCCCCGGCACTCTCCCATGCTCATGCCTGCAGGGATCAGCCCTGGGATTAGTGGAAAGCTGCTTGTTTGCCTTCATGAATTTTTGGGGATAAACAGCCTGGTAGGGTCTCCTCCATGTTTAGTGCATCGCTGTTGATTAACAGAGCCCCTTGCTCTCTGCAGAGCCTGGGATGCTCATTTTCATGCATCCCCTACATCTAAAACCCCTGTTATTGGAGATGTCCTGCTAGGACATGGCTTGCAAGGTTCGTGTGTGGCCCGTTATAGCTTCGGCAGCGGCCCTGGCCAAGAGCGGGAAGAGCAATACATCCCTTCAGCGAACCCAGCCCGTGTCCCCAGCGTGCGGGCAGTTTTAATCTTGACTTTGTCTTCTCGTGCTTTGTTGTATTTAGAGCTGGCTGCTTTTCAGTCATTATTTTGCTATTTTCTTGGAGGGCAGCCATTTCATCTCAATGCTGGCTAGCTGCTGCCAGCGAAGGAATATCCAACAATTTGCTTTTAAATAGCTCTTGCTTAAAAGTTAGTGGTCAGCAGACAGGTGCGGATGATTGTGGTGGTGGTTCAGCGCCAGTTTCTAAGCTTCGAAGCTGGTATTCAAAGGGGTCTAATTCAACTACCACTGCAGAAACTTAGTTTCTTTCTTTATTTCTCTCTTTCTTTTAAAGCCCCAGGTCTGGGGGAAGACCTGAACTTCCCCACAAGTGATTGTTATGTTTCCATCAGGAGCCCTAAAATGCTGTATTCACTGGAAGATGGAGTCTGGGCAGATATCTTAGCTGGTTAATGTAAAACTACTTTTTACAGCCTCCTGAAAGAGTTACTCTGGGATAGAAACTCACGGGAGGTACGAGGTGCTGGGAGAGTGGGGAAAGGCAGGGGAGCACCTCGGAGCATCCCGCTGGAGGCGGCCTTGGGACAGAAGGAGCAAGAGTGGGATCTGAAAGAAAAATGGTATTTTTTGTGCGTTACTCGGCCTGAGAGTTGATTATATCTGATTTTCTGCTTCGGACTTTGGAAATCTCCCGAGCTGTGCTTGATGCTGGTACCTGGGAGCACAACACCAGCCCAAATCAGCGCCATGCTGGGAGCGGGGTGGGTGATTTAACAGCTCCTGGCTACTAAAACCATGGGAAACCTGGCATCGACCGGCACGTGGCAGCGTTCCCAGGAGAGGGTCACCCCAGCAAACGCGAGCAGTGTGGGGCCAGCCTGGGCACAGCTCCCCGGGCTGGAGCCAGGGGGTACAGGGGTGCAGCCAGGGATGCAAACCCCCCCAGTTCCAAATCCACATCGCAGAGCCATTCTCCTGTCCCGCACTGGAGCCCGAGGATGGCTTTTGGCAGGAGGGGTTTGTTTTGGCACGTCCCATAGCACTATCATAGGGTGATGTTGGGTGACATGATGCCGGCGGAGGGGATGACAAGCTCCAGGAGAAATAAGGAAAATGAGGGTATCTAAGGGTGTTAAAACCTTGAGTTTGTCACCCTCTTTTGTCCCACTCTCAGGGAAGGAGGAGAGAGCCGGCACAGAGGAGGGCTGTGCCTGCAACCCCACACTGATGTAGAATATTTTTTGATCTTGGAAAGCCAGCTTGCTCAATGCAAACCACAGCAAAGCAGCAGAATTACCAACTTAGCCCCGGGCGATCGGCGGATTGACAAACCGGCCTTTCATGTCCACAGCCTGTTTTGAAAGGGATATTAAAGCTGCGACGCCCGTAAAACACCGGGTCTGCAGCTGCGGAAGGAGTCGGAGTGCGAGCGATTGCAGCTCTGCTTTATTTCTTCCCAAGAGCTGCTCATAAAGGAAGAACGAAAAAACGACGCTCCACCAACTCCATCTTCCCACAGACAGGCTGAAAGCGGCCCCGACCCAGGCTGCGGGTTTTGGGGCAGAAAACCCGGGCGGGTCCTGGTGTGGCTTCCCAGGGAGCTCCTACAGCCCCGTCAGAAATGGGACGTGCAGAAAAGACACCAAATCTGCTCTGATAAAGGGTATTTCTAAGAGCAGGAGTATTGATGGGAGCTAAGGAAGGAGCATCCCGCATCCCAGGTAGACTAGGGATAAGGCTGGTGCTAAGCAAACTGGTCTTAATGAGGGTAAATAATTGCTATTGCCTCGGCAGCAGCGGGGCAGGATGTGGTGTGTGCACCAGGGTGGCAAAGGTTTCCCAGTGTTGTATCTTACTCCCCCATCACAGCTGCCTCTGACTGCAAAGGGGCCGTAGGTGCGTTAATCCTGCCAGGATTCCATTCTCCTCGCTGCGTTAAATATATCGAATTACACCGCGCCTGCCTCTGGTGAAGATAACCAGGATGAAGCTTTCCCCGAGCATCCTCGCGGGCACGGAAAGAGACCGTCATTAAGTCTCGTAATCACTCACCGCGGCCCGCCTAAATTCATTTCACCTCCGAAAACCTAATTATAGGAAGTGGCTCTTTCAGTCATTAGCGGCTGCAGGGGCTCATCGTGCAGGGTAAACTCCGGCTGCTGTCTCGGGGAAAAGAAAATGCCTCCGGTGCGTTTCTCCGTCGCGGACGTGCCCATTAGAGAGATGTTTATTGCCTTGCTCTCTCCCTCGCTTCCGAAAAGCCCCAGCCCCGTGCGGTGAATCCCGATGAGCCTTTCCCAGCCCGGACCCCCACGCCAAGCACCGCCTCGCCGACGGGGAGGACGAGCGCTCTAAAAAGCCCCTTCGGATCCAAAAAGCAAAAACTCCTGATCTAGGCACAGGTCAAAGCTAAACTTTTTGAGTGGAACTCTTTGCACTTTGATGGGGAGGGGGTGGAGGATGGGAAGGGGCAACTTGCGGAGAAAATCAGGGCACGCTGCTCACAAGGGAGCCAAAGTTGGCAGCCGAGCTGTCTCGGGAGCCCTGACAGAAGCTGTGAGTATTTATGCATTCAAACAAACAGCTACTCTATGCAGAGGTAAAAAAAAAAATCATCCCTTTATCGCAGAGGATCCGCCTGAGGATGACATTTATAGAGAGAAATGGCAAAGGGAATTTTAGGTGGTCCATGACAGCCCTTACTGAAAAGATCCATTACCACTTCGCTGCACATCTTTTCCCTATTTTTCTGCATTTTAGCTCATCGGCTGTGCTGTGAGAGGCCAGCTCTGATGCGGTGACCCTGGGAGCTGGGGACCTCCGTTGCTTTTTGTAGCCTAAACTTCAGTTTGAGTGTTACAGGGGGTCAAATCTTTGAGCATTTCTTAATGCTAACTTTCAGTTCACTTTAATTAATATTTCTTCTATATTATATAAAAATATTTAAATTGTATTATATAAAAACATTTAATTAGTCTTTTGAATGACCTGTGATGCACAAGCAAAGCTGCAGAATCACCTCCTGATAGTTTCTGTTTCCTTGCAGTATATTTGCCATCGCGGAGTTTTCTACGTGAAGTCTGTCCCCTCCTCCTGCCTCTGCATTTTTTTAGGCTATGGGATAACGAGGAAGGAGATGAAAGCAGATTTCTCTGTAGAGAGTGGAAACACAAATAAAAAAAATGCCAACTGAGCCATGGCGGGACTTAAAGCAGTGCCTACAGCTCCCTCACCCCGTCTCCCAGGAACGTATTAAACTTTAATAAGTAAATGAAACTAAGTTTGTGAAATGGGGTTAAAATTGCATAAGGGACATTTTCTTGCTCTGTGTTGTGATCTCTGCTGGGCTGGAAATCCATCCTGGGTGTGGATGTCCCAGTGGTCCTCAGGTGGGCGCCAGCCCTGCGCTGGTGCCTGTCGCCGGTGCGTGGATGAAAGCCGGATTAAACAATTCAGCCCTGAATAGGAACCTCGACAGCTTTGATACAGCCTCAGCATTGCAGATCAGCGGGATTTTTGGTGTGAGAAAGGGCATCCTCCATCCGTCACCTGCCCCTGATGCTGCTCCAAGCAAAGGTGATGTGAGTCGGAGCTTGTCTTAGAAAATTGCACAACTTCAGGGATTCTTCTCAAGCCTGGGGACATGGGTGCTTCCCCAATACGGTTATCTTCGTGGGTCCAAATGTTTTGGTGAGGCTTTGTGAAGGAGAAGCAGCGTGAGCTGCCCCTGAGACAGGAGCAGGGGGGACCCCGGCTCCCCGGGGGGTGGCGATGCCCCTCGGGGACACCGAGCTACTCACCTCTGCTGTTAATACCCCGTCCGCGTTAACGCAGCCCTGTCCCTGCAGGCCTTTTGGCAGGCGTTGGAAGGTGATAATGAGCTCAAAACGCTTCTGCCAGGGTTTTAGCAGCTCTGACACATTCCTCTCTATCCTGCCATAAATAGCCAAAATTGGAAACACGTTTGGGCTGGCGGCGCAGCTGCCATCGGTGACGTTGGTGACAAGGGCGATGAGTCCACTGTGCCTACACGAGTCGTTTCCCACTGCCAGGGAGCATTGGGCATCTCCTCGGATGGCAGCTCACAGTTGGGTCTTTTTCCAAGGGTTTTGGGCCTTTTTTGAAGGGTTTTTTGAATTAGCTTAGTCCCACGGATGCATGGGGAGGGGGGTTCCTGGAGGAGGCAGGAGGTGGTGGACGTCAATGGACCTGTTGAAGAGCTTCTGCTGCTCAGCACGATGGGGAAGGGCAGTCTGGAAACCCCCCAGATGGTGCTCACCATCTGCTCCGTGGGCATTTCTTTGTTTGGCTGGAGATTTTGGGCAAAAACCTTTCTGGAAAGAGCGAGCGCAACTGAGCAGATGCCGCTTCCGCTCTGCAGCAGCCATCGCCCAGCCTGCGCCCGTCGGAGGATGGAGTTTGGCCCCCTGAGCTGCTCAGAAAAGCCACAGATGCTTTAATAAATAAACCAGGACTAGCTATAAGGATCCATCCAACTGCATCAAGCTATATTTTGGGCTGGAACTTTAAAACACACCGCTTTGAAAGAGAGAGATGCAAGTCCCTGCATGGCTGTCGCTGCCCAAATATCCTTGCAGGTCAGCGGGGAAGGACGGACACTCAGATACTTTTATTCCAACCACTTTGCTAATCACCCTAAAGGCAGATTTTTACAGGTGTTTTTTTTGTGAGCGACCTGTGGTCCTGTCAACATCCTCCCCTGCAGTCTTAATTTCCCACTCCCACATTTCCCATCCCTGGGCCGGGACAAAGCTGCAGCCTCCCCGATGCTCAATCCAAATGGCTCCAAGTCACCTCCTTTCTCTTCCACGTGAGCGACTTCTCCACACTTGAGCTTCCCAAGAACAAGCCCCTTCTCCCAAATTTAAAAGCTGTTTGAAGGCTTAATCCCGTTGTTAGCTGTAAATAACGCTTTCCCCCCGGCAGAGTGGTGCAGAGAGCAGCTCATTACTCCCATGGGTGCTTTGCAATTGCTGCTGTGGAAGGAAGGAGCCGTGGTTTTAATTTTGGCTGATGGAGAGCGGAGAGCCTGGGGGTGCCCAGGGTTTTGGGAGACGGAGAAGCGTCCTGGGTTTGCTACCCGTGGAATTTAGTGACCAAACCTCTCCCTTCTTTATGGAGCCCGGCTGCAAATGTGGGGTCTGAGAGATGGGATGGGCTTCATCAACGAAAAATAAAAACCCACGAAGGGTGGAGGTGGTGGCAAAGCAGACATGGGATCGTTGTATCAGCGTGAACTGATCACTGCGATGCTCCTGGGCATCTGACACAGCTAAATCCTGCTCTGTGCTGGAGGAGGGAGCAAGATTTTTCCCTGAAGGACAGGGGAAACTGCGGAAAGCCAAGTGTCCTGCCTCTTTATGTCTCCCTTGGGCAGGGAAAGGGCTTGGGGGTTTGGGGCTGCTGTTGGGGTAACCCAAGGAGCTGTGATAAATGTGAAAATACGTGGTCAAGAAAAGAAATGCACAGTCTGAACGCACTGTTACAATTCCATCAAATGTTCTGATCCCAAATCTCTCTGTCCTCTTTGTTTCTGTGATTTTCTTTCTTTTTTCTTTTTTTTTCAACCTTAAGGGCAAAAATGGGGGTGAAGGGCCAGTTTCTTCGGAGGAGAGGGAGAGCTGCCTGTGCGCTCTGTTACAGAGTGGATTTTGGGGAGGAAGCAACTCTTCTGGGTGCCTCCAGCTGCGGTTTTGCCATTTTGGTCTCATTTCTCAGAGGGATGAAGGCCCCTGGAGGAAGATGCTACATGAGAGGGAGGTTTGTTGAGCCATTTCTGGTCATCCAGTGTGGGCTGCATGGGGACCACAGAGCTGGTATTGAAGAAAAGGGTGGCTTCTGGGCAGTGAAGGCTTGGCTGTGATTTTTATGTCCTGGAGTAACACAGGTGTAGCGAGGCTGCTCATTCTCAGATGCTGCTTTTCAACTCCTTTGCTTGTTAGCTTTTTTCAATCACATGTATATTCATCTCCATGGATCAAATACAATATCACAGAGATATTACATTTCACTCCACGAGACGAAAATAGATTTAATTAATGTCAATTAATTGAAATTCAAAGGGGATTCTGACAGAGCTGGGTCAGGAGGAGGCAATGAGCTGCTCTGGGAGATGGGCTCCCCTGCGAGGTACCCATGGGGCTGTGATGGGTTGTAGCTGGGCTGTGCCCGGGATGGAAGCCGGTGCCTGCTTGGCCCAAGCAGGATGCGGTTGACTCCACGGGCACCTCAGGATGGTGCATCTGGGCTGTCAAGGGGGTCTGGGTTTGGGAGGTGAAGATGTCAGTAGATGGAGCTGTTTATTAATGTTTCCCCATGATTTACAGTGCAGAAGGAAGCTTCGGTGCTGCAATGAGGCCATGGGCGTTTCTGGCCTTTGGGAAGTGTCCCCATCCCGTTCCTGTTTCACCGTGCCGCATGGGGCCATTGGGAGCATGGGGCAAAGGCTGTGCCTCCCTGCTTGACTTCCCAGGAAAGCAGATTATTCGCTTCTGCTGTGAACGCTGAGTGGGTGGCCAAGAGCAGGACCTTCCCCCTGGGACACCTGAGATGGACACAGCAGTTGGGTGTCCCAGAGACGCACCGTAGGGATGGATGTGGCATCAACCCTCCACCCGGACCGCACTTCAAACACAGCAGCTCTGTGCGGTACCCGGTGCTTCACCCTGCTAAGATGGCGAGTGCCTGTCTAGTGGCAGGAGGTGGCATGAAGTGGTGGCTGTGCAATATGGTGGGATGAAGATGGAGAGAATTAAAGCCAAAAGCCAACTCTCTCTTGCCCCTCAGAGGGCTGTGGCCACCGTAATACTTGCTTTTTCGCCAGTATCTTGTGGAGACGGAGCCTGTCCTCCCCGCTGGCAGGTTGACTTCAAGGGTAGAACATGAACATGTGAAACCAGAGGTGCTGGTTCAGGCTGTGCATCTTGCCCAGCATCTTGCTCTGATGCCCAGCATCTCGTTCCGATGGCAGCTGAACATGGACAACCAGGGGAAGGGAAGAAGAGCATCCCCACCTCTGCTTGATCTGCAACTGGTGTCTGGGTCGAGGGCTGCCATTCAAGGTCATCCTTGGTGGTACAGACACGGGACGCCCCAAGGTTGGACACTTCTGATGGCAGCAGAGCCTCCTTCATCGCATCCTCCAGGTCTCTGCGCTCCTCTGTACAGGCATCTGGGAAATTATCTCCGGCTGCCACAACACTAATTTTAATTTTAAAGAAATGAGCCATGAACTGTTGAAAATAATAATTTTCAATATGAACACCTGAGAGGCTGCTGTGGATATCTGCCAATATATTAATTTAATCTTAAATTCCAACAGGCTGAAAAATCTGCTTATTAGTAACATAGAGAAGAAATACATTGAGGCATGAGTAAGGCAGTTGGGAAACAACAGTGGAAAACCCATTCTGGTGGGTTGGAAGGAGGTACAGCTCCTGTCCTCCTGCCTTCATAGAGGTCTTGTGGGGAGAACTTATTTCTTCTTTCAAAAACACAGAAAGATGGGAAACTGGGAGAGGGAAACCTCAGATGACAAAAAGAAAACCCAAACCCTAGGCAAGATCAAGAGGAAGAACTCTGCTTTTACTTTTTACATGATCAGATATACTGTTTTATTTTCTGCAGGCCAGCACAGCACTTAATTTCTGCTCATTTTTAAGTGCTTGAGTATTTTGCTTGGAATATTAATGAACTTTGGCCCTGGCCAAGGAAACCTTAACAATGTCTTGAATTTAAATATACAAAAAATGCCATGGAAACTGCAGAGCCGAAAGGTGACCCTGAGACTGCCGGTGCCGTGCTGGCAGCGAGGGGTAGCACCGCTGTGAATAGACCTTTGCGTGATGCTATAAAGTTGCCTTTAGAATCTGAAGAAGTACAGTTCATGTTAATAACTCTATATTAAGTAATTACTTACATATCTGCTTGATGTTATAAACTAATATAATGTTATATGGGTTAGCTAAGTCCTGTGGCTGGGTCACATGGTGGATGAGAGGCAGAGGGCTCTCCAGTGTGATGTGCTGGTGATGGGGGGACCTGGTCTTGCTCCTGCTCTGCAACCACAAAAGGCAAAGGCATCTTAAGGCATAGGAGCTTTCCCAGTTTAGCAGCTTTTCTGGATTATTTTGGGATTGTCTTTTCCAGCCAAAGTGTTGGAGAGACCTTTAGAGCACAGGGTTTGCTTTTGCTGGAAAGTGTTGTGGCTGTGGTGCAGGGGAGATATGTGGGTGCTGCAGAATACACATAAAGGGACTGAACTGATTTTCTTGGAAATGGCAATTTTTGCCATTTTTTTCCTGCATCACGCTGGCTGTCCTGCAGATGATTGTGGTAGCGAGCTGCGGGGCTGCACCTGCAATGGCTGTGCTGGTGCGTGTGTGCTGTTTTGCACACCGCCGGGCATGGCTGGATGCAGAACTGACATCGCGTTTCCATCACTTGGGTATTCAGAGACCCCACGGAACATGAGGATGTGGTTCTGCTGTGTAACATCAGTGCGAGTGTCATTCCAACAGCTCTGTGGAAGGGCTGGTCCCCAGAGAGATTGCTCTAAATACGTGGCAGATGTGCAGCCCGTGTTGATGACGAAGGCTTGGGAAATGCTAGACAGCAAGTGTCCCGCTGCATTCAGCAGGTTACGGACCAAATACTAAAATTTCGGCAAATGGGGGAATTATTTCTAACGGGATCTCTCCTATGATGGGCACTGGGTGCCAACGTGGGGTCCTCATTCCTGCACGTTCAGCATTTTTTTCCCAGCGAGCATCGCAGCTGCGTTGCAGAGGCTGTGAGCGCCGGGCTGGTCATTGCAAGGGGTTTTTTTGGGTGCTCCTCCAAGCCAAGAGGGACCCCCCACACCACCTCTCACCCTCCTGTCTTTGCCCAGC
>Ga0065711_1046218_pt1 | contig 13020 bp, 13 predicted proteins | sample Hoacrofraction12_FD_59098 | JGI IMG/M metagenome (GOLD analysis project Ga0065711, IMG submission 59098) | Hoatzin crop microbial communities from Cojedes, Venezuela - Epithelial fraction 12 v2 (version 2) | ecosystem: Host-associated > Birds > Digestive system > Esophagus > Crop | place... | reverse complement strand
CCGCCTGGACGCGGTGCTGTGCAGCCTGCTCTGGGTGACCCTGCTTGGGCAGGGGGTTGGGCTGGGTGACCCCCAGAGGTCCCTGCCAACCCCGACCATTCTGTGATTCTCTCTGGGGAGGGATGCTGCGTGGCTCACGCACGTCAGCCCGCGCTGGAGAGGCAGAGGTTAGCGCTGATGCCGTGATCCGACCTGCTCTGGGAGACTCTGCATGAGTCGATGTCCCATGGAGGACACGGCGCTAGACAAAGGTCTGCCTGTAGATATTTGAGTACAAAAACGGGACCTTTGGACTGTTCTATGTAATTTCATACATATGCTTGTGAGTCTCCTTCAGCAGACGTTTTCAGGAGCGCCCTAGCTTTCTTAGCATCTTGTTTCTCTTGTCTCCAGGCCATTCCCATTCCTGTACTCGCTTTTTATTGCCTACACTGCTCATGTTTGAGGGCAGTAAATCCTGCCGTGCTGCCGGCTGTCTGTGGCTCACACGTGCGTTCTGTTCTGCCACGTGATGCTGCCGTGCGAATGCCTCGGTGCGCTGGGGCCTGAGCCCCTCGCAGTGGGGTCCTGGCTCACGCACCGAGCCCCTGCCATAGGCTCATCCTCACCTCTAAACCCACGAGTGGTTGCACTTATTTCGTGGGACAGCCCCGCAGCTGCAAAGCTGGCTTTGGCAAGGGCTTGTGTGCCTGGGTGGATCAGGCTTTAGCACGCCTGTGTGCTGCTTTTGGCTTTTGATGTGAGTGTTTGTGCTTTAGTGCCATAAACCAGGCAAACTGACCCAAAGTGAGCAGGCCAGAGGCCTGGGCGGTTACGTGGCTGGCGCAGAGCTGACTGAGGGCAGAGGCTGACTCGTTCCTCTCCGTGTTTTGCCGTGGTAGTTGTGGGCCCTTACGTAAAAAAGATCCTGTGTGAGGAGCTCGGAGCCCCAGCGAATTCAGCCGTGAACTGCACCCCACTGGAGGACTTCGGTGGCCACCATCCCGACCCCAACCTAACCTACGCTGCCGACCTGGTCCAGACCATGAAGACGGGAGAGTACGACTTTGGAGCTGCCTTTGATGGAGACGGGGTAACTGGGCTGTTCCGCAGTCACCTTTTTGCCCCCTAGTCAGTTGTGGGGGAGGGACGGCTCAGCTGGTTTTAAACAGGGGAGGATGGAGGCGAAGAGCTTTTCTCTCCCTCGCTCCCTGCTGTAATTGCAGATGGACGTGAACCACTCGATGCAGTTTGCCACCACGGCAATGGTTGGCTGCTGTGTTCATAATGAAGTCCAAACGGTATTTACATAGCTTTAAAGGCTGTGAAAAATCAGCAGGAAGGTGAAACACTGTACAGGTGTTGCTATTTAACTTTCCAAACTCTGCATTTATTTCAGTGCAGTCAAAAATCTCTGTGAGTTGTTGGGTTTATAGGCTGTGCCTGCCAAGTAGAGCAACTTCTGCCCCTGCAGCCTTTCTGCGCAAAGCGGGGAGGAGAGCTCTCTCTCTCTTGTCTTCGCCAGGATCGCAACATGATTCTTGGGAAACACGGCTTCTTCGTCAACCCCTCCGACTCCGTCGCCGTCATCGCTGCCAATATTTTCAGTATCCCTTACTTCCAGCAGACCGGAGTCCGTGGCTTTGCCCGGAGCATGCCCACCAGCGGGGCTCTCGACAGGTAGCACCTGCCTCTGCACGGTGGGGAGGGGAGGGAGCGCTGCCGAGGAGAGAGACTGTCCCTTTTTTGTGGTCTAGCACAGGTCTGTGGTGGGGAGCGAGTGCCTGGCCTGCCCGAGGGGTGAGGCAGGGCCAGGGCTGCTGCGGGCTGGCTGCCAGGGCCGGCAGGGAAGTTTAATGAATTAAATCCTGCTTGGGGACCTGGCAGAGTGGGGCTTCGCTCCTGGCTCGCTCTTTTCTCTAAAGATAAGCCCAAACAAGTGATCCTCACCACCTTTTTTTTTTTTTTTTAAGTTTGATAATGATACTTTGTCGGCTTTGAGATCTCAAACTTAAAATGGCTTTAGAAGAGCTGTGAGTTTATATCTGCTCTGTAGTTGGGCATCCCACACACTTCCCAAGCGTTACACCGGGATAAAATAGAGGAACAAAGAATTGTTCGTTGTAAAAAGCCAAAACGGCGGCGTGGCCTGCCTGCAGTGTTACCCCGAAGGAGGTGCTTGGCAGCAGCTGAAGCTCCTGCCGCCGTATTTCACCGGGGAGCGCGCAGAGCCCAGCTGTGGTGTGACATAGCCATCTTGCCTTTGAAGGGTGGCCCACGCTACAAAGATTGCTTTGTATGAAACTCCAACTGGCTGGAAGTTCTTTGGAAACTTGATGGATGCAAACAAGCTGTCTCTGTGTGGAGAGGAAAGTTTTGGTACGGGTAAGTCAGCGTTCCCGATCTCACCAGTGAGGGTATTATTTCTCCTCTTAGTTCTTTATGGTGCTGGGTAGCCTGGGATTTATCTTTCATGTGTGGTTGTTAACGCTTCTAAAATAATGAAAAAAGAAAAGCTTGCAAGAATCACTAGTGGAAATGAACACAATGCTTAAAGTTTTGTCAGGCAAGAGCTAGCTCTCCTTTCGGTTATTTAGGTAGGCGTATGTAGATACGCAGGAAGTTGAAGGGCCTCTTTACTAGCCCGGTCATTGAGTCTATGGGGACTAAGTGCAGTGTTAAATATATTTTTCAACTCTTGGTGGCCAGGAAAACCTTCTAAATGTTTTCATTTCTGGAAAGAAATATGGTTTGGAGCATGCAGTTTTATTAGGGAAGGTTTCAGGTCACTATTAAATCTCTGAGCTTAATAGGCCCCTCATTTTCCTGTTCTAAAAACAAGGTATGATTTATAAAGTTTAAATTAACACTTGCCTTTGAACAGTCTAAGCAAGTTATTAGGTTACTGAGAAACAAAGCGAACATCTTAAGGAATTTACTAGGGGTGTGCGTGTGACACGAAATGTAGTGTTTGTGCAGGGAAGTTAAAGTGAGCAGATTTTGCCCTGCGTCGCAGCGGCGTGCTGGGAACGCGCAGGGTTCCCGGGAGGCCTCGGCAGTTTCTGAGTTCTCCCGTAGCATCTAGCACGTGGTTCTAACATCCTGACTGTGGAAGTGGAATCTTCCCTGCACGCAGGAGGCCAGCACCTCGTTCATACACAAAGGCCAAGTTTTTTCTGGTCTGAATTCTGCCCGAGGTCTTGTTTTTCCCGTTTTCTGAAGACAGGGGGCTGCTGGTGGGATGTGCGAGGCACGGGGGTTTCAGGGTATTCAGCTTGGCTGACATCAGGCTCCAGCCTTGTGTGTTTTCATTCCACCCCCCCGTATTTCAGGAAAACGTTTTAGCCTGTGCGTGGGCGTCTCGCAGAGCAGGGGTGGCCTTAGGTCCCCAAATGCCTGAGACCAAGTGCTTTGTGTAACTGGGGTGCGCAACCCAACATGAAAGGATTACCCCAGCTTTTCTGTAGCTGAGGGAATGGCATCACACGCTCGGGTTGAAAGGGGTTTGCTGTGGGGCTCACGCAGGCTTCAGTGGCAATATTTTAGCAATCAAATGCTATTCTAATATATGGGATTTGGCCTTAGGTTGGAAGGAAAGGGGAATTTCAGAAAATGTGGTATCTCTGTAAAGAAATCTTGAAGTAAATTGTGAGTGAAGAAAGAATTTGGAGTTTAGCCTGGAGTGATTTCAGCATGCGTGAAGTTTACGTTCTGGACTTTGGCTAATGAGAGGGCACTGGCGTTTCAGTAAATAAATAAAAAACAAAAAGCAGCAAATGACTCATGGAACTGCTGATAGGAGATGGCCTCTAACGAGCAGCTCTCTCAAATTGTTTCCATCTTTTATTGTGTGAGCAATGAGCTCATAGTTGCTCTCCATCCCCCAGCAGGTAAGTGACCCTACCCTACAAATCCGGGTGACCGATTCCATTTGCAGCAGGGGCTGGGAGAGGGGTTTGGGGTTTTGGCCACGCAGCAGCATGTCGGAGTGGCCTGAAGCATTTTCGGGGCGGGGGGACAGATGAAGAGAGGAGTGTGGGACACCCCCCGCGACACGAAGTCGGTTTGCCCATATGGCAGACACGCTTCAAGGAGCGAGGAAGGTTGTTTGACAGCAAGTTGATGAGGAGTTGTTTGTAGCGGGGCAGAACGTGAGTGCGGAAGGGGAGAGAGGTGAAGGGGCAGCCAAAGAGACCCAGTAAAAACTGAAACAAACTGTGACCCGGTGGGACTGGGGTCCAGGAGCAATTAGAGTAATGCGACATGACAGACTTCCTGCTTGCTTTCTTGGGTATTTTATTCCAGCAATAAGCTGATACATCACATGGGATTTGTGTTTATTCAGCATTCCTCTCCATCACCTCTGTGCAGCTCCCTCTGCCACAAAGGACCGTGAGGATAATTTCTCGCTGCGTCCACAACAGTGGGATTTGTGTGAAGCGCCACGTACCCTGCGCCCCAGCCTTTCTCCCCGGACCGTTGCCCACGCTGGCAATTTGGGCGAGGGTAAAATGGCAGCTCTGGAGCACGCTCTGCATTAGCAGGCGTCCCCTGGCTCCCTGGGCTTTCAGTAGTACCTGTTTGGAGGCTTTCCAGAGCTCCAAGGATGAAGCTCAGAGGTTGTGCATCTGTGGGGCGCGGCGCCCAACTCGCAAGCCAGAAGCACGGAGTATTCCGGGCCGCCATTTGATCCCTCGTTTAATTTAGGTGTTCGGGGGGCCATCTAAGCTGCACCACCCGCTCGGGTTTCGCGGGGGCCTGGGTGCTGCGCAGCCCCTGCCGCCCCGCTGTCAGCCCCGGTCCGGGGTGCTCCCAGGCAAGGCCGGGCTGGGCTCTGCCGGCCTCGGGCTCTCTGCCGTGCTGGCTTGGAGGAATCCTCTTCCGGACAAAGCGGGGGCTTTCGCAGCCCGTCAGTGCCTGGCGCCTGGGCGTGAGAGCAGGCACGAGGCGCTCTCCTGGATTCCGCAGGCGAGCAAAGCCCCTCCTTGCTCTGCTGTTTGCCCTCCGGCGAGCGGCTCTTCTCTCTGTCGCAGCGCGAGTTTGGAGTCGTTAGGGTTTGGCTTCCTCGGCGAGGGCTGATATTTTTCTTGGTGCTCAGCCAGAGTATGTGCTGATCAGAGTACGCTGATTTGGCAGAATGGACGTGACAGCTGCTTGAAGGGTCGATGTGAGTCCTTCCTGAGCTGCTCCTTTGCGTTTGCCTTTTTTTTTTTTTTCCTTTTTAATGACCTTTTTACTGTGCATTCCCCATTACTGCCTTGGGAGCAGAATTAAGGGCCTGTGAACGATGAGTGTGTGTGAGTTAAAAGGGGCCAAACGTTTTATGTGGGCTATAGCTAAAAGCAGATGATTTCTTGAACCATTTTAACAATACAGCAGGGATGGAGCTCACGAAATGCCTTCCATTCGTGAGTTTGTGTGGCTGCCAGTCGGATGGAGGCGAGAGGACAAGGCAGGGCCCTAGCACAGCCTCTGGCGTGCAAGGAGGTGGGAAACCTGTTTCTGCTGCGGCTCTCCGCAGGCTCCGACCACATCCGTGAGAAGGACGGGCTGTGGGCTGTCCTGGCGTGGCTCTCCATACTGGCCGCCCGCAAGCAGAGCGTGGAGGACATCATGAAGGATCACTGGCAGAAATACGGCAGGAACTTCTTCACCAGGTGAGGAAAGCACTCCCGACGCCTCGCGCTTGACTTCGCTCTGTCCTGTGCTCGACGCTCCGAGGTCGGAGCCCTCGGCACGGGTGGCAGCCGCATGTGCTTCCGCAGTGCTGTTCCCGCCTCGCTGCCCCGGCTGTGGCCATGCAGCTGCAGTAACCACAAACTCCCCGAGCCGTTCGCTGCAGCAGGCAGCCTATCTGGGTTAGACAAACCGGTGGGTATTCACCTGTCACGATGCCCAGTTTGGGATTTGTTATTCTGAACATAAATCTACCAAGTAGCAAAGTCCGCAAAGGCTGTACATTTTATATATGCGAGGTTTTTTTTTTCTTTTAATGGAGATTTTTTGTCTTGCAAGAGTGTTTTTTTTGCCACTAGGACAGTATGTTTCTTGAGACCACAAATCCCAAGTTAATTTGCAATATCTTCAGTGGTGGCGATGTCTTATTGAATGGCTGCCGAGCTCCGAGGCCGTTATTTACCTGGTGGCGTTTCTATCCAGTCCCCAAATATTCTAATTTAAACTGCAGTAGGCGTGGAAGATGAAAGGAGAAGGATGCACATACACAAAGGTGGGAACGCTGACAGGAGGGAAAGCGTTAGGCACAAATCTTTCAGCTTGGAAGACCTACATGAAAATTTGGTCTCAAACTGCCAAATGAAAGAACTTGCCATTTTTTTCCTTCTCCCCCCCCACCCCAGCCAGCACACATCTGAGGCATTAAAACCTGTGGAAAAAATGCCAAAGTCTAGAATAAAAAGGGCAGTCTTCGCACCAGAGGTCTGTTTGCATAGCAGGCGAAGTGCAGGGGTAGGCAGGTTAGCAAGCCTGTGCGTGCTCCATCTAGCCAACCGGGCACAGAAAAGCAGCACAGATCACGCTGGCGATCAGAGTACAGAGTCTCGGGTCCCGACGTGTGCTTCAGCCGCTCTCTGCTGCCTCTCCTGCCCGGATTAATGCGATGAAAGCTGGCACTGGGATGTTACCGTGGGCTGCAATCGCACCTGCGGTTTGCTGTGGGGACGCACACGAGGATGTTCAGGCGAAATTGTTACTGTGAAGAACCTGTCGAGATCCTATCGGCAGAATTAGAATAAATTCTTTGCAGTCAGCGTTGCTGGAGTCCAGCCCTCTGCCTTCGATAACACCTAGCGCAAGATGCTGTGCTTTCATCTCTCCTGACGCCGAGTGCCTGTGATACGTCGGAGTGTGTCCCACGGACCTGTATGGGACCATATCGACGTTGCTGCATGCAGATCCTTTTTCCCTTTTTCCCTTTTTCCCTTTTTCCCTTTTTCCCTTTTTCCCTTTTTCCCTTTTTCCCTTTTTCCCTTTTTCCCTTTTTCCCTTTTTCTTCCCTTTTTCTTCCCTTTTTCTTCCCTTTTTCCCTTTTTCTTCCCTTTTTCCCTTTTTCTTCCCTTTTTCCCTTTTTCCCTTTTTCCCTTTTTCCCTTTCCCTCCTTCCTTCCCTTTCCCCTCCTTCCCCTCCTTCCCCTCCTTCCTTCCCTCCCATAGAGACCATACCTGGGCCAGACCGCAGTGTTTAAACACGGGCACCACAAAACTTTGCTGCTTACTCCAGCCTCCCCTTCCTAACGTTTGCGTTATGGTGACTGGTTGTAGATACGACTACGAAGAGGTGGATGCAGATGCAGCTAACAAAATGATGAAGGATTTGGAGACAGTGATGTTTGACCGCTCCTTTGCGGGGAAGCAGTTATCAGCTGGTGACAAAGTCTACACGGTTGAGAAAGCTGATAATTTTGAGTACAACGATCCCGTGGATGGAAGTGTCTCCAAAAACCAGGTGGGCATAGCCTGGCCTGGGCTGAACGTGACCTCGGAGGGGTGTTCCACTGGGTATTTTGGGCTTAGTCTTTGCCTGTTGCATTTGCACCCGCTTTGAAGTCAAAGATTGCATTTGTCACTTGGAAGTTTTTTTCTGCCCTGTGTTTGCTGGTGGGATCCTGCCCTGCCTGAGGGAAATTGCTGCCTTGGAGAGGGAAGGGTCTGGAGGCTGCTCCAGCCCCAGCAGGGCCCAGAGGGAGAGCAGAGCTTCCCCACAGCCACCCCAGAGGGGAAGGGGCGACGGAGCCGAGCTGAGAGGGATCCTCTGGGCGGTGGGTCAGCGGCTGAGGAACGGCTCGTGCTGAACGAAGGGCTGAAACCCCACTGGAGCACGAGGCCCAAGCCCTCCCGCTCAGGGGCTGTCTTGTCTCTAGCACGAGACCCCCAGGTTGCCGCAAACAGACCCTCCCTGGGTGCCTTTGTCCCCGAGGCGATGGCACTCCCCGTGCTGGTCCCGAAGAGGGCAGGCGGCAGTGCAGAGCGGCTGCAACGGGGGTGGAGTTCCAGGCTGCAGAAGCCACGGGGGTATTAAATACACGTGAGATGAGTCACCTGTCACCAGAGATAATTGGAATAAAAATGTCCTCTAGATGGATTGGTCTGACAGCAGAACGTGGAAGCATAGTCAGTGGGAAGGAATAATGGCGAAATCCTGCAGGAATGATCGCCTTGCCCGTGGGGATGGCAGGAGCATCTTCTGTGCGTCCTGCTGTCGTGGAAGAGCAGCGGGTTGGTGTCCAACACAGAGTTGGACCCTGGCTCTTGTTTCCAAGCAAGTGCTGGGGCGAGGGACCTTACAGCAGCAACGGGCTCTGTGTTCAGGAGCTCCAGCAGGTCCTCCAGAGTGGGTTCGGAGGGACACTCGCTCCTGTGGGAGTGGGGAAAGGATAATAGAGGGGCCTCCTGCGGCTCCCTGAAGAGGAGGAGCCCTGGGATTGTGCAGGTCAGGCATAGCCACGCTGGGTCTCACGGAAAATACATTGGGTATCCAAGAGGCGTGTGGCTGAGAGGCTCTTCCCTCCTTCTCTCTTACCAGGGCTTGCGGCTCATCTTCTCCGACGGCTCCCGCATTATCTTCCGGCTAAGCGGTACCGGCAGCGCTGGAGCAACGGTGCGGCTGTACATCGACAGCTACGAGAAGGATGCTCAGAAGATACACCAAGACCCACAGGTAAGTCTGGCATCTCAGTTGCTGGCTCCCAGCCTTCCTCAAAAGCTTGAGCCTTTGCTTATCACGGCTTTGCTCAGAGCCATGTGGAGGCACCAGGTGTTTGGAAGCGAGGGCTTTGGGGTCTGTAATCCCAGCAGAAATAGATTTATTAAAAAAAGCTCTGTGTGGAACAAGCGTTACTTGCGCAGAATCCCTCACAGCTGCTCCTGCAGTCGCACAGGAGTTTTCCTGTTTCTGTTCCATCTGTGGCTGGTTGCAGGTGTGGGAGGACGCTGCTCCAGTCCTGAGCTGACCTGCTGGTTGAAACGTCGCATCGCTAGGGATGGAGCGAGCTCATTCCTGTGCCAAATTTGGGAAATACTTGTGCAAAACAAATGAATTTGGGGGCAAAAGGATGCAGTCATATGTAGGGTGACACTGAACTGTTCTGTACTAAGTTTAATACTTGTTCTTTACAGCATCATTTAAAAATGCTGTTGACCTTTCATGTAGGCACTGGAAGGAAAAGAATCCCCATTTTCTATTCCCCAGCAAAGAGTGTTTGAGCTCTTTTTGCATAACTTACTCTGCCCTTATTGACAGAAAGACTGCAAAACCCCCCACGTTCTGAGAGGCACGAGCTGAACTTGTGATTGAACAGTGCTGTGCCGTTGGTGCAGCGGGGTTTAGGGTACGGCACAGTGAGGGTGGCAGCAACCCCGGAGCTGTGCTCAGGCTTTCTCTCCGAGCCTGCACGCGGCCGTACCACGACACCCCTCGCTGCGCCGTTCCTCCAGCTGGCCCCACCGCTCACGCCGCCGCCCCGACACGGTCCCTCGATCGGCGGTGCCGGGCTTGGGGCGTCCCGGGCTGACAGCGGAGGGGAGGGCGGATGCAGCATGTGTGGGCTGCACGCGCCGCTCTGCTCCGCCGTTCTGAGCCGTCTCTTTCCTCTCTGCAGGTCATGTTGGCACCTCTCATTTCTATTGCACTGAAACTTTCACAGCTTCATGAAAGAACCGGCCGCACCGGTCCGACCGTCATAACTTAAAGGCTTGGTCAGACACCGTGCTGGAGTGCACACCGAGTGAGGGACATCAGCCTGTCTCCCCTTTTCATTGTCCAATCTGTCACTAAAAGAGGAATATTAATTTTATCTCTGTATTTAAGAACACTATTGAACGGCTAAGGATAGACAATAAAACCCAGCCCCTGTCGGCACTTTGTGTGCACATTGCTGCGCTGCTTTTCTGCGTCACACAGCACTGCTGGCGATTTGTGTATGGTGCTCATTAGCACAGCCTTTTGGTTTAGCATATGTACTTTTATTTTTGCTTAAAGAAAAGGCTCCAGAAATAACAGAGAGACTAAAGTCTTCAATAATACAGAGGGTTTTTTCTGTCTTGGAAACTTTCCTGGAAAAGCAGCACAAACACTTTATCCTTGTTAATACATAGTCATTTACATGTGATGTCTCTGAATAAGCAATGGCTGTTTATTAAGGCTGAGTGTTTTTGACTTGGGTGGATTTTTCCCTTTCAAAAACAAATTATGTAAATTGACCTCCATTTGCCTTCTGTATGAGAAAAAACCCACAACAAACCCTCCCCACAGAAATGAGCAGTAACGAGCATCGCAGGATATTAAAGTGGTATCAACTACAATTACTGTTCAGTGCTCTTTTATTTCCTGACCTCATGATAGGCTCCCTTTTGAAGAAGGAAAGATCGTTTTGGTGAGCTCTTCTTTGGTTGTCCGTGGATGGTAAGATCGCTGGAATAACCAGATTTGCAGACATTAATGTGCAATGTCTTAGCTGAGGGCACAGAGAGGGTCCCTTGGGAAGCAGCTGTAGCTGTTCCATGTTAGCGGCCTGTGGTTGAACTTTCCTGCCCTTCTCCTGGAAGCCATCCCCTCGGAGCGGAGCCGCGTTCCTGCTCCCGGCCCGACCGGCTGCCTTCGCCCTGGAGAGGACGGACGTGCTCGTGCCGTTGACCTGGTGCCCCTCATCCATGGAGGTGATGCCCTTCAGCAGTGCAAGGGGACTCTGGAAAATAACCCCAGGTAAACCCACAAGACCCCGCTGGTTTACTCCCTCCATCTCGTGGCTCTTGCGGCTTAAGCTCTGTCAATAAAAGCACTCACGTTAGCTTTAGCGATGCGTTCAGGTGACTTTCCCCTTTTGGTTTGCTTACACCTGTCGCACAAACCCCTGCGACACCGGTGCCCCGTCTCGCCCTCTGCCCTGGCTGGGTCCTTCCTCACAGCGGTGAGGCGTCTCTTCGGACAGCCAGACGCCTCTGCTCGGCCTGCGGTCACAGCTTTGCTGGCAGAGCTGCTCTGGCGTGGGGCGCGTTAGAAACCAAAGAACCTCCCAGCCTGCTGCTGCTCGTCGTCTGCCTGCGCCCTGGTGCTGGATGTCGCCGGGCCGGGGGCACAGATGTCCCCGCTCACTCCCGCAGCCCGGCTCTGCTGGGCAGCCGTGCCCTCGGGATGCTCGGAGAAATGGTCCGTGGGGAAAGCTGGAGCCGTGCCGCTTCCACCGCAGCCCTGCCCGCCCCGTGCTCTGCTTTTGGACCAGCTGCGGCCTCTGCGTTGGATGGATTCAGGTCAGCAGCGCAGAGGAATACCAGGAGATGATCCGAATAAGCCCTGTGTCGTCTGTCTGAGGAAGCAGTGCTTGTGCTCAGGGTCTGGCCACAAACTATAGCAACCAGGATTCCTGTTTACAGTGAAGGATAGCAACAGCAGCACATGGTTTTCTCCCACTCCAGGCAAAAAGGAAAAACCAAACCCAAACAACCCATGTGCATGGAGACAGACCAGCGTTTCCGTCCTAGTGCGTGGTGGGGGAGAGGAGCTTTGGTGATCAGGATCTTCAGAAAAACCAGACGTTGAAGATCGGTTTCCAAAGTCCATGTGCTGAAAGGGCTGAGAGGCCAACGGCTGTCACCGAAACCGCGGTGTGCCGGTGCAGAGCTCTGCCTGTGCGGCCGGACTCGCTGCTGCGCCTCTTCCCTCCGCAGCCGCTGCAGAGCTGCAGATCCCTCCTGCTCGCGGTCTGCGGGGCGAAAGGAGAACCTCGCGGGAGGCAAGGCAGGTGCAGAGAGCAGCAGGCGCGTTCCTCTCACAGGGAGTGCAAAAGCCTTGCCCAGAGCAAGCTGGGCTGGGTCACTTAACAAAACACAACTAAAGAAACACAAAATCCCAGCAAACATTGCGGCTTCTGCATTAAGGGGAGAAAGGGGAAAAATAAACCCTAAATCAAACCTGCATTGCACGTCAAACCCGGCCAAGGGCAGTTCAGTATGGTCCAGCACGTACTCGTTACTTGCGTCCTCACGTAGGCGAGAGGTGTGCCAAAGCGGAATGGTGCAATCCAGGCACGTCCACGGTGTGAGCCGGGCGCTCTGCTCCACTTCGCTCTCTGTCAAAAAACACGCGCGGCTGGAGCCGGAGGTCGGCAGTGAAACCTGGAGCCTCCCAGGTGTAAATCCTGGCTTCCAGCCTTTCTCGGGGTGGCATCAACCGCCCGTCCCTCTCGTGCGCTGCTCAGCCGAGCTCCTGCCACGCTGGCACTTGGAGTAGAGGGGAACCAGGGACACGGGACCAGACCCTGCAGCTTTTCACCACTGCCGTTGGGCGGCTGCTCTGTCCCCTTCCCCTGGCCCAGTGCGCGTGGGGGAGCAGGGGACTCATCTGCTACCTCTTCTATTCAAGTGAATCACTGCTGTGAAACCCTCTTTCTGATTTTTTTTTTCCCAACATGTTTAATGGCAAACATCGATTTCAGTCCTCTAGCAGAAACTCTTGCTGCCCAAGAGCCCTTAGTGCTGAGCTACGATCAAAACCCCTCCTCTCTGCTGCTGCTCTGCGGCATGGAGCCGGCTCGCTCTTCCCTTTTTAATCCGCAGAGGAGGTTTGTAACTGTTTTAGTGGAGCAAATGTTTGGAGTATTTGGGGCTGTAATGAAGGACTCCATTTCCGTAGCACACGTCAGGCATCGTTTGCACGGGCGCTCCGGTGGCTTTTGCCAAACGAATCCGTCTGGAAGCGTGAGCCGCACGGCCAGGAAAGGGCAGATGCAGTCAGCAAGGAAGCTTCCAAATTAATCTGGGGAGTCTCCTTTCTTCCGAGCACTTGAAAGACCAAGCCTAAATCTACTTGACAGCTTCTTCTGCAGAGACGCATATGGCTCGGAAACATTTGATCTCTCAGTCAGCTAATAACAAACTTGAAACCAATGGAAATCACAGAATCACAGAATGGCAGGGGTTGGAAGGGACCTCTGTGGGTCACCCAGTCCAACCCCCTGCCGAAGCAGGGTCACCCAGAGCCGGCTGCACAGGACCTTGTCCAGGCAGGTCTTGAATATCTCCAGAGAAG
>Ga0065711_1009872_pt1 | contig 13021 bp, 6 predicted proteins | sample Hoacrofraction12_FD_59098 | JGI IMG/M metagenome (GOLD analysis project Ga0065711, IMG submission 59098) | Hoatzin crop microbial communities from Cojedes, Venezuela - Epithelial fraction 12 v2 (version 2) | ecosystem: Host-associated > Birds > Digestive system > Esophagus > Crop | place... | reverse complement strand
GATTTGGTAAAGCAGCCCCATCCAGGGCTTGGGCTGTGTTTGGGAGAAAACACTGCTCCTGACAGCAGGAACCGCAGAGATCTTCCACTGGGTGGCAACACGAGGACTGTGAGAAAAACAAGGGCTTGGATGGAGGTGGAGAATCTGTTCTACCATGCACAAACTCAAACCTGTACAAGCAGGGAGGGGAGGAGAATGGGGGAAAATCCCAGTGTGCCTCCCCTTTTTTTCCACTGTCTCCCCTGCTATTACTTTGTCTCAGCTACTCTCAGCTCCCCCTTGGGCTGGTGATTCAGCAAGCATCTGATGTGAGAAATGACCTTTTCTCCTCTTGGTCCAGGCAGTCCAGGAGCACCATCTAGCCCTACAGGGCCTGGCAAGCCAGGTTTCCCCTGAAAAGGAAGAGAAGTCATCAGATCTTTTTCTTCGAAACTGTTTTTTACCAACCATACTGAAGAAAAGGTTTATTTTTAAGTCTGCAGAAACACAAGCAGAGAAATGCACAACCTGATGTGCCCAGTTCCTTTGCAACTGAGGATTTCTAGACAGGTTTATGTATTCCCAAATTTCCCTTTTCCCCACAAATAATCTATGGATCACTGGCTTTACTCAATAAGGGAAAATAAATATGTGTTTGCTTGTTACATGGGAAGACAGAGGCTGGGTACCCATGTTGATCTGGCAGTGGCTGCCTTCTCCAGGGGATCTGCATGGCTGTGTTGCTCCAGGTGTGACCATCGTAATGCTGCTGGTGCAGAAATGGTGAAGACTAACATATGGAAATGGCTGATCTATGGAATATAGCTCTGCAGTATGGCAAAGATAACAAAACAAGCACCCACATCTAATGATGGGCAGTAATATGCACCCTTGGGAAGGACGCAAGAACAGGACATACATATAGACCCTGAGTAATCTTTCAGATTTGAGTCATTTGTAATGTGGGCACTTCCCAAACCAAACATGGTTTCTTCTTCCTAGTAGTCCTCCATAGACTTTTTTTCTTTTCTTATCTCCCCTTGAACTCAAAATTCCTACACCCCAAACATCCTTGTGGGACTTCTGTGAAGAACCACCTCCTTTTGTTTCTCTTGGATTTGCTGCCAGCTTGGTCCATTTGCTGCCCCACATTTTTGATTCACCTTCTTGCCCTCCTCTGGACCTGCTCCAGTTATGCTTTGTCCTCCTGAGACCAGGGGTTGGGACGTAGGAAGGAGCAGGGTTACACTCAGCTGCTCCATGGGTGGTGGAGACAGTGGGGACTCAAGGGTGAATCACTGTTGATGTGGAGTAGCCTTCATCAGGTGACATGTGTTATCATCTGCCAACATGATTAACTACACCACAGAGTTCATCATCATGGTGAGCACAGTGTAAATTTCTTACAACTTTGCTCTGTGCCATGAAGAACATGTCCTTGCTTCTGGCAAAACAAAAAGCTGTTATCTCACATCTTTACCGGGTTTCTAGCATTTCCCTTTTGGCAATTCCTCAGTGACAGGTCAACATGATGAAGCTGACAAAGTGTGAAACCCTTAATTGGCCCTGCTTAATCTGCCAGCCCTCATCAGCAGAGTGAAGCATCCCAAAGTGGCAGCTGATAAGAGCTGGAAGAAGACATTGTCCCTCTACCCCCACCCCACATGGTAGTGGGCATCTTGAGGCCAACAGTCTCTTCCCACCGTGGCCAGAAGCTCTTCCTTAGCAACTGGCCATTGGTGGACCACTCACCGGCTCTCCCACACCTCCTCTGTCACCCTTGAGGCCATTCCTCCCACGAGGACCCTGCATGAAGTACAGGACAGTCTTACTGTGTGTCCCAGCAGACCTTTTGGGTCTTGACAGACATCTGGTAAGTATGGAAGCCAAAGCCCATTGGGCATCTTAAAAATAAAAAAAAAAAAGGCTTCTCATCACATGAAAATTGAGAGCCAATGTCAGATACTTACCCTGATACCTGAATCCCCTGGTTCACCCTGAAACACAAAAGACAAGAAGCATTACCATGAGGCGATAGAGAGAAGGTCCTCTCTAAACTTAGTCCAAGCAAAAAGCTCCTGCAGGCTGACAAGCCCAGAGACTAAAACTCCCACCCCTAAGGGAAGACAGAGTTTCAGTAGAGGTGTCTGCTGTCTCATGTGCTCCAGACACCTCTACCTCCAAAATCTGGTGACAACCCTTGCTTAGGGTAGAGGAGTGGAGCTTAGGTGTCTTCATCTCTGCTGAGACTTTCTGACCCAACCCCAGTGCAAGGAGATATTTGGTGACAACCATCAGTCTGGTTTTGGCTGTTGCACAGCACAAGCAATCCTGGGTATTTCACTCCAGGTACCAATCTTCCCAGTGACCTGGAGCTAGAAAAGTCTTAGTGGCCACTGAATCTGGTCCCATGTCAGACAAGGCTGACCACAACCTTTTCAAGCTCTATCATCAATTCCCGCTGTGTTGAACAGCAGGGCCCTGATGATAGGAATGTTTTGTCAAGCTCCTCCTTTTATGCCTCAACAGGAGAATCCCATGATGGAGAGCAGAAATGTGTGTTCCCAGGTCCCATGGATGAACAGAGTATCCAGGGACCCTAGACTATGCTGGGTCTCCTCTTTCTGTGGTACAACACCACAGAACTAGGCTTCAAATAACCATGCTCACCTTGATGGAGATCCCTGGTGGCCCCTGTGGCCCTGGTAAACCTGGTGATCCTGCCATCCCAGGAACCCCCGGCTGCCCCTTCTGTCCCTGCAACAATGAAAACCAGGAAAGGGAGGGATGTGGGCTCTCTCCCAGCTCCCTTCTCTGCCAGCCCCTGAGAAGCTGAAGGGCCCACCACAGCTGGGGTGTGATACTCACAGGGGGGCCAGGCTGCGCGTGTCGACTGGGAATCACCTCCACTCCTCCCAGGACATAGCCTGGTTCACCCTGCACACAAGAGAAGGAAGATATGTGCTTAGCTGTGTTGGGAGTTCCAGGTGCAGTCAGGCAGTTTAATAATTTAGGGGAAATTTCATGATCACATAAATGACTTTGAAACCAAACATTCCCCTCCTACTCTGCAAACCCAAACCACCTGCTTGCAGCACATCTTTTGCAGAGGTACCAGAAACCACATGGCCATGGCATGAGCTCTGCTGACTGGCATGGCAGAAAACTAATCCCAGGGAAAAAAAAGGACGTTGACTTTCAGCAGGATCCACTCCCTGATCTGTAGCCATACAGACAGCTTAGGTGTTGCAAGGAAGGAGGAGGAACGTGCATTAGGGGATGGGAGAAGGATAGCACAACTGCTCCTGGGATCTGCCCACAACTGATCTTGAAGCCTTAACTTTTTGTGTCCTAAATGTATGCAAACAAGCTTGCTCATAGCGGAAACTCAGAAAGGCAGAATGACCCAACCAGACAACACCTCCTTCTGCAAATAACCAGCTGAAATGTGCCAAGGGCCTGTGATATGGTCTGAGCACTTTTCTCCATAAAGACTTTAGATTCCTTCTAGAAAAGCTGAAGGACAACTCCCCAAGCTGAAGACTAGCAGTATAGGGCTAGTTGCATATAGCTCAGGAGTTCATATTCACCAAAGGTCACTGTACAAATGCTTAGAAATTAGAGATCAGAGCAATAAAATAGCTTTTGCCCAGTGAAACCCAGGAATGAAACTCACTCTGTCTCCTTTTGGCCCCACTGGTCCAGGATAGCCAGGAGATCCCTGGAATTAAAAATAAATCCTGCAGCAATAAACAGCAAAGCACCCACAAGACCACTATTGTGGGATGTTCAAGTCACAGACTTGCCTCTAATAAAATTTAATTCACTTTTAAAGTGGTCAGGAAAATAGGTTCCTAGAAGCGGGTTTTGGTCCCAACATCGATAAGAAAAATATGTGTCACCCGTAGGTGTGTTATATGTCCCTCTCTAGTGATGGGTGCATATAGGATGGACACCTGATGTAGTGACAGTGTAGTACATTCAAGCACCATGGGAAGGTGTGAGGAATGAGGGGTTGCTGCTTATTTAACCCACCAGGAGAAGGTAAATGACTCAGAAGGGGCTTTCAGCGGCTGCAGTGGCTTGCATTGATCCATGCAAACCACAGCCCACAAACATCACAACCCTTGTTATAGGGGCCACCCCATCATAGACACTGGAAATTTGATCCCATGGGTGTCCTGGGTCATCTGAGATATCCCCAGGTACCCAAGGCACAGGGATGGAGACATGATGCAGGATTTATGAGAGACCTGGGTCCTTCTGAAGAATCAGCTGGAAGACGGGTGGGATAACAGGGTATCTCAAATGACATGAGAGGACTTTTTATGCAACTGCATCAAGCCCAAAAGATGGAGTTAAGTTCAAGATGGTGCCACTGAAATGTTGTTTCTGCACAAGAGCTGTCTGTTTACACCTCATCCCGACCAGCTGAGGTCAGGGGTTCAGTTCAATTACACATGCACTGGTGTCTTGTGCCATTTGTGATGCTCTCTGATATCTGCCTGGCCTCCAGAAGTGTCTATCAAGTTCTATATTTTATCAGCCCTGCATGGTTGCCTTTCAAATCCAAGGGCATCTCAGATGACCTGGGCACCTTGGTACCAGTCCCTTCTCAACACAGCCCTCAGAACCAAGGGTGATTTAGCTGGTCAAACACAGTTGTCTATTAATAGAGCCCTGGTAAAAGCAGGGGAGGGACATTGCGGCTGCTGATTAGGTGTGCAAGGCTGTGCCGTCACCAATGGCATCAACAGCATGGAGCAACTAGTAGAGCAAAAACAAGGGCACGTGAGGTTTGGCGGGTCTAGCTAGATGCATGTTTTCCAAGCAATGCTATGAACTGTTGCGTGAACAATTTGCATATGGGAAGTCGGTGAGCAAATGATGCTGCTGGTGATTGTGCAGTAGGACTGATCTATATGACTGAAGGCAGAGTTTGTAGTCCTTGGCCTTTTTCTGGACAGCTCCGGTTCGTTGAGGGTTACTTGGCTAGAAATGTGCCCATGTTGTATTGCATTATTTACCAGATCTCTGAACAGAATGAAACCTTCTCAGAGCTATTCGGTGACAGCAAGAGCCCCTCATAAAGGTAAAACGGGCCACTTGGTTCTCCTGTCCCACTCAGCATAACTGTCCTTTGAAAAGTTTGAAAAGCAAAACTTCAGGGTCCCACTGTATTGATGATCTTTGCTGCATTTGAAATACTTACGATATCACCCTGGATGCCAGGGAGACCCTGCCAAACAGGAGAGAGAGAGAGAGATAGATCTGAGACCCATGCTCACTTTTCTCTTAAATGGCACTTTGACAAGGTTTGGTAAAACAAATACTTACCATGAGTCCAGGGGGACCAGGAGGACCTGTCCGCCCCGGTCTGCCTGGCAGCCCGGGAATGCCATCCTTCCCAGGTAGACCCTAAACATACGTAAAGTAATAGCATTCAGGTTATGGCCCCAGACCTGCAAACGCAAACAGGTCCCTGCAGCACTAGCCTTCTGTATCCCTTGAGGGAATCCCCAATTGCCAGCGCGCACACAGACATCAGTTCTCTTCTGCCCGATTTTCAAAGCCAGCATGGAGCTGGATACATCAAAACACCAGCATAAAAGATCTGAAGATGATTCTTTGCTGGATCTCTTCCTTCGTTCTAATAATTTAGTTGCACATTAATTAAGCTAGTGGATGGTTCATGCTGGTGGACTCACCCTCTCTCCTTTCTCTCCCTTTATAGGAAAGCTGTATGGATCATAGCCTCCATGAGCTGGTGAGCCCCTGAAACTCTTGAAAGGCAAAGAAAAATAGAATAAATGATAATGTAATTATTATCTGCCAAAAGATGGTAAATAAACTGAAACCAGAATGACCATGAAACGCAAACTAGTACACCCCTTGGCTTATGCAACAGAAGCAAGAGGCAAGGTTGACCATCCAGGAGAACTGTTCATATCCTCAGACTATTTAAAGTCCCTTGGAGGTCATGCACGATTTATTGTGTCTCTGGCTTGCGCCTTGAAATTGGGAGAACAGGATGGAGAACACAGAGTTGTGGGAGGACACAATGCAGTCAGGGAGCGTATTGATGCCTCATGAAGTCTTAGCCCTTGTTACACCTACAGTTCAGGATCTTCTTTATGGCTCAGAGAGACTCTAAATATTCTTGGTTACATGTCTGCAAGACTTCAGGATAGCGTCAATGTAATTCTTCTCCCCCATGAGAGAAACTGTAGAAAGGAGTTTGGCAGAGAGAAAATAAAGACGCTAATTCATCCATCCATGGACATCATCACTCTCACCTAATTTTAGACTGCCATAGCATAAACATCACCATCTGAGCTATTCTGCCAGTGTGGACACCTACCTACGAACCGAAGCATGACCAGACTTTGCTGACCACAGAGACCAGCTGTCCACCAATTACTACGGAGACTCATTTTCTCCAGTGAAGCTAACATAGACTGGTCAGACTTGCTGGCTACAGCCACAGCAGTGAACTCACTAGACCAGCACATGGGCTCTGGGGCTGTCCTGCTGTTCAAGTCCTCCGGCTTTCTGTGTGGTAGAAGGAAAGGGTAGATTTGCCTCTTGACATTTTTATTTCTGAAGTAAGGAGCAGTGGCAACTTGGCAGTCTGTTCAGTGGCTCACATGGAGTCCAGAGCTATCTGAGATGCCACAGAACATCTGGGACATGTGCATGGGGCTGGCAGAGACGAAGCAGGGTATATGGAAGACCTGCATTTCATTGGTTTGGTGGGAAGGAGCACAGGAGGCTACTGCATTTCCTATGCTTAAATGGCAGCTTCTAGGATGACCTCCCCAAACATGGACATAATTTCTGAAGTTAAAGGTCTTGACGCTGATATAACTCCACTGCACACCACATAGGTATGAGAAGTGACCCGATCAGAGCAGTGATCGAAATGGTTCTTCGAAATATAATCCCCTGCAGAGACACCAGTGAACTAATTCTCACCTTTAAACACGAGGGACCACAAGCCTCCTCTTCTTTGTAGATATGTGGTTCAACTGATGATGGATCAGGGACATGTGGCTTGCTCTCTGTGTGACCAAATGGCAATTGCTTGTCAGCTTCATGTCTGGCAACCTACAGCATGGAGTTTGGCTTAGATTAGTGATCCTTCAGGTTTTGGAACCAGACATCAAACGCCAACCTTCAAAGTGTCTCAAGAGGTAACTGCACTTTTATATCACTAACGTTTTCATTGAAACAGCCACAAAGTATCACTGTCGGACATATTCTGCAGACGAGCTCACATCTGTAGCAATGACCCATTGGCCAGAGTTAGAGAAGGGCAATGAACTTATAATAGATTCAGGTGCTCTGCCCCTGCATCAGCCTCACGCAACAAAACTTTCAAAGCTGTACTCTGGTTTCCCCAGTTTCACTCCCTTGATTTCAAAGATTTTGTTTCTAGAGTGGGACAGTAAGTGAGGTCAGGATGGGACCCAGTGTCCTAAATCTGTTCTGGCTTTGCTTTGAAACTTTGCTCAGGGCAGAAGATTGCCCTTGTGCATGACCTACACCAAGCAAGCTGGCTTATATTCAAAGGGCTGTGAAGCAGCTCACCTCCCCAGATGGCAGCTGGGCCCCTGAAGGCTGAGGGTCAGAACAAATGACTTCTATCAGCTCTTGGAGGATCTGGGGAAAGTCATCAAATGTGCTGACGTAGAAAACGTTCTGGAGGTTCTGCTGCAGCAAGATGCTGTTGAGCTCAACAGGGTCAGCTCCCGAGACACCCACAGCAATGATGCGGATCCCTAAAACACATCGCTCACTCAATGGAAGCAAAAATGTTTGAGATCAGAGTTTCCAAACCCCTCATCACAATCTTCCTGTTAACAACCTCTGCTGGGATTAGGTACTCCAGTAACCACGCAAGAATTCACCTGAAGAAGCATGTGTAAGTTCTAGCAAACCAAGACACTCAAGCTAGGAACAGAAAGAATAAAGGACAAAGGAGTGAAGAAAGCCAACAATGCACTCAAAGTGCATGCATCACATAATGTACCACCCTCAACCCCCTGGAAATTCATGGAGAACCAAGGCCTCAGGAGAACGCAACAGGGCAACTCTTACCCAAAGCATGGGCTACTCTGGCTGGTGGTACCACGTCATCCTGGGATCGCCCATCAGTCATGAGCACCAGCATGTGAGGGAAATCTGGTCTCATCCCTCTGGAGGACTGAAATAACTCCTTTAGCATGTAGGCTATACCACGACCTGGGCAAACATAGAGAGGGATAGTGTGAATCCGTCTGTTAGGTCTGCGGGTGAGAACTGTGAGGCACCTTCCACAGACGGAGAAAAAGGGCATTCAGTGTGGCCCCATAAATAGATAGTAGCCCCTAGCATGGGGCAATGCCTTTTGAGGGAAGACAGCAGTAAATCAAATTGGCTGAAATGGTTCAGGCTCAATTCAGCAGATAGTTTTGGAAAGGAAAAAAATAATACATTTGGGAGATATGAAGAATTGTCCTTCCATTTTAGGGAAAAACCCACAGAACTGCCATTTCCAAATTTCTTTAGAAAGACCAGGAATGTTTCACAAAGAACTCTCTTAAAAACTGGAATGGTTAAGAAGGCCCAAAAGAGTATACAAAGACTCCTATGATGGGGAAAATGCTGCTATTGACACAACCTTCACAAAAAGAAGGATTAGAGGCAACGTTACATAGGAACCTGCATTCTGACCAGTTTCATGCCTTCTTTCCCTAATCAGTCCCGTCAAAATTCTTCTCTTTTGTTCAGCCCCATTTTTCTGTGTTCCTGACTACTGAGCCACGAGGAGGTGTACCAGCCTTCAGTTAACAAACATGGGTGCCTCAAGGCTTCCCTTTATGTTGACTGACTGAAAGACATTAACTGGGCCATTTAAGAAGAGTAAAGCTAAAATTAACTACCTTCAATTTAATGATACTGCTCATGTACCTTCAGGGAACCAGGTATATCCTACTGTCCATCTGTGAACGAGTAGGTGGCAAGTGCTGTCTGTCTCTGAGGATTCAACTAAATAAGACAAGCATGTGAATTTTGCAGACGCTTTGCTGATGAAGAGCTGTGTTATTTGTACAAGCGAGGTCAGCAACAGACATCTACGTGATGACACACCACAAAAGTAGGATGGGGCACATTGGTTTGTTGTTAGGGTAACAAGGCAATAACTGTTGGAATTTGCTGATTAAAATGTGCATACGGTGGACAATAAGGATGCTTCTGCATCAACTAACCCTACGTAATGTTTATGGGGTTTGTCTCCAAGCTAGGTATAAAAACCTCCCTGAAGTGCAGGCAAGGTTATAAAATAACAAAGAGAAACCCAGTAGTAAAACTAGGACATGGATAAAGGACATGAGGCTAGTTGGAAAGACCATCCTTGGAAATAAACCTAAATTCAATCCTCCATTCTCAAATTTTGAAGAACTTTGGACCATAACTTTCTAACCAGGTAAATGAGTTCAAAACACTCAGACAAAATGATTAGAGGGCTGGAACATCTCTCCTATGAAGAAAGCCTGAGAGAGTTGGGGCTGTTCAGCCTGGAGAAGAGAAGGCTGCAGGAAGACCTTATTGAGGCCTTCCAGTACTTAAAGGGGGCCTGTAAAAAAGATGGGGAGAAACTTTTCAGCAAGGCCTGTTGTGATAGGACAAGGGGTAATGGTTTTAAACTAAAAGAGTGGAGATTCAGACTAGATGCAAGAAAGAGATTTTTTAAAATAAGGGTGGTGAAACACTGGCACAGGTTCCCCAGGAGGTGGTTGATGCCCCATCCCTGGAAACATTCAAGGTCAGCTTGGATCAGGCTCTGAGCAGCCTCATCTAGTTGAAGATGTCCCTGCTTATGGCAAAGGATTTGGGCTAGATGACGTCTAAAGATCCCTTCCAACCCATATGATTCTATGATTCTATGACAAATGCCATCCCTGGTCTCTAGCCTCTGTCTTGGTCCAGAAGATCCACCCCATGTGTGCAGCTCACACTTATACACCTGTTTTTGTGTTGCCTCCAGCGTAGTGCAGCCCCTTGATGGCTTTCAGGGCACTGTTGCGGTCCCGGTGCTGGTTGAAGTGGAAAGCTGCCCTGGGCTCCTCGCTGTATTGCGCAACAGCAACCTGCCAAAGAAAAGGGGGTTAAAATACGTGGAGGACTTAGGCAGAAAGCAAATTGCCATCACTCAATAAACCGCCGTGAGTTAGATAATACAACTAGTTGTGGTGCATCAGAAGTGGAAAGAGGTTGTGTTTCTTGCAGGCTAATAACAGGCACNAGACTCTCTAGGGNATCAGAGATTTCTGCACAGGCTGGTGGATACAGCACAGGACTAAGAAGAGACCTGCGCACTTTGGGCAGCTCACGGCTGGGTGGGAGCACCTCCTGCTGCAGCACCTCCCATGGCATTAAAGCCTTGAGCTCTGTTGGCTGCAAAAGGAGGTCAGCTACTCAGCTCATACTATAGCCATACTATACCAAACCAAAATGTCTTAATCTGCCCAGAATTATTTGTTAACCCAGGGTAACTTCATCATGTATCTGTAACCTTCAAGACTACCTGAAAGCCAAGAGTGTAAGAAGCTCCCCGTTTTCTGATCAGTTGAAAGTAAGCTACATAGGTCTCCCTTTCAAAGGGCTAGTTCAGATATTACATTAATTAAACACAAACGACCTGAAATAAATTATGTACTAAAGTCTTCCCATTGGCATTGCTGAGTTGTTGCTTAATGCTGTAGGCTTCATTTGCCCTCGAGGTGTATTCCCAGCATGGCCTGGGGATCTGGTCCTCTGCTTGTCTAGAGGAGGCAGCTGCTGGCATGTGCTGCATCTCCCATCTGGACACCCACCTGGGTGTCCACCATTAGCAGTCTGGCTGTGGGCAGAAATGAGGTCCTAGAGGGTCACCCACACTTGACACATCCCTGGGCTCCATAACCTAGACAGCATTTCACTAGGTCTTGGATCTGCTTTATTCCTGATGACTTGGTCTTGGAAAAATAACCAAGAAATGGAAATATATCCAAATAAGTAAGCTGAGATTTAGGAGACTTCCATTCACGTGTTTGTCAAGCAAAGCACTTTGCCCTTCTGAGACACAACGTGCGAGTGAGCAGACTGCTGTCATCGCAGGGGTGAGCAAAATGTGAACATTTGGAAAAGACCTTCAGGAAACAGAATAACAAAATCTTGCCTGCGTCCCTTCAGGCCCAATCTTAGGGAAATAGGAAACAATCCGGAAGAGGAAATCTTTCACTTTATTGAAATTGCTCTGGCCAATACTCGAGGACTCGTCCACCAGGAACCCAATGTCTGCTTTGGACTTGCCACATACTGCAGAGGGAAGAGAGGAACTCCGTAAGCTTGGGGGTCCTAAAGCAGAAGCACATTTCTTTATGTTCAGAGCAACAAAACAAACCCAAGCACAAACACCTCTTGTGATGCCAAGTGTTGGTGAGTGACCAGGCAGCACTTTCACCCCACGATGTAGCGCTGAGAGCTTCATCGCATTATATGGGCTTTGTGCCTTCTCCTTCCCTGACATTGGCCACTGCCACTACTCAGTGAATGAAGACTAGTTTTGGCTTCTGAGATCAGAGAAGACCATGGTCCTTGGTCGTTTTGACCTACTGCTACATCGTCATCAGATAGCACATGGATACACACTCACTTGGTACAGGGAGAGTTGTTGGCAGTGCAGACTCTACAGTGGTGGATAGTAAGATCTCTGGAGTTGGTAGTGGAGTTGTAGTGGAGGTCAGTGGAAGAGGAGTGGTCCCCACATTGCTAGGAGATATGGATGGAGATCTCATCACATCCAATTTTGTGGAAGTCGTTGGAACAATTGGCACAGGGAACTCTCTGTGAGGTCCCACTGTTAGAGACAAACAGAAAAGGTATTTTTTAAACCTCTTGTAGTTACGGTGGCACTATCTAGAAAAGCATCAGAATGGTAGAGAAGGCAAAAGTTACCCTCAATAGCAGTTACCTAGGTAAAACTTCAACAGAAGTCTCTAGCCTTCATACCTGTTTGCCCAAGGATTGTTGTCTCTGGTCCCTCCGTATCTCCAAAGAGTGGTCTTATAGAAAACAAATACATTTCTTTGGCACTTAGTCCTGTCACTCGATACGATTTAGAACCTGCCGATAACAGTTCCTGGGAAAATTCAGAAGCTGTAAAAAAGGAATAAAGATGCATTGAATGGGAGCCAGAGAAACTCAAAATAACTCCCATTTTTGTAGCATCCCATCTTCTAATGACACCACCTTTGGCAAAAAGGAGCTTGAGGACAAGATGAGTCCTGGGCTTCGGAGCAGAGGCTCTTGGTAACATATGTTTACAAACTGCAATGGTCAGATCCTAAACCAGATGACAACGTTTGTGTTTGACAAGGGTGTTCTTGAGTACATGAATATGAAAAGAAAATTGGAATTTGTACAAGTTTTTAGAGAGGGCATTTGGTCCGGGTGGTGTCTGAGGCTGAGCTCTGTGATAGACCGACAGTTTGCAGTGGTTAGCATGTATAGAAACAGGATTCTCTTTTGTTAATGAAAAGTTTGATGAAAAGTAGAACCAAACTTACTTGAGAAATTTGGTTGCATACAACAGATAGTTTTGATTTAAAATAATGATAGGGAAAACTTGTGAAAATGTCATAATAATGTTTTGACATTTTATAATTGTCGTCTTTGGAAATATTGATTGATGAGTTTTGACACTGTTCAAAGTGAAACTTGCACCTTTTCATTCTGAAATACTGTTTTCCCTTTAAAAAATAAAAAAGGTCAGTTTCTATGGAAACAAATTAAACCAGTGTAAACAATCTGTTTCATTTTCATTAGATGATCTCAATTACCCCCAAAAATTTTTGAAAGGGAAATTTTTCTCCTTTAAAAAAAAAAAAGTCCCCCTTGAAGTAATTCGAACTCTTCTACTTGGGTAGTTAAAATAATTATAATTGGCTTAGATGCCATGCTACCTTGTCTGAAGAGCTTTGCTGTATGAAACACAAGCTGACAGCTCTGCTGAAGC
>Ga0065711_1046217_pt1 | contig 13022 bp, 12 predicted proteins | sample Hoacrofraction12_FD_59098 | JGI IMG/M metagenome (GOLD analysis project Ga0065711, IMG submission 59098) | Hoatzin crop microbial communities from Cojedes, Venezuela - Epithelial fraction 12 v2 (version 2) | ecosystem: Host-associated > Birds > Digestive system > Esophagus > Crop | place... | reverse complement strand
GAGGGGTGGACTTGACCATGGACACCATCGCACAGGTTATCCATGAATGTGAAACATGCGCTGCAATCAAGCAAGCCAAGCGGGTAAAGCCTCAGTGATCTGCAGGACGATGGCTAAAATATAAATATGGGGAGGCTTGGTAGATTGACTACATCACACTGCCACAAACCCACCAAGACAAGCGCTATGTGCTCACAATGGTGGAGGCCACCACCGGATGGCTGGAAACCTACCCTGTGCCCCATGCAAAAGTGGTTGTATCACATCCCCTACCATGCACCAGCCTCTGGAAAGATTGAACATTACAATAGGCTGCTAAAATCCACTTTGAGGGCAATGGGGGGTGAGACTGTCAAAAATTGGGATACTCATTTAGCAAAGGCCACCTGGTTGGTTAACACCAGAGGGTCCACAAAGCCGGGCTGGTCCTGCCCATTCAAAACGTCAGCGCCCCGTAGAATGGAATAAAGTCCCTGTAGTGCACATGTGGAACATGTTAGGGAAGACAGTTTGGGTTAGACCTGCCTCAGGCAAAGGCAAGCCCATCCGCGGGATTGCTTTTGCTCAGGGACCTGAGTGTACCTGGTGGGTAATACAGAAGTATGGAGAATTCCGATGTGTACTTCATGGGGATTTGATTTTGGATGAGAATAGTCCATAAATATATTGTATAATGTTCATTCTTAAATAGCCCTGTCACTGTCTGTTATCACTGTTATAATTGTTATATTTTAGGCCAGTAGTATCATAGTAAGAATCGTCCACATTAATGAAGGATGGACTTTTTGATGAAAACCTAGCAGAGCACAGCGATGATGGAACTGAACCTGGTTTTTAAACAACTGCCACTCAGCAACTTCATCAAGATCGACATCTCCAACCTGCAGATGTGGGCACAGGCCGCACCAGATCATCAGCCGTGAGCTCCGGATGCAGCAAGTGACTGCCCATCACCACACATCACCTCTCCTGCCATGGAAGACCGTTACAACAGATGGAGCCCGAAGTCATTGATTAAATGAACTCAACAGACACTTCAGAGTGATGATCCATAGACTAAGGGAATGATATCGGGAAACAGGAGAAGTGGTGGTAATCAACTGGACAATGGGGGACCTGGGCATGACGTAGATAGTATGGAATAAGGGGTGGTTAATGTCCTGGGTTTGGCCAGGACAGGGTTAATTTTCACTGGAATCCAGGAAGGGGCACAGCCGGGCGGGCTGACCCCACCCTGCCAAACAGAGCCGGGTATTCCATACCATGTGACATCATGCTGGGTTCCGGTGGGGGGAGCTGGGTGGTGGGATCTCTCTCCTGGCTTGGGAGCGCGCGGCACCAGTCCGGTCTGGGAGAGCGGCTCTCTGGGTTGTGCGGTTTATGTTGTGTTTTCTCCTTATCTGTATCATTGTTGTTCCTGTTCCCTTTGTTTGCTGTTCTGTTAAACTGCCCTTATCCCAACCCACCAGTTTCTGCCTGTTTCTTTCCGTTCTCCTCTGCACCCTGGTGGGGGAAGGGGGGGCCGCATGGCACTTTTGTTGCCGGCCGCAGCCAAACCATAACACTATGTAATAGAACAAGTTCTTCCCTTGGTTTCTGTTTAATAGGGTCCCTTTGATCAAGCAGTGCATGACCTGAATTATGTCAACATTTAACCTAAGCTTAGAGACAGAATATCTTGGGCATCTAGACTATCCATTTAATCAAAGACATATTCTCCTTCTTGAAGGAGCAAAGGAAATTTGGCAAAAGATAGTAGCCTTATGTTGTCCTTAGGTGACATGTGACCATATATGGACAAAAGTAGTTAGGGTACTTCATCCTTGAGACAACCGAGGACCACCAGAGACCCCCAAAAATAAGGCAGACACATGCAGAAGGGACTGAAAAGGAGCCAAGAAGAATGACATCACGTGGCTGCACAATGCATGTAGATTAGAAAGATTATGTATTAGATAGACAGAATATTCATGAATTTAAAGCATAAATGTAATAAAGAAGCCGGTATTGGGTGTGCTTGATTTGTGGAAAACCCACTGTGTACCCAGGCCTGAATAAATCAGTATCTCTCCTGAGTGTGTGAGGATTGGCTTAATACACACTGCGTAAAGAATTGGCTTTTTGGACTACATCTATGTCATTGATTAAGATATTAAACACCATTAGTCCCAGTACGGACCCCTGAGGGAACCACTCATCACCGGTGTTCATTTGGACATCGAGCCATCGACCACTACCCTCTGGATGTGATCATCCAACCAATTCCTTATCCACTGGACGGTCCACCCATCAAATCCATATCTCCTCAGAGAGAAGGATGTTGTGTGGGACTGTGTCAAAGGCTTTACAGAAGTCCAGATAGCTGACACATGTTTCTTTTCTCTTGTCCACTGGTGTAGTCACTCCATCATAGAACGCCACTAGGTTGGTCAGGCAGAACTTGCCCTTGGTGAAGCCATGCTGGCTGTCTCGAATCACCTCCCTGTCCTCTGTGTGCCTTAGCATAGTTTCTATGAGGATCTGTTCCATGATCTTCCCAGGCACAGAGAAGAGGCTGACAGGTCGGTAGTTCCCAGGGTCCTCCTTTCTATCCTTTTCAAAAATGGGGGCAATGTTTCCCTTTTTGTGGTCACCAGGGACTTCACCTGACTGCCATGACATTTCAAATAGGATGGAGAGTGGCTTTGCAACTGCATCAGCCAGTTCCCTCATATGTGTGAATATGCCCAAACAATCATATAAACTGCAAAGTGAATAGTGTGCCTATTAACTGATTACTCATTTCTCTCTCAGGTCATGAATGCTGGTGAAATAAATTTTTCAGTGTAGCCGGGTTTGCAGAATGTTTTATAATGAATATAATCACTATGTCAGAGGAGCTCTATTTTTTGCTGTAACACAAGACATGCAGGACCCAAGGCATAATTCTGTGTAAGTATATTACATGAGTATCCAAATGCCTGAAATGATAAGGTATCACTTTCATCTCTTCAAATCCAGTGGTGGAGTGGTTGGGAAGGGAAATTTGGCAGCCTTACTTCCTTACAGGGAAGAACACGACAATGAGTTAATCTCCTAATTTTATGATTAAGACTTGATCCTTTAAAGGACTGATTCTTCTTTAGCCACATTAGTGAGTTCTTATTTTATTTTTTATGGTTGTGTTTCATATTTTCTTCCTTATTCCTTTATTTTGGTTTTTACTTGGTGTATACTTTAATTCACTGTGTTTACTGCGTACATGCAAAATGTAATTAGGATAACACAGAAAATGAAGTAAAGCAAAGCAAATACAAACAGAAGGTGCCTAAGTACATTGACAAAGAATGCTGTACCTTAACTCTTCTTCCTCTTTATAATATGCAATTTAAAGCCCAAGATCACGAGTAATATAAATTTAAGTACTATACAGGAATATGAAGTCATTCTATGACCACAAAAATATCTTAGACTCAGTAACACTTCTGCTGGTAAAGTTGAGAAATGAAGGTATTGCAAAGACAATTGTTATAAATGCAAAAAACCCCAACCTCAAAGCTATAAAGTAAAAGACTAGATACTGTCTCCGGAATTTCCTATGAAAGATCAGAATTTTTCAGTAAAAGTATTTTTAAGGTCCTGCACCTTTCCCATAAGTTTCTCTTCCCACACCCTATCCCCCATCATAACATATGCCCCCTTCCCCCCCCAAAAAAATCATTTTCCTGGCTAAGTGACTGCACACAATGATATACTTGAAAGATTTGATTTCATTTTTTTCTGAACAGCACTGTTTATAGCTTGAAAAAAATAGTTTTATGACCCATGTCTAATTTGCACCAGGAGGCTGATGTCCTCATTAGATGACTGGGGAAACTCTTTGATTTGGCTATTAACTTCTTCTGGCATGAAGAGATTGACAAGAGTTTAAGGTCAAAAAGAAGGGTGATATAGAAAGGTTTCTGATAGCTGTGGAAAACCATGGAAGAAATCCAGCAGTAAACCTGTTTGACACAGTAAGAGGGGTTTTTGAAGTAGTCTCTAAACCTACTTTTGGTTACTATAAAATACAGTAGCAGATTTCTTCAGCCACAGGAACTTTTGCCTTCATAGGAAACTTCTCTCCCCTTTCTCCACAGCGCCTTTATGTAAAGTACATGATAAAGGCGTGGGCATTGACCCTTACTAGTTAAGTTGGTCATTGGCCTGCTGCACTTCATCTGAATTCTCGGGGTTGTGGCATTGGCAAGGCAACTGATACAGTTCCAAAGACCATTACAAATTCATATCTCCACTCTCTACATTAATATTTTAGGTCTTAGGCTTTGCCTTTTCTATTGCAGAATTTTTTGCATAAGTTTATCTAAGAAATGAAAATTAATCATGGGACATACTATTAATTAATGGCAGTTATATACACTGAAATCACACGCTTTGTCTATATTCACCAATAGGATGGATCAAAGCTTTATTTTCTGGCCATGAGGTGAAATATTTTGGGAGAACTAAGCTTTCTTGTGCTTCAAAATGGGATGGCCATACCCAAACTGAACACCAAGAATGGTTCCTTACCCAAAGCTAGCGACCAGGAAGTACTGAAACAGGGCTAGTTAGTGTGGCCAAAACTACACCACGAACTGTGCTAATATTTTAACAGTGTGGATGACAGCAGAATAACATGCAAGCTGACATCTGAAACCTAACACATAAATAGACGAATAAGCATTTTGTGTTGCTTTAGAGGTACAAGGCAGAATTTATGTCCTTTTGTTTAGGAGTACACAAGTAAATATACTTTTGGCAAAAAGACCATGAAGATTTATGCATGTGGAAAATAGGACGAAGGATAGGATTGTGTTCAGTACAATCATCATTATGAAACTTCATGGAAATTTAAGCTTTTTGAAGAAATTTATGTACCTTTTTGATTCCTTGGAATATCATAACTGCATTTGTGAAAATCAGCACTTGTGTGTATTGCTACACACTTAATCCACCAAACAACACTATTCACTCACAGACATCAATTCCTATGCGTAAAGTACGGATACATTTTAAAACACATTTTTTAAAAATCTTATGTGTTCTTTGGCAATGTTCAAGAAGTTCATTGATTCACAACCCTAGCTCAGACAAAAATAATATTTAGCTGAAGCAGATATTTATTTGCACTTTTCCAGTTCTCTTAGTCCTCTGTTGTAGGATCTTGTGTAGATTTATTCTGCACAGCTTATTTGTCCTGAAACTTCCTCAGGAACAGAGTGGAGAAATTGAAAGGTACAGATTACAAACGTTGTTTTTGTCAAAGTCCAGCTCCTACCCATGAAGCTGCTCACTGTGTTTCAAACAGGTCCTTACTTAACAGAGGTAAAAATGCCTTGTGAAGAAGAGAGAAAATGTAAAATGAATCTGCACAAAGCTATCAGCTGAGGAGAGATGAACTGGATCTACATGGTTAAGCGTAATCTAATTCATGGTTTATTTTCAATTGCTAAATTTGTGTCATGATACTTACTCAGTAAAGCAGGTTCACACAAAATGAACCAGCGAGAATAATCATAATTCTGCATAATTTCAGACATTTTTCTTTAACTGATATCTTTGATAACACCTTAACCATGCAAGTCAAAATTAAACAACCCCATTTCAGACATTACTCAGCTGCTGTAGCTGTACAACCTTCTTCCTCCCATTTCAGTAGATTATTAAATTAACCAGTATCTGACCTCTTGTCTTTGGGTGTTAGAGATTGGTTATAAAGATTGATTATAGAATAGAATAAAATCATAGAACTAGAACGTAGATTCAGCTGTGTAAACACAGCAATGTTAAGAAACCATACAATGTGTATGTGTGCAATTGGGATAGAAATTAATTGCATAGATTGTATCAAACAGAATTCACAAAAGAAGCCAAGACGACCCTGAAACCAAGCAAGGCCTGAAACCAGTGAGGGAGAATTCTACGAAGACAGAAGAATAGAAAGAACTTAAGAAATGATGTACTTAAAGGAACAGAACGGTTGCTTAGAAACTTACGAAGATTCTGGACTTGATGTAATCGGTTTAATAAATGTACATAAACTGGTCTAGCGAGTTAAGCTTTGCCACTCATTGAGGTGATGGCCCAACTCTGAGTTGTGAATAAAGCAATACCTAGTGTAACCCACTCGTGTGAGGATAAAATTTTTAACATTGGGTTTTAGCTTATCCTCATAAAAGACGAAATATGATTGTCTCCTCTGCTGTTTCTTGTATAATCTGCTTTGCTGGTTTGAGAGCCCAGTAACAAAGACTAATAGATAATGTTGAAGATGAGATTGTTAGGAAATTCTTTGATACACAAGTCATCCGCTTTGAAATCAGGAGAATTTTACAGCAGCATATGGGCACCTGCTAAAGTGATAGCTCTGTCTTCAGTCAGCCATCTTATGATTAATTTATTTATTGGTCTTGCCCAACTGCCACACCTTGTAAGGACAGTTATGCAACTACTTCTATATAGAAAGCCAGGATTTTTAAGTGATATTTGGAGTAACAAAGGGCTAGATAGAAGAAAACACTCATGTGAAAGCACTCCACATATGTCTACTCAAGCCTATAAGGATTACAGTTCAGGATAATGAGTGGGTTCGATGATTTATTAGGTCCCTTCCAACCCAAACCATTCTATGATTCTATGATTCTAGATGAAAAATCTTGAGTCCATTTTAAGAAACTACTGAAATAGTTTTAGGTTTTGTTGATATATCATCTTAAGTCAAATTCTTGAGTAAGGTGCAGAAAGGTTTTCTGAGGAATGAACACAGTCTTGCTCTGTCTCATTAGAAAAAAAAAAAGAAAAGGTTTAAATAGCCTTTATTCTAGATTTTATTGTGCATCTTAAAACACATAAACAAATTCAGAGAGGAGGTGTGCTGGTACTGAGAGCTAATCTGTAAAGAAATACATTTTTTTCAGATGACAAAAGCAGTTCTAAGCAATTATGAAGTAAGTGTTCAAGTTGTAATAATGCTCATTAGTGCTGCTGGTTTGACTCAAAGTCTGCTGAAGGAGTCTGAAAGACTCCAATGCACTGCAACAAGTTTTAGTTCAAATAAGAGTACTTCGAAGAACTGGCTCATGGTCAAACATTCCAGAGGGGTGAAAAGGCATGTTCTACATTACTGGTGACATGACACTTGCTGCTTCCTCTGTCCAAGTGTTTCCAGAAAGGCATATCAAGAAAAACCTACTCATTACTTCTTCCCTCTCTCCTTGACAGACGTCAGTAGCAGATGCCTGCAAAAAGCGGAGTATATGAACAGGGTGAATACTGAATGACAGCTTCTGGCACTGCATTGTGGAAATATTTTCTGAGTCATTAAGAGTATCATCTCTCTTTTTTTTCGTAGTCTTTGATGGACCTCCTTTCATATTTCTAATCACTTTTTGAATCCATTTATATCTTCTTCCTCCACAACATCCTGTACAATGAATTGTACAATTTAATTATGCACTGTGTGAAAAAGCACTTCCCTTTGTTTGTTGAAAATTTTCTGGATGATAATTTCATTTAGTGCCGCTTGTTCTTGTTTTACAAACATAGTGTCTAATTGCTCCCTAGCCTCCTTATTCATGGCTTTTATAATTTTATACATCAAAACGTATCACTTCAGGTGCTTTTTCTCTAAGCTAAAGATTCCTAATCTAATATCCCCTTCTAAAGAAGTACTTCTACTTTGATCATTCCTCTGCCTTTCTGTCTCTTTTTAGTTTCACCATACTCTTCAGTGGATGGGGACCACCAGAGTTGCAAGTAATCGTAGGCACATGGTCAGCTTTCGGTACACCGACCACCAAAAATGAGTTAAACAGCTAACTTGTACATCTGCAGTATGAATTCAGTAAAATGTTTAGCTGTGGCTTTGGAGCTATTCTGCAAGTTTTCTATTTCAGATCTTTTGAAGCTCATTTCAACATGAATACAAAGCTTCTCAACCCAGAAATCTCTACTACCTATATGAGTCCTTACTCTGAAGTGTTTTTGTGGTATTAATTGCTATGAGGGAAGGAAAGAAAACTGTGAGATAAATAGAAACGTGTTTTACTCTGATATCTGCCTTGTTTTAGGGTAGTTCCCCAGGAAATTCACTGGTAAAATCTTACCTTCATTGATAGGAAAAGACAGAGAAATACTAAAATAGTGCATCAGCTTTATGGAAGATGATGATTTTAGAGTCTGCAGTTGCCATGGCAGTCATTGATTTACATTTTAGCTTAAATTTGGTCTTCGAAGCAGTCCGTCAAATTTTGGGTAAGTTTTAAAGAAAAGATTTGGACTTCTCTCCTGGAAGAGTTTTCTGTTTACATGAACTTCTGTTATTAATTCCAGTCTGTACCCTCCGCTTCATATTTTTGTTCGGTTGTCCCCTCATGGTGGCTGATAAAGTATTTTTCCCGAAAGTCAGAAGAAAACCCATGTGAGTGTCATAAATACAAATGACAACATAGTAATTGAGCATCTCCATGGTCTGTGAGTTCACATACATTTGTCAGCATTAGTCATTTCTGAGTGAAATTTGAGTGACTCCAAGTGGAGTGTATTGAAGTGCCCAAAGGAAAAATTCTTTCCTAAGGTCAGGAATCCTTACCCGTGATTCAAGACAGACATTTGAAAGAAACAGAAGAACAAATAGCTTCAGTAAAATTTTAGAGAATAGGAAACTTGTATTCACCTGGTTATTATCTGGAAAGAATATTAGTAGGTTAGCCTTAATCTAGTTGCTGTCTTAGATAATATACCTGTAAAACCAAGAGACACTTGGATCTGAGGAAGTCAGGATATTGAACTCCATTATCTCCTAAATGAAAGCCCAAAGTTATACCAGTATTTTCATCAGAATCCTTGCATATTTGTACAGGAACAGTGGAAAAACTGCAACTCTGTGAAATGGTTGAAATCCTTTTGAACAAATGGACTGTATTCCTAGATCTTCTCTAATTCTCTTCTAAAGGGATTCCGTTAAAAACCTGTGAAACAGATTAGGAAATATCTCACAACTTGTGAGGCTGCAGCCATTACAGAGACTCTGAGTAACTTTTTTGAAATCTTTAGATGGATTAAAAATGTCTGTTATTATAGCTGTGAGATTCAAAGCCTCTTTCAGATTTTTTGACTATTTTTCTTGTAAATACCATTAGAACAGTCAGGCACAATGGGGCGAGGCACTAAAAGCATAATATTTACCAGAAGACTCTTGTAATTTAATTACAGGAAAAGACATCATACATCTGACTATAGTCAGTGGACTTCTGCTACGAATTATAATGCCAATTGCACTGTGTTTAAGTACCATCCTTGTATCATGGTCTTGTTTTTAACGACTCCCTTTGTGGGAGTTCAAGTCATTTCTTTAAATAAAACTATTTCACATTTTGTCCTTGCCAATGTCAGTTTAAAAGAAATGAATACTTCCTATCTGTCTTGTTAAGGGAGATGACCTGTTCAACCTCTCAGTAGAAGGTTTGGATTCCCATTAAAAGTTTTCAGTTCTCTCCTTTCCTTTCAAGTACTGTGTGTACTGTATCTTTTGTAGATACTTTTTAAAAAAATAAATGACCCAGTCACAAGTAAAGAAGATTTTGCCCCAAAACTTTAAATTTGTTACTGAGTGATAGTGCTAGATCAATATTTGCATTAGATAAGGTGAACTGTTTGGACAAAAGCAGATCAAAATGAAGGACAGTTACTACCCCTTGAACAAAAGTCAACCTTTAGGTCCCAGAACTGTTAGTTAATGTGTAGAAACAGGTAGAAAAACAGTGTGTTTGGTGGTAATTAATCTTTCAAGATGAGAGCTGACATCAGTTTTTGCTGGTTAAATAGAAAGATAAGGCATGGTATTTTTGTTAAGCGAATGTTTTAACTCTTTAACAGAACTGCTATTGGTTAGCAGTAGAGTTCTGGGTTAAGTGTTAATAATAATAAAAGTGTGATAATGTAATAAATGTTATTTAAATTTGTCAAAATTGATTTGTCTGGTCAATGAGAATTACAGTCTAGTGTAATAGCAAATATTACTAACACTTTAGGTAAATACAGATTAGAAGAAATAGACTAAAATGCACGTTGGAGATGGCTTTTTGCCTGGAAAATATTGTTTCTGTTCTTCACCTTTATTAACACAGGTAAGATGAGCAAGTCACGTGACGTTAGTAATTGTGAATGTTAATTCTTCTTCTTACTTTCTGCTTAAGAAAACTTGTTTTTTCAATAGCTTTAGCATAACTATTCAAATATTGAAAAAAATCACAGTAATAACAGTTAAGCAAGATATGCTAAGAGTGTCTAGTTTAATGTGGTGGAAGAAGACAGTCCACACTTTCTTTTATGAAAATAGCATCTCTGGCCAGAGACAGATCACCGAGTACAATCAAATCTCTAGGTTCTGAGTACAGGGAGCAGATGACAAACTGACATCCAAAGAATAGAAAATTGTTATTGTAAAAATAATTTAAAAATAATTTAATACAAGTAATTATACTTTAAACTTAAAATATAATAATAATGATGTCAAAAGAACACAAAAGTATAATTGGGTAACAGCAGAAATTAAAAAATAACATCTAACCTTTCATTCATGTATCATAACAGGAGAATAAATTAATATTTTTCTAGAAGTAATCACATGGGGCTGTATCACAGTCTCACAATGGATCTGGAAAAGATACTTTTAGACCAATGTAACATTTTAACCTTACTAAAGGAATCAGCATACTTCAGTATATCATGTTGGATGGACATTCTGAGGCCTAGAGGGGTGAGAAAAATACTGAATTTTCATAAGCAGTAGTGTCAGTGGCAGTAGACAATTTTTTCCAGTGTGTTGTGGGATACCTGCATTACTTTTGCATCAGAATTCCATATTTTTGATGTCTACATTTGTTCTTTCCCAAGAGACACAGTTTCATATCACTCTGCCTGAAGCCAAAGAAACCTTCTTCCAAGAAGAATCAGATTTTCTGAAGTGAGCCTCCCTCAAACCTTTCTGTGAAAGTTCAGCTTTGTGTAAAACACAAAACTGTTCTCTGGGACATACATTAACAGAAAATCTTTTCTTCCTTTAGTAGTTAAGGTATTTTCACAGGACTTTCAGACTGTGCTTTCTAATCCCTCCTGCAGCCTTCATCTGCCATATCCTGTGTGAAAGGTCTAACTGAGAGGTACTTGATAAAACAGTATTTCCATTTGCCCTCCTTGTCTTCCATTTTCCTTCAGGTCTCTTAAATTTGTTTTTATTTTACTTTATTTTTCTCATTACAAAAATATGATTGTCAGATTGTGCAAACTCAAGCAACAGAGTAATGGTATTAAACAAGGTCAATCCCAGAAAAGCAGTTTACTCGCAATCAAAGAATGGCAATATCTTCTTGAAGCATGATTTTCCTCTTGTGAAGGAAAGAAAAACAGATATCAGAATAATGATTTTCCACATTTTCTTATAATATGACTTTTAACAAAGACAAGTTCATACAATTTCACCAGGTGTAGAAGGGTTTAATGACCTGTAGCTGGCAGCATCATGCTTAACAAAGTCTTCAAATAGAGTTACAGCACTTACTTCACTCCTTTAGGATGTTGACTGATTTTAAAATTAAATTGAATATTTTAGCAGCTGAACAACCTCTTGCCTCAGCTCATGCAGAAACTAAATGGCAAAAAAAATCCCACAAACAAAATACAACAAAATGTTACCAAGGTTTGATGATACATTCATCAACTTTTATCAACACCTTTTATTTTACTTCTTTGATAGTCTTCATCTTTATTATCAGAAAAGAAGTCCAGGGTAAGAAATTCCTTAAACATAGTATGTGATAAAGACTAACAAAGAAATTGATCTTCTTAGTAATATCATGTTCTTTCTTAATTGCTTGTTTTCTCCCAGTAGTTCTCTGGCAGACCTGCTACCTTTCTCTCAGTACTCCTCCTTCCCATACACATTAAGAATTGTGTTATCTGTTTGATCTTTGGTTTCATCTTACCCTGCTCGTCTTCCTTTCTGCATGTCAAGTGCCAAGGGTATGGCTTGACTGTTCTGTGCTTTAGCATAATGGACCCCGGAGGACTATACAAACCAGCAGATTTTTGAGCATCCTTGAGTCTGTGCTAAACTTTGCCAGAGGCAAAAAAAAACCCTGATACTATCAAGAGATCATGAAGATTTCTGAAAGATATCTTTGTCTTCACCTCTTCTTTGTTATACTATGCAGATTTCTATTAAAGATGAAGAACTAGTAGCTAGTATTTTACATCATGCTGAAATGACATAATACAGATTTTTCTCGTATAAAATTCAAAACACTAAGCCAGAATGAATAGAAATATTTAAGCAATAGTTTAATAGTTCTTTAATGACGACTGAGTCTCTTTAAGGAGTCTTGCCTTTGTGTTTTTTGTTTTTCTTGTAGATCGTAAGTTAACAAGACATGGGCTGTCTTCATAAGCACCAAGGATTTACTTGGTACTTTACAGACCATGGGACCATGCAGTACATTTTAATAGTATCATGTTCTGAAGAGAAAGGTTATAAACAGATACGTACTGCAGGTGCACTCTACAAAGTGTCTGGAAACTCTGAGGTGTCACAGAATCACAGAATGGTTAAGGTTGGAAGGGACCTCTGGAAGTCAACTGGTCCACCCCTGTGGCTCAAGCACAGCCACCTAGAGCTGCTTGCACAAAACCATGTGCAGACAACTTTTGAATATCTCCAAGGAGGGAGATCCCACAAAAACTCTGGGCAACCTGTGTCAGTACTCAACCACCCTCACAGTGAAAAATTGTTTCCTGATATTCAGAGGGAACCTCCTGTGTTTCAGTTTCTGTCCATTGCCTCTTGTCCCATCACTGGGCACCAGTAAAAAGAGCCTGGCTTCATTCTCTTTGTACTATACTGTCAGAAGTTTGTACACATTCATCAGATTCCCATGCTGAACCTTCTCTTCTCTAGAATCTCAGTTCTCCTAGCCTTTCCTGATACAAGAGATGCTCCAGTCCTT
>Ga0065711_1046216_pt1 | contig 13023 bp, 4 predicted proteins | sample Hoacrofraction12_FD_59098 | JGI IMG/M metagenome (GOLD analysis project Ga0065711, IMG submission 59098) | Hoatzin crop microbial communities from Cojedes, Venezuela - Epithelial fraction 12 v2 (version 2) | ecosystem: Host-associated > Birds > Digestive system > Esophagus > Crop | place... | reverse complement strand
CACTTCCTCAGCTTCCCTAGGAATGTGATATTATGGTTAGAGTAAAAAGAGTAGTTTAGATTAACTAATCATTGACTGCACTGTAAACATGAATTGTAGCACACACTATGGGATGTGAAATAGTGGGTATATGAATCCTGTATCAGCAGGAATGCTGGTATGCTGGACTTAAAAGCCAAGAAGCATTTGACAATTTGTTCTTATTTTATCTCTAAAACAATTTTTTGTGACTGTGGTTCAAAATCATACTGATATCTTGGAGGGGCACCCAAGAAGCTGTAACAATTACTTTACATGTAAATAAACAGAGGACTTCTAGAAAGAGAGAAAAAGACATTTTTAATCTATTTTGATGTGGAAAAGTTTAAGCTCAGCTTTTGTAACGTTCTTCCCAGTGAGCATAGTGTGATAGCGTACAGCTCTCAGGGGTAAACAATTCTAATTGCAAACTGAACATAGCTAATTTTAGAAAATCAGAAAAGGTGCAGGACTAAGCACAGCTAGTTATTGCAACAAAGTACCGAGAACTTGAACCTCTCCACTTCAAGAAAGATGAGGAGCTGCTGGAGAGAGTCCAGTGGAGGGCTACAAGGATGGTGAGGGGACTGAAGCATCTCTCCTATGAGGACAGGCTGAGGGAGCTGGGCTTGTTCAACCTGAAGAAGAGAAGGCTGCAAGGGGACCTAATATATGCTTACAAATATCTGAAGGGTGGGTGTCAGGAGGATGGGGCCAAACTCTTTTCAGTGGTGCCCAGTGACAGCACAAGGGGCAACAGGCACAAACTGAAGCACAGGAAGTTCCGTCTGAACATGAGGAAGAATTTCTTCACTCTGAGGGTGACAGAGCACTGGCACAGGCTGCCCAGGGAGGCTGTGGAGTCTCCCTCTCTGGAGATATTCAAGACGCGCCTGGACAAGGTCCTGTGCAGCTTGCTGTAGGTGACCCTGCTTCGGCTGGGGGGTTGAACTAGATGACCCACAGAGGTCCCTTCCAACCCCAAACTTTCTGTGATTCTGTGATTCTGTGAACTGGTGATAATACACTATTTTTCCATTGCGTGTAGTGAGGAGCTGCAACCAGAAATGCCATGGAAATCAATAAAAATAATAGATGCAGTCTACGTAATAAATAGAGGTTGTCTCAGTTTGGGTAACACTGTATGTTTTGGTTTTTTAACACTAAACACAAAGTCAGACTAATTGAAAAAAGTGATTTCTTCTGCCTGTGAACAGTGTAATTGAAGATGAACTCTCAGGTACTTTAAATTTCCTGGACATGTGGCCGAGAAAACAGCAGAAAAGTGCCTTCACATGTAGAGCAAAGACTTTTATATTCATGAGCAAAGCACTATCTCTTTTACTGTTCCAAAGATTCATATGCCATCAAAGTTTGGTTGATGACACCAGTTTGTTTTTTTTTTCATTAATAGTAGGCAAGTTCTTCATTTATTTCCATTCTCTTACCCACTAATCATCATGTAGCCAAAGAAAATAAATTTTCTCACTGAAAATCTACCATGGTTACAATTTAGTCTGGCTTCAAAGTGATCTGGGAAATGGAGTAAATAGTGTTGGCTCTGAAAAACAGAACTCAAGGTTTCCGCAGCCAACCATTGACCATTTTCAACATTGTGTATAGCACTCATCCTTGTACCATATTACTGAAACATCTCAGAAAACTGAACTGATTTTTATTGAGTCAGCAAATAATGAATTACTTGGGAAAAAAACATCTTTTAATATTTAGTTCTTACAGAAGTTGCACTGAGTCTCGTCTTTGCCTTTTTTTCCTCAAAATATGAGAATTCTAGACTGCAGAAGAAGGAATTTTGCAACTCTGGGTGTTAAGATCAAATAAAATGCATCACTTGTGGAGATGGTCCTTAGCTAGATTGCTACATCTGAAACCTTCTGCCTCTTTTAAAGTTCTCACGTAGAGCTAGACCTAGGTTTTGTGGTCGGCACTACTGCTGTTCTTTTTTATGGGATTGTGTAGCTATTACAAAGGTGTCTTTCTCTAGACTTCTGTCTTCACATTGTATGTTATGTTTTTGTAGCGTGGAGAAGGAAAATGTATCTTTAGGTTTATTACTTTCTTTTTTATTTCAGTGAACCTGGAGATTATAGCTGGATGAAAGCATTCCTGTGCTAATAGCTACATTTATTGCAATTGTATGCATTAGCAACGGTAAATAATCGCCCCAAGACAACATCTGTTCTCATTTGTCTAGTTTCATTTATATTAATGTATAAACTGAGGTTTTGATAGTCCTACTTTAAAACTTATTTCTGTGTGTTATACTATTGTTTTTGGTTGCCAATTTATATATCCAGCTAAGGAGCTTTAACTTCTGGATCGTCAACAATACCAAAGACAGTCTCAGAAGAAAGTTCTCTGAATGACTCTTCCTCTGCTCTGTCTGTGCCATGTCTGTCACTGTGCCATATTCCAGCATGGAATATATTCAGTCCATAGTATCACATTTCTTGTAGCTACTGTTACATACTGTCAGATCTAGGTTTCATGATAGCACTTTTCCAAGTTTTTTATGGATGTATTAATTTACTACTTTCAATTATAGCGATTCTGCACTTTACAGAAATATTCTTTCATACACACGCTTGCTTTCATTTTTGTACATGAATGGGGCTAAACTAAGTATCTCAGGGACTGGTTAGGTGTACTAGTACTTTCTTCCCTACTTGCTGCCCAGCCAATGTGTCTTAACTCTAGGAAAGTTGTCTGGGAGTGGATACTTTTTCCACCATGCCATTTCTTTTGTTTTCTGAGGAGACTCTCGAACTTTATCAACTACATATGCCTTTGATCATGTGCCTGGGCTTTGGGAATGGAGTTTGTATTCAGATTACCAAACAGCCTTTACAAAACATTTTGTTTTGGGATATTCCTGATCTGTCGTAGGATGGGACAGTGACAATTTATACTTAGTTTTACCAGGGCAGTTTTAAAAACAGTCTTTTTCATTGCAACTGAATTGCAATGAAATTGCAATCTTTAAATTCAGCCATCTTGTTGGCCACTGTGGCAAGTGTTGCCTCCATCCAAGAAAAACACTATACAATTATAGCCTTGACAGCAGCTTCAACATAGTCAGAGTGACTAATGTGAATTTTAGCTTAGCCTTATGCCAATGCAGCTTCGTTACTTATTAGATAATTGTGAATGTGAAGTGACAATTATATGCAGAGGGGCCTGAACACCTCTAAATGCATTTTGTGTATTTTCCATGCAGCTGAAGTTCTGACAAGTGGACGATTAGTGTAGCTGTCATTGCAGCCAGGGAAACAGTGGGGTTTACGGGAATTTCACAGATGGCTGAGGGACCTCTGGTTGTTTGGTTCTCTGCCTTCCCCCTTCTTGCTTTAATCATCTGAAACATATTGACCACAGTCTTACTTGTATGTAAGTCAAGCATCTAGAAAAACATGAAGATGCCACTTCTCTCAGACAAGTAACCTTTCCATGAATTACTCAACATGTTTATTTTGGGATGTTTAATTTTTGCTTTATTCTCACTTCAAACATAGCAAGTGTTATTAACAACTTAAAAATAGTTTGCTGTACTTTCCCTTGGTTTCTTTAACTCTAGTTTTGTCTCCCCTCAAACATTCTCACTTCTTTTCACTCTTTGACTGCTCTTATTTTTAAATCTGATAACATCTCAATTCTTTCTGTTCCTGAATTTTTTTGTGGTGTCTGTCTCTGTGAATCAGTACCAAACTGCATTCTTCTTCTGGGCACATGTAGGGAGGCATGCTTCTGCCAGACTTTGTGCAGAATTATGTACGCTTATAGCTAAAAAGTAGTATGGATTTCAACTTAATTGCTTTTGCACTATCCTATTTATAGTTATTAGTGTGTAGCAGATGGGTAAATTCCCCACCTGTTCTTACTGCTGTATCCAGCTGTTCCAGTGATAATTATAATTTGTCAACATGAGAATAAGTCACAGACAAACTCAAAAGTGTAAAACCCATTTTGGTCTGAATAGAGGAAAGAGTACAGCCAAACAAAGATGCCCTGAAGTTCCACATCGGTGCCTTTTCCACTTGCAGTATCTTGTCATAATCTTTGTGATATTGAAATCAAAACAGAGATTGGGCTTCTATTCCCAGTGGTTTCTACTGTGACAGTAGGCAGATGAGCTAAGCCAGTGTTGCTGAGAGCTGTCTGAGCAAAGTCAGTGCCTCTTTCTTATATTTTGCAGCTCCTGTATCATTGTGACATCTTCAGGCATTGTCTGACTCAGAGAGCCTCCCTTCACTATGAGCACAGTTACGAATTTCTCATGAAGGTGTCAACAGCATTTAAATGACTAATACCACCTGGGACTGATTTTTGGGACTGACATAGAAAAAGATGCATAGATGCAGATTGGCTAATGTGTGTTTATGTATACATGTGTGTGAAGGAGGAGGATGATCATCTTCCTAAAATATTGTTATTTTGTTTACATTTGTAATAACACAAAAACCATATGGAAGGAACATTGATGTGCTTAGTGTTCTATTGCATACAGACTACAATGTGCAGTGTTCTGATTAAAAAATGGGAAGACACTTGAGGCCAAATTGGCTGTAGTATACAAATCTTCCATAAGTAAAATGACAAAATCCTGTTGCCAGCTTCTTTTGATGGCAAAGCAAAATGTTGCTTTGAACTTCAGCATGTGTACATGACCATCTGTGTGTTTGTGAGAAGATATCGTCTTTGGTCAGATCCAGCAAAGCAGCCTCAGTTCCTAGCAAAGGAAGTGTCGTTGAAGCAACTCTCAACCTCATTCTTAACAGCCTGAGGGTAGAGCCTGTTAGTGCTGCCTGGCCCTTCAATATGCTGAGAACCAACTTCGTTTTGTTTAAGGTCTTAACAATTGTTGGATGTAACTGGAGTTTGAGAAACCTGCTGATCCCCTGGAGACATGCATCCTCTGTAGTAGGGATGATATGCAGGTGATCATGCGATATACAACTGGGACTGAAAAATAATTTGTGTGTTTTCTCTGTCTGTCCTCTTGCCATGATTCTCACTATATCTGTGTGTGTTTCTCCCAAATAATTCCCTTTCACTGCTACAATACTGCAGAACCAGAATGTGCAGGAGTATGAAGTGAAAACAGAAATCTAGCCTTTGGAGAGCTGATGGGAATTAGTAGCAACTTCCAGCAGGTCTGAAGCGGCTCCAGGCTCCTAGAGCAGTAGACAGATGCTTTACACCTTGGCGATTTTAGGGCTGGAGGAACCAGGTTTACATCTAAAGCTTCCCCATGGCAGGACAGAAATCTTTCAACAGCTTCAGCAAAAAGTATGCTTCTACAAAAGCAGAGTCCACACTGCTTGTTATTAGTTATTTTTTCATATATCTTTTTTTGACTGTAATGGAAATGAGATTGGGATATCAAAAGCCCAGGACTGTTTTAGTCGGCGAGTGACAACTGAGGAGTTGACCATTAATTCAGAATTATAAAGTTTGTTTATCCTGAACTCTGTGAGGAATCAGTGGGGTTGTGTTGGATTCTGGAGACTGGAGGGTGATTTTAGTAGAATTTCCCTCAGCTCTCATGTGATGCTTGGGTTAAAGCCTTCCTTTTTAGGATTTGTGTTTTTGTCTTTTTCAAAGTCATGACAATTTTCAATTGTTAAGCACAGCTTGAGGAGTGCAAGCCTCTGCTTGTAGTCCTTGGCTGGTTTGGCAAGGTTATTCTGCCTTGAATCACGAAATATGAACTTGCAAGTGTGCAGTTTTGTGCTCAATCTGTCTTTCTTCATGGGGTCTTTCTCCTACCAAGCGCCAAGTGTCCTCAGCTTTCACTGGAAGAAGAATGGTGGCCCTTAACAGACATTTCCCAGCATTATAGTAGTTCATATAGATCGGCTAGTTGAATAAATACAATAAGTATCAAGAACAGAGTTGGAAACAATCAGTTTGACATAATAATCTGTGTGTGCAGAGGAGACTGGTTTGGGTTCTGTGTGTTGAATGTATACTGTCCCCTCCCTTTGCTGCAGCTTACTCTTTCTGAGGTACCTTTCTAACTTCTTTACTTTATGCACTTGATGATGGATCTTTACTGTGTTTATTCCAGTTCAAGGGCTTTTCCTATAGTGTTTTTTTCATTTCATTCTCTTTGATATCATTCAGGATAGTCTTATTGTGGATGTGGTTTTAGTCTAATGCACGCTTTCTTAGGGCAGAAAAACCCGCTGTTCTAAACTATGGTGTATTTTGAAAGTAAAGACAAGGCAGCCCTAGAGAAATGTTATTAGTGGAAATGTTATTACTTTTTTGTTTCTTAAATTGACTTATCTGTAATATTAACTTGTTTTATTGATAAGAATTCTGGGTTCATTTAGTAGCCTCAGCCGATGTCACTGGGATGCAAGAGTCACGCAGGCCAGCAGACTGGGCACATGCTCCCTGGAACGACAGCTGGAGGCCAGGAAGCATATTGTGGGGCTTCTTGAATACCTCCCCAGAGGTGTCTGTACTGAAACAAGGGAATGAACCACCTGGTTTTAGCTCATCTTTAAAATCTCTAGATGTCCTGTATTGGTGGTTTTTGTTTGTTCGTTTTTCTCCAATTCTTGCTATGTATTTTAGTAGTCTTTTCTGGTTCTTTGTTTAGGTTTGAGTTGAAAATGTTAGTTGTGTTATGTCTGAAAAGCACCAAAATTAATCTGGTTAGCTGTATCCTTAACTGGTATCTCAGTTAACTACTTCAAAGTTCTGTTCTACGATGCATGCATTAATTGTGTTTTTTTTCCCACTGTGTTGGCCAGCCCAGTGGTGTGGGCTGGCTTCCCGAAAAGCTACGGGCTGAGGAGAGCAGCTCCATGGTGGATGGGGCACCCCACGCTTTTGGTCTCTCTAGCTCGCTCAGCGTGCAACCAGGTCTTTCCTCATAGACCAGGGGTATAAAAGAGCTTGAGGTATGCTGAGATGGAAGAGTGCCAGTGTAAATGATTGTGAATAGAAGCAAGAAAGCAGGAGGGAGACTGGAATAAGAAGTAGCAGAAAGGAAAAAGGTGATGTGATTTCTGTGTATACAGCAGAGATTAAAAAAAAAAAAAAAAACAACAAAAACCAACCCTACTCATGACTAAACCCTCACCTTGGCTACTATCAGGTATTTCAGAATAGGGTCTAAGAAATTGTGATGATTGTTGCAGAGTTCCCTATGCACCAGGGCCAGATGACTTTGCTTGCTTGCACCTGTTAGCAAAGAGCTTGGGGCTGAGCTATCAGAGCCTGTATCTTACTGTGAATAGTTTTTTTCTAGTGATCAAGGATGAAACATTGAGAGATTCAATATTCTTTCAAGCTTGATAATATGTTCTACTATTGAATTATCTGGATCATCTTTTTAAGATTTACTGATATATGTTTATACCAGGGCTAGGACTTTTTTTTTTAATTTCATGAGGTGGCCCCTTTTTTTTTTTTTTTTTAAGAAAGTATAAATTAGAGTGCATGGCATTTTTTTTTCTCCAGAATAAGCTGCAGACAGCTTTGTAGTGTGGGTACAAATGATTTGTACCTCTCGAAGAAGGGGATGCCAGAGGAGTCAAAGGGAGGAGGGAAGAGTGAGAGCAGCCTGGTGCTGCATCTGGGGCAGCTGCGCCCAACGATGGAGAGGGGCATCCTCACCAGCACCTGCTGCGACATTCCCAGGTTGGGGCACAAACCCGTCCATTTTGCAGCTGCTCCTGGCAGCCTGTTGCCAAGGGCAACTGTTTGTTTTGCCTGTGGAACCAGATCAGACTTTTACACTGATCATTTTGTATCGGTTGTGAATGCAGCATTGTTCAGCTCCTTTTTCAAGCAATCCCAGTCTGTTCAAAGGCTCTGTGTCTAGGTGTCCTTACAACCACAGAAACATTTTTTTTACCACCTGTTTCGGGACTGGTTTTGTGTGTTAGTTTGCTGTGTTTGAACACAGAGAGCTGAGGAGAATTTTCAGGTGATGGGCTTCCTTGGTTTTAGAATTATAAACTGTGTTATTTTCAGCTTTATAATAGCTTCAGTATCAACCTGTTGGTTTTGCTCATTTTAGCTGCACACTGATGGTGAAGGATGGTTCAGATGTCCTTATTAATTTTGAGGCTTATTTCCTGGGTTGTTTAAAATAAATTTGGAACGTGGTAATGGTTATTTATTTTATGCTACACTACTTTCAGGGATATTCTGGAACTGATTTAGACATCTGTGGTTTGGTTACCTTGACTTACACCTTGCAAGCACTATCCTTTCTCTTTTGATGAGTTTTGATACTTGGGTTCCCAATTTTTGGTGATGCAATTTTCATTTGATGTCAAGAGAACAGGTGTGTCCCTGCATTGCTCTGACCTTCGTTTTACTTTGCATTCGTCATTCATTTTACTTTAAGTCTTCTGCAATGCCTTGCAGCCTTTCCTAGACGTGATTAGAAGAGAAATAAAGTGGTGTTCAATTGTGATATTTTGCAATCTCTAATCTCAATTTGAATACGTATTTTATATTTTCAAATGTGAACAAGGCTGTATCAGTGAGCACATGAATATACAGTTTTATATTGCTTACAAGCTACTAGATGTAACTTTTTTACAACTAGGTAATAAAATGGTGGAGTACTAAAAACAAAAACAAAAACCAAAAAATTCCATAGTGGATTATAGTAATCGTCAGGAGTTAAATTTTGACTTTATGTATTACTTAAGTATAACATTTATGACTTGGCATTTAATAATATGACATGGACATTTATAAACCAGGTGAGATATCAAATGGTCAGCCATGGAATGAATGATTATTGAGCAACATTATCTGCTACTGGCTTTTAACAGCAGGGTACGGTGATTTATACTGCACAGAGATATTTTTATTGGCAAGGAAGTAGCCAAGGTGTCATGCTGTTGCATTTTGCTGGTCTTGATTTAATCACAGAATCATAGAATCATTAAGGTTGGGAGAGATCTCTAAGATCATCAAGTCCAGCCGTCAACCCGACATCACCATGCCTGCTAAACCATGTCCCAAAGTGCCATGTCTACATGTTTTCTGAATGCTTCCAGGGATGGTGACTCTACCATTTCCCTGGGCTGCCTGTTCCAAAGTCTGACAACTCTTTCAGGAAAGAAATTTTTCCTAATATCCAATCTAAACATCCCCTGGCACAACTTGAGGTCATTTTCTCTCATCCTATCACCAGTTACTTGGGAGAAGAAACCAACACCTGCCTCACTACAACCTCCTTTCAGGTAGTTGTAGAGAGCAATAAGATCTCCCCTCAGCCTCCTCTTCTTCAGACTAAACAACCCCAGTTCCCTCAGCCACTCCTCATAACACTTGTTCTCTAGACCCCTCACCAGCCTTGTTTCCCTTCTCTGGACACACTCCAGCCCCTCAATGTCCTCCTTGTAGTGAGGGGCCCAAAACTGAACACAGCACTCCAGGTGTGGCCTCACCAGTGCCGAGTACAGGGGCGCGATCACCTCCCTACTCCTGCTGGCCACACTATTCCTGATCCAACCCAGGATGCCATTGGCCTTCTTGGCCACCTGTGCACACTGCTGGCTCATGTTCAGCCAGCTGTCAATCAGCACCCCTCAATCTGATCCATACAACCGGAGATAGAAGTTCATCTGTTAAATAAATGAAAATATATGTTACAGTTTTTCATTTGAAGCAGTTATGAAGTAAATCATTAGTAGTGCTTGCATAATAGCTCAGGAAAGTGAGAAGATCTACACTAAGCTAGGATTGTAGCTGGCAGTCTGAGCTTCTATATGCTTGGGATACAACAGTTCTCAAGGTAGAGAGATAATTAATGTTCAGTGACTTGAAAACGCAGTAACACATTCTATTCAAGTTCTATTAAAATATTATTTTCTGTCCAAGCCATTTTATGTTATGCCTTGCTCTTTCATCCAGAAATGTACTCGTGTCACTTTTGCTTATGCAGTTTGTTCTGAGAAAGAAGATATACATTTTACAGAATTTGTATTTGCTGAGATACTTAGTGTAAGATTGGGGTTAGGCAAGAAGTAGTACTCCTTCAAAGAGAAGTAAAACATCTCAGAATGTTGGAGCTGACATTTCTCCGCATACTTGTGGCAAATGAGATCTTGAATCTGTTAGATGTTGTCATCTTTTGGTACTGTTCAGTGTATCCAGTATATGTCTAATAATTTATCTAAAGAAATGTATGGTATGAGTCACTCCAGTCCTAGAGAGGATGAGGGGTGTTGTGTGATATGTTCTGTAGTTGCTGCAGAGTTGTTTGGGATGAGGCAGTTGCAAGAAATTCCAGTGATGTTGCTATTGGATTGTACAAGTTAATGGCAAAATATATACTGACAGTGTTCTTTCCTGAACTGAAATGGCAGCAAAGGTAATACACGTTGTGTTGGGGAAATAGTTATGTGCCTTTTACTCAATATTCAAACTGTGCCTAATAAGCTACTGGTGTAGTTTATAGGCTTCCGCAAAATCAAGCATATCTTGTTGGATAAATTTCTGTCCATGTATTCTCAAGTATTTGAGAATTTGAAAAAAGAGAAACTTTCAACCAGTGAATTTTGTCATTCAAGAAAAAAGAAAAAAACTTTCTCTAAATTGCTTGCAGGAACCTTGTTGGTTGAATGCAATGGACTAATGTTAGTATAATGATCACTAAATCCTCTAACCGGGAGACAGAAACCCCACAAGACAGAGCAAGGTGGAGGGAGAGACCTCTTTCATGTAGACTGTACAAACTTTTGCATAAATAAAACATTCAAGAACATGCATAACTGAAATCTGGTGTATTTTATCTGGTTAGAACTAAGCACCTTAGTGATTTACTAACTCTCTCTCTGAACACAAGATCCAAAAAGGAAAGACGATGAAATATGGTGTCACTAGTTCTACTAGAAATTACTTGGGCAAATGTGCAACAATTCATTAAAAGAGCTAGGAAGGGTAAGGTTTCTTACTGTTTGATCAGTTTTGTAAATTACCAAACATTTGGTAAAACTTGGTCCCACCACTAAAACATGTGCATCAGCCTATCCTTTCTGTAGAGGATCCGTAGCTTTTTGCTATTGCTTTTGATGTATCTCAAAAAATCCCCACAAAAAACAAAGATATTAAGTGAAAGAGTAAGGTAGAAATTGGAAACGGTGTCACAAATTTTTTCTGTAATTCGAAAGAATACAGTTTGGAAACAAAGCAAAACTGGCTCTAGGTCTGGATATTTCTGTAGGCACTACATTTCATTGTAGTGCAATGAAGGTTACAGTTTCGGTTCTGGAAACTAGCTGTAGGAATAATTTCCCTGGGTGTGATAAGAGCTACCTTGATTGCAGAACAACTTTCTAGATTTCACTTGTTACTAGATTGGTTTTAAGTAGTCGAACGGTTTGATAACTAAGTCAGCCTCGATTGAAAAGAAACTTGAAATCACATCAGGCAAACATCAAAAGCCCAGATTGATATCATTAGCATAAAACTGTTATATATAGGTAAAATTCAGTGAAATGAACAGCTTATTTAGAAGCACAAGAAGATCTGGAAAGGATGGATGTAGTAGAGATTGCTGCATGTTGTGCTTGTGTTAAGTAGAGAATTAGCTGAACTTCAGCATGGCATACAAAGCTGCTGGATTTGCTGTTACATAGTCTCTGGTTTTCTCCCTTTCCTTCCTGCTCCCAGCTCCAGGGATACTGTTTCTGGTTCTGCAAGACTGAGTGAGAAGTGCTGCTTGTTTTGTCGTTGAGGACAGGAAATTTGCCGTGGCTGTGAGCCTGGCTCTTTAACAATAGTTTCGAGGAAGGGGAAAATATCTAGACAAAAAGTGATCAGTATCTTCTCCTGCTATTCAATGTATGAAGTACTAATGAGGTTATTTAATTCTGTATCTGATAATGAGTATGATAACACTGAGAACAGATTAGGACCTAAATCTAAGAGAAGATTCCTCAGCAAATTTAAAAAGGAAAATCAAATCTTTATCTTCATCACAGTTATGTAGGAACACAATTTAGGGAGAGTGTCACTCCACCCAGGAAGAACTATGAGAGTACTTAGCAACCAGCAAAACAACGTCATTGCATGGCATCCAGTAGGTATCTTCGGACAGATTTCTGAAAGGATTAATTATTTTTATTTTTGATGGACAGCAGGCATAGTTATTAATTTTGACCTCTCTAATTCAGAGGTCAATTTGTTTTAAAGGAAAGAAAAAAAAAATTCTGAAATGGAAATTTTAAAAGTTGAAGTTACTTTAGAAAGAAGTACATGTTAATCATTATATACAGGATACTGAAAATACACTAATGTTCTAATCTGGTGAAACCTATTTTTAGAATTTATTTAATACTAGTTTTTCTTCAGTATGTAGATGCTGAGTTGAAGGAGTATATCTTTCTCCTCTGGCAGCAGGGTGGTTATCCCTACAACCAGTAATCTCTTTGTATATACAATTTGTCAAAATCTAAGAAAAAATAGGTTTATCAAGTTAAATTACTTCCAACACTAGTCACAGAATGAGTATGAGTTAGTATTGATACATTGTGTTAGTGGAAGTGTACCTGAACAAGTGTGCGCTTATTGAGGAAGATAAGCAATAGGTATGTATGTAGAAGTAGATGAAATGAATGAGGCAGGTGTCCTGGTGACGGAGGATGCAGAGAAGGCAGAGCTACTGAATGCCTTCTTTGCTTCAGTCTTCAGTGCTAATACTGGCCCTCAGGACTCCCAGGCCCCGGAGGTAAGAGAAGAAGCCCACAGAGGGGATGACTTTCCCTTGGTCGAGGAGGACTGTGTGAGGGATCGCTTAAGCAATCTGAATGCCCACAAATCCATGGGCCCCGATGGAATGCACCCACAAGGGCTGAGGGAACTGGAGGATGTCATTGCTGAGCCACTCTCCATCATCTTTGAGAGATCCTGGAGGACAGGAGAGGTGCCCAAGGACTGGAGAAAGGCCAATGTCACTCCAATCTTCAAAAAGGGCAAGAAGGAGGACCCAGGGAACTACAGGCC
>Ga0065711_1046215_pt1 | contig 13023 bp, 8 predicted proteins | sample Hoacrofraction12_FD_59098 | JGI IMG/M metagenome (GOLD analysis project Ga0065711, IMG submission 59098) | Hoatzin crop microbial communities from Cojedes, Venezuela - Epithelial fraction 12 v2 (version 2) | ecosystem: Host-associated > Birds > Digestive system > Esophagus > Crop | place... | reverse complement strand
CCCCCCCCCCCCAATATTTTTAATTGCTTGCATTTTTGTAATCCTTTATCTAGGGTCTCACTCCTCCACCTGCAGATACTGTTGTGTCATCCCTAAAAGACTGGCAGATTGTCAATCTCATATCCCACCGGTGATGTGCCTTCCACCATGCTTCTTTGGCACCTGCTGTATTGGGGTTGTCATTTGATGCCTGGCAGTTCTCCTATCTAAAATATTTTTAGGCTTCTAATATCGTAGCAGCAGCATTTATAAGTTCTGCCCATGCTTTGTTGTTCGCAGGCACTTGTCAGCTGGCTGGCATTGCAGATGGTCCAACTTGCCTTTCCCATTTATTCCTTATTTCCCCAGTTCCTAACATACCTCCTGTCATCACTGTTGTCTCATGGTTGCGTTGAGACTCAGCCCACTCCTTGTGCCCTACACGTGGATTTGGAAGCATCTCAGTTTCCCACCTAAGAAACTGAATGTAGCCTTCAGAAGACCCCTCTACACCCCCCTGCTTCCTAGAGTACCAACAGTGATGGTGACCGTGAACACCTCTCCTTTGTGCCCAATTAGAACTCATCTAACTTTCTGGCGAGTTCTGCAGTCTTTGGATTTGGTGGGTGAGCTATGGGCCAGTCCACTTGGACCTTGCAAACCCTGAATCTCCCATTGCCACCACTGGCTTTTGCCTGTTACAGCACATTTCCGCAGCTGCAGGAGCCTCCTCAGTGCGAGGGGATGCTGCAGTGCTGGCTCTCAGTCCAGCATGAGCACTGCTGCTGCTGCAGCATTCTGCTCCGTCTCAGATACCGACTTCTTTATGAAGGGTGCTAAAGTAAAATACCGAAGAGACAGGACAGGTATCACTTACTAGTTCAAGATGTGATCAAGGTTTCTTTGAAGGAACCTGTATGAACACAGTTGGTTTTTGTTGTTTCACAGTAAAGTGAATTGGAAGAGTGACAAATTAAAGTGATCATGGTGTAAAAGGTGCCTGTGCTTTGAGTATGTGTCTCACATTGTTCTGTTGCATTAACTATTCATACAAAATACGATGAAGTGCTTGTATTGAAGGATAGGTTTGGCCTAATTTTAACAGTTTGTCATAAATCTGAACTTTTGAATATCTATATCTTATTCCTCTTTAATAATTCTTGAAACTTTGATGAATTCAAGTAGTGTCTTTTAACCTATGCCAACATCACTTGTTCTGATTCAATATATTTGCATTTTTTCAAAGCCCACATAATTGCTTCTATATATTGCTGCCATATGCCGATATCTTCTGATACTGAAATAGAAATTGTTTCTTTTCCATATCACTGATTCTAGCATTTACTTAATGCTATATTATTAGCGCGGTTAGCAAGGGAATATAATTTTTGTTTGTTTGTTCTAAGCTATCTAATGAAATGGTTGTATATTTCTATTAAGCAAAGTCATTATTTTTGTTAAGTAGAAAACCCAGCCAGAGGACAAAGGAAGTATCCCTCGGAAAGTACTGCTCATTCTGAGCATACATTAGGTTACATATAAAAAACAGAAATGTGAACGTGTAGGAATATAAGTATTAAGATATTTGTACTTTTCACATTAGGTAGGAGGTGAGGGACTTAAGTGTATCTTCTCTATAGTTTTCATTTTAACTCATAATGGTTATGAGTCAGTTATGGTTTCTCGTGGAGTCTAGAGGAAAAATATAATTTGGATTGTTATGGAAAAGATAGATTGCTTTTTTCGCTTCATGTGCTTAGAAAAAATTCTTGCACGGTTCAGAGTATTTAAAACTATCAGATTATTTTTTGTCTATAGTCAATATTATAAATAATTTAATTCAATTATTTGAATAAATAATTATTTATTTAAAGCGCTGTCCTGTGCTTTACTCTCCTTTACAAGTGAGCTCTGAATGTGTTTCAGTGTATCTATGTTTCACAATATTTAAGATACCACTTTAAATTTTAGTTCAGTGTGTTTATTACTTGGAAATTATATGTAATATAGAGGGCTTACAAATAGGCTATCTTGAAGAGTGAAAATTTTATTTCCAGTAATAGTGCCTTGGAAATTACATTATGATTCAGAGCATTTTATTAAGATGGTTTTGCCAGCTTAAGTAAGAGATATCTTTTTACTATGCCTTGTCTGAATTTGCATACAGAAACCACTTGAAGCCTAGATTAACTCTGTTCACAGAACAATACTGTCATAATAAATATTTCTTATTTATTCCTTTGATCTTACTTTGCCTCGGGGAAGAGAGGAAGAACGCTTGTAGTGTGAATGGAAAAACAGAGATGCGGAGAAGTGGCATGATCTTGTGAGGGTATAGGACTGAGCGTGCACTTTAATAGAGGTGAAGTTTATATCTTGACTTGTTCATTTGCTGTCTTCCAAGGGACCTGTTCAGTTTCCATCCGTGGCCAGACACAGGCTCGACTCGGCAAAACTTTTTGGCTAGCTTCCCATTTATTTGAAGTAATGTAAACACTGATGAGCTAAATGTTTTTTTGAATCCAGATATCTGGAGGTAACTTTTTTTCTTTATTTCGGAATGCTTCAGAAGTTCCAAAGAACTCTGCAGATTGCAGGCAGATTGCTTTCTGGAAAGATCTGTTGAGTTGCTGAAGACAAATCAGCTGTCTGGGCTACTGGCTGGGCTGTTTGGTTGGCATATTAAACTCCTGCAGACTGTTACACATGTATTAGAAGAGGGAAATTCTTTTTTTTGTTGTTACTATTGCTCAGTTTGTTGCTTAACTAACACAGACATTTGCCTAAACAGTTAATTTTAATAGATTTTAACTGTGTCCAGTATCCAAGCATAATCTACGTAATTCCACAGACAGTTCACTGTCAGGAGCAGGGACCACATCAAAGAGATTTTAGTGTCCTAAGAACTTCTCAATTACTAAATCTGCTAATTTAATCAAGAGAAGAGAGGTTGCCACATCATAATGTTGAAGTCCAGGACCCAGCCGCCAGCCATCCTCCATCCAGGTGACACATTATGACTTTCTTGCAAGTTGGTCTGCTGGATGTCAGGGCTTTTTCCCTTGCAGCTGTAGGTGAGGAACCACAGTTGTACTGCCTGCTGAAGAACCAGAATCATTTCCTCTCCAAGTCTGCCTCGGTTCTTTCATCTGCACCGTTTTAAAATATGCTTCATTTTTCAGAGATACTTGTATTTTTAATCCATACTTGGCCTCTGTGTTTAAATGTTCTTGTTTCTCTTTGCCAGTTTTCTGGCTTATGAATATTGTTTTGATTTCTAAGGGCACTCTGTTGTTTGGCAGTTATGTATTAACAGTTTAATGTTAAATTTACATAATAGCAAGAATGACTTAAGCACTTTCATTTCAAGCAGGAGGAGATCTGATTTCTTCTGTGAGTGAAGGGATGGAAAAGGAAATGGTCTATCATGCTTACATAGGTTCAGTGTCATTTTTTTGCCATTGAGAAGAGTATACCTACAATTATGCATTTTCTATAATGCGAAACACAGTTTCCATTAAAATATAACTATGCTTAAAGGTCTGGAGGCATTACTCTATTTTCCTTTTTGCTGCAAGAGGGCAATGATTAAAAAAAAAAAAAGGAAAAAAAGAAAAACCCTTTCAAAATGAAAATTTTATCTTATTAACTTGAGGTTTTTTCCCCCTAACAAATCGATAAGCCTTTTCTTGAGTTTCAGCAACTCTCAAGTGCTAAATTTATCAAAAGACTGTTCAGGTGATTTCCTGCTTTTGTAGCTTTATGGAAAGAATATATAAATTATTTCTCTGTATTCTTTTATTATGCTGAGCCTTAGGAGTTGTTACTAAGCATACTTGAAAGTAACTTGGTTATTTCTGTGTATCCCCTATTTTGTGACTGGACTGGACAAGACTAGACAGCAAATACAAAAATATTCTGTCCTTCCTCTGTTTTCTTGGTCTACTGCTCTCAATTCAAGTATTCTTAGTATGTTGGTGTTTTCTTACTTCCATGCTTTGTAAAAACCTCTTGATGGTGTTTTCTCAGAGGATCCTGGGTTGTAGGTGGGTCTGTAGCATCCTTCACTTAGGGGCCTGGGATATATGATGTCCTTAGTTTGCTAATCTGTATTGGTGACAGATTGCTGTAGCTGGGGGATAGTGGTCACGTGGCGCAGTATTGTAAAGCTTCCAGCTATCGTGGTTTTGTGCCACTGGGTTGTATTATACTTCTGTTCCTTTCTGCTGTACCCGTTGTCTCATAGTCTTCTAGTTTGACAAATATTTTCCTCCTTTATATCCTCCTCAATCAGTAAATAGTTTGTTAATCTTGCACTTCTGTTAGTGAGTAAACAAGGGAAGTTTTGTGGATTTTTCTGTAAACATTTTTTCCTCATGGGCTACTGTTTTTGGTTAAAGTAGAAAAGGGGTTCTTTGAACTAGGGCAGTATGAAATGTAAGAAAGTCCGAGGAAAGTACCATGACTGATGAATTGCTGTCCTTTTTTTGTTGATTTTGGCTTCCTTCTAAACAATTTGTTGTAGATGCAGATTTGTAAAGGGCCAAATTTGGAACTTGGAGATACTTTTTGAGCTTTAAATAGCATGTTCTGTAGGATGTCAGTTGCCTTGCCAATAATGTAGACGGATTTGGTATCGTTGTTTTGAGATGTGAACGTTATCTCTGAGGAGAGCAGTTCCAGAAGACAGCTATCAGAGGACAGGCATCAATTACTGTCCCTAGTGACTGGTTTAGATAGGATCGAACATCTATGGTTTTGTTTCTCCCAAAACATTCTGTGTTCTTCATGCCTTCTCTTTTGGACGGGAAGAAAGGAGGCCTGTCATTAATGAGTTATTACCACGAAGCTGGCTGCAGGAATGATTGTCACCAGGCCGATCCCTGCTGCGCTGTGGCAGAGGCGTGTGTATCTTAATGAGATGGAAACGAGGATTTGGCTTTGTGCTTTTTGTAGAGACTGTCTTTGGAATGACCTAGGGATTTTGTTAAAAGAGAGAGGAAGATACATCAGTAGGTTCAGCAGCCATTTGGGACTTGTATCGCACCACTCTTCAGTCAGTGTGGAAGGGTCTCCCTGCCTCTGACTTGATCTCAGGCTTACCTGTACTTGCCTTTCAATGGTCACAAAAGTTTATGACACAACACGAAGGGCACTATTTTCAAAGCTGGATTTTGAAATCCAGGGGTACTCATAAGATCTGAGTTCTTGAAATAAACACTGTAAGAGGCAGGCAACTGTAAGTTCAGATGTTTGGAGGTGAATAGTGCAAGCATGTCATGGTACTTGCCCATGAGTTTCTTTCAGCCTTCAGCAGTTTGTGTCTCGTGGAGTCAGAGGTGATGTCCTTCTGTTCAGCACAGCATGTATAACAACATAAGCGGTGCAGCTGTCCGATGGAAGTAGTGTCAGTGTGTGGAAGGACGAGCCCATTAGCATTTTGCAGTAGATGGAGTTGCTGACAGAGTTGAGGTCCAATGTCTGTTCATAGAATTCACTTGCCACTCACCTAAATACCATGAACAACGAGATTCAATGTCTTGCTCTTCTGGAAGCGCTGTATTTACACTTTTCAAGTGGTCATGTGAAGATGAAGGTCCCCCTTTAACTTACTAATGCACTACAGCTGTGAAAGGTAGTCCATTATTTTTGCTAATATCAGCTCAAGTCTTTTCCTTGTTCCATTTTCTCTGTGTAGTTTTATTGCATCCCTGCACAGTCACAGCACATTGCCAACCCAGATGTAGGATTCTTGGATGGAGTTTCTCAACAGTTAGTAAACTCAATACTAGTAGCTACCTGATCTCTTTTTAGAAATACTTTTCAAAAGACACAAGATATACAACAGCTGATTTGTATTATTATGTTCATTTATGTACAAGCTTACAGTATAGACAATTTGCCTCAAACTCATGGACAGACTCAACAGAACACTACGGATCTTGTTACTGTGCAGTGATTTAAGTGATTTAGCTATAGTTTGGCACATTCTTTATTACTCAAGAAAGCAGATTTCTCAGGGGCCAGACTTTGGAAGCTGCACGGATCAATAATATTTTTATTTTCTTGAGAGTCTGTGCATCTTTCTTGTACACCCCATTAATTCCTTTATTCCAGTAATTTTACTAATTGTTTATGTACTGCTTCAGACTTCAGCTGGTGTATTAAAGTGTTAACTTTGTTAGTATGATAAAGTGCTTTCTTTCATCATAGCTCACTGCTGATGCAGGTTTTCTCTATATTCCCAGTTTTAATGACTTTGAATAAAAGCAAATAAGCTTACCCTAGTTCAGTAATGTAAGAAATCTGAGATCTCCAAAGATCCTCAGTGCCAATAAGAAAGGACTTTGCCCTAAGTTTTACACTTAGTCATTTTATGCCATAAAATTTTGTAGTTGTTTTAGTTAGAGATTCAAATATGAATGGAAGTAGCTATTTGATGTATATGATCGTAACACATGGGCCATATTGCTATTAGCATCATCTGAATATGTAGCTTAATTAAGTTAAATTTTTTTTGATACACTGATAAGGGACAAGGTGATTGGCTTGAGTTCACCTTGCTGTAACTCTGAGCAGAAATGTCTACTGCAACTCCTTGAATTCAGTGTAGTGGTTTCTCTGAGATCTGGCAGGTACCTTTAACTGTGTGCTTGCCAGCAGTGCTGGTCTGAACCGGAGCGTCCTCACTGTGCTGGAGAAAGACCTAAATTTGAACAACTGCCGACAGAGCTGTCGGTTGCACGCGTGGGTGTTCATGTGCTCAATCCATAAAGGTTGCAGAAGTGAGGCATTGAATGTACTTGTGCTCAGACTTAACCTGCCATGAACTCAAACTGAAGTGGTTTATTTACAGATTTAACTGTGAATCAGGGAAGCCTGGTACTCTCTCCAATTATTATTTGATAATGCTAAGATATGTGTTAGTGTGTAGTCCATTAAAGGTGTTCAAGAGGGCTGCTTGATCCTCAGGAAGAGGTTTCCCTGTCTTGGTTCACCATGTGAATCATATGGGATTCAGATCTTGAATTTAAACCTGTCCTTAAATGGCAATGTGGTGGATTCGGTGTCACCATATGAGTAGAAACATGGAGAAGGGAGGTGGAACTATAGCAGCTTGTCTGTCTTCTCTGGTATGTGATGGCTATTCAGCCTGTCAAGGATTACAAGAATTAATTGTAGAATCGTAGAATAGTTTGGGTTGGAAGGGACCTTTACAGGCCGTCTAGCTTAACCCCCCCTGCAATGAGCAGGGACATCTTCAACTGGGTCAGGTTGCTCAGAGCCCTGTCTAACCTGGCCTTGAACATTTCCAGGGATGGGGAATCCACCACCTTTCTGGGCAACCTGTGCCAGGGTTTCACCACCCTCAGCGTAAAAAGAATTTCTTCTTTGTATCCAGTCTAAATCTACCCTCATTTAGTTTGAAACCTTTGCTTCTTGTCCTATTGCAACAGGCCCTGATAAAAGTCTGCCCCCATCTTTCTTATAAGCAGCCTTGAAGTACTAGAAGGCTTAATAGAGCTCCTGGAAATATTTAAAAAAAGCAAAAAAAAAAAAGCAAACAAAAAAAGAGTGCAAGATCTAAAACGTGTATTTGCAGGACAGTTAGCCAATGGACTACAGCAATGGTAAAAGTGATGTTATTGGGTTGTTCGTAGCCGTGAATTAAACACTCCAATTCATTATATACACTTTTACTAAATGGCTGCATTCAACAAGTTAAAAAAATGAAGCAGGTGAAAATTTGGTAAAACCTGAACATCTAAATGCAATCAGAGTTATTTTTTGTAACTTGAGATCAGAGAGATTTGCTAAATTTGGTATGTGTATAGGATAATATGCCAAAAAATAGCAGCAGTGGTGAGGCAAAAATGAGTCATCTCCAGTTCTTGAGAACCAGATGGAAAATTATGCATTTTTTTTTCTTTTATCTGGGGGTCAATTTTATAGCTATAATAATATCAGAGCTCATTGAGAAGATCTGTGAAGACTTTTTTTACTCAAATGTAGTTTCTACTAAAAGATTTTTTCTTTTTGTATAAAATGCTTCTATTTCCATTAAAAATTATAACTTTTGTGCAAGACAGAAAATGATGTATAGGTTTTGAAAGGAAAGTATTTTTTTTTAATAGATGCGGATTGTGAAACCAAGGAATGATAGACCAGATTTTAATTACTGTTTCACTTGATGATCTTCAGGAACTGTTACGACCGATTAATTCACTTGTGTGGACTTTTAAAAAGTTGTTTTAGGGAATTCTAGGATTAAAAATGAACGAAACAAGGTCAGCAATGCAATTACTGAAAAGAACAAAAGGAGAACACTCTCCTAGCCCTACAGGGAAGAAACTTGTGATTTTATGGTTTCTCTTATGTATTCTATAGAGAAGATTTTGTGGTGATTACACTTTTGAGAGCTTCTGGCTGTGGGATTCAGCAGTACAGAAGAGAAGGCTGTCTTATTTTCAGATTAAACAGTGAGTCCTGCTTCTGTGTATTATTTAAAAAAAAATTATAGGTGACTAAAGGAATTTTGCATAACAGTAGGTGAATCATCTGTGATTTACCCTGGGAACGTCAACTTGTTTAAAATCGGAAAATATGATTCTAAGTACATTGTATGAAACCAGAGATAGAATTTAGCCAATTATCTTATAAACAAACAAAACCAACCAAACAAAAAGCCATACAGAACAAAACAAATATCACATCCCCTCCAAACCTGCTTTATGAAAGGGAAAGTAACAAACACTGGTTAAATTCAAATGAAATCTACTCTTTGTCAGTTTATTTGTCTGCTATTCAGGGAATACCTGGCCAAAATGATTACTTTGTTTTTTGGCTGAGACATCTTTTACAGTCATAAATTGTAACAAAATTGCAATATCACACTGTATTCATTACACAAGGGAAAATAAATGTAGTTCATTAGTCAGTCTTCCAGCTGACTTTCTCTTGCGCTGGGTGCGGGAGTCACGAGGATCCTCCTAAGCTCTGATGCTGGCGCTTTGCAGGGCAGCGCATCTTCCTCCTCCCCTGTGGGCTTGCAGACGCTTGCTGCCTTCCCGAGAGGAGAGAATCTCCATTTGACGTGAAAGGAGGATTTGGCCAAGACGTATCTCTGAGGCTGAGAGCTGCAGGCATGGCACTCGTGTAGCTTCCTCGTGCGTCCTTTGGAAATATCTGAGGGTTTGCCTAGGTTGAAATACTAATAGCATGTGGTCTTTTATTGGCCCGAGATCTTTAACGACTGTTCAGGAATCGACTTCACCAGAAGGTGATTACTACGTTCATGTGGAAAGGGCTATCAAAATACCTCAGCAAATTAGTTTTAGTGTTTTTCTCCATGTTTGGATGTGTTTCTCCATGTTTGGATAGAGGCTTAACAGGAATTTCACATAAGCACAAACCACCCTCTTTTATGTAAATATTTACTTTCACATTCAAATATCTGTCTAAAACTTGCAGGATTCTTAAGGATCCCTCCGAAAGGCATCTCACTTGTGTGCAATGGTTTTTGGAGGAGTAGCTTGTTTTTTGGCTTTGCCAGGGAGGATTGCTTAAACACTCTTAGAAAATTAATAGAAACATTCTAAACTGTAAAAGCTTCTTAGGCAGCAACCAGCAATAACATCAGATAAAATGCTTGCGCTATATTTGCATGTAAACTTTTTTTTTTCTTTTTGCATAGGAGTTAGGCATTTATATTGGCTTTTTAATACAAAATGTTTCTAATAAATGCTAAGGATGCAAGTAGCGGGTAAAGCTTTGCTACAAGGGATTTTGGAACTGTATGGAGTTTTCAAAAAAATTACATGTAGGCAATAAAGTGTGAAATCGCATAAACTTTCCTTGAATGTGAAAGTGATTTTCTTGCCATTTGCTCTTCAGTCCTTCTTAGACCTGCTCCTCCCACATCCCCCCCAATTTTCCTTTTGAACCAGGTACTACATTTCTTGACCATGTCTAATTAATAACAGTATTAGGATATACATACAAATTGGCATTAAGTGGCGTCTTCCTCTTGTCCCTCAGTTCCTAAGCATGTTACTATTGCTCGATAAGGACCTACTGGTTGTTGCAGATCTCAAGTGGCATATGTTGAGCAGCTGCTTAACAAATTTAGGTGCAGATTTGCCACATCTGGTGAAGCTGCATGGCAAGGCTGCCTTGCTGACTGTGGCTGGTCACTTCGGGGCGCTTGCTCGTGTATGGAGCAAACAGCTCGGCAGTCTCTCTGGCTCTGCTCCGCGAGCCGTGTCCAAAAGCGAGGGGGAGTAGGGGATATTTGCAGTGTCTGGGGAAGTGTGAGGAAAAGCAAGATAGCAATGAGGAAGGTGACGACAGGTTCAAAGCAAAACTTTAGGGAAATTGTTCTTATATTTGCATTTTAAGAAGATAGGAGTTGGAGGAGAATGCTTTGGTTAAGGCAAGAGATGTGAGTGGTTTGGTAATTAAGATGGAAAGGAACAAGAGCTTGGAGAAACTGGTGCAGAAGAAAATGCAGTGGTGGAGAGGTGTTACTGAGAGAGAGTTAGGACTGAGTGTAAGTTGGGATGTCTGAGGAGCAAGTGAGAGATTCAAGCCTGACAAACAACTTAGAAGGCAAAGAGAATCATGGCATTGCCTGCTCTGACTGTGCTGGAGACATCAAGATTTTGGCATTTTCTTGCATGGATTATAAGCATGAGCAGATGCCTTATTTTGGAGAGAGAAACATGTCTGATGCAGTGAGATCAATCCAGGTGTTACATGTTTTGAAATGGCAGTTGAATTGGTGCTTACAGACAGTTTTTAACAATTAAAAAAGTGTATCAATGAAATAAACAGAGGACGAAACAAAAGCTGGTATGTTTAGCATCGTTAAGCTTTGCAGCAAGTGCTGTGCAGTGCCCGTCCATTGCAGACGTTGCAATGGATGCGTTCAGGGGTGTTCAGCACTACCTTATTGTGTTGCTTCCTAGCATATACATTATAGAAACTTTTATTCTTACTGCCCTTGTGCTTCCAAGTGGGTTTGTAAGATCTAGTTTCTTTTAAATCAGCATGCTACAATTAAATGCACCTGTAATCAAAGTTGCAGATACTTAGCTCTGTTTCTGGGAAATGTTGCTGATCTGATTATATTTTCCTCTGTCTTAAAAACTATAGACTTGGTATATGTCCCGTATTGTTTCAAGACTTTGGAATAGAAGGGGGAGGAATAGGAGAGAGGGGGTTGAAAAACATTGGTTTAGGTCTTTGGAGATAAAGCCAAGAACATTAAATCAAATGTTCTGGAGGAGAGCACTATAAAGCCTAAAGATGTTTTTTAAGAACATATTTTGCTTATGGTGAAGCCACATAGGTATATGCTTCAGAATTTTTGAAAGTATTCTCTATTTGTGTAAATACTATTAGAAGAATAATATTCTGAGAAGCATTCCTAAAACAAATGTCTAGATAACATGTCTAATTGCAAAAATTAAAAGGAGTTGAATGTTGAAGAACAATCTTCCCCACCAACCCCAGCGTAACTGGAACACATCAAAACCCACCCAAGTCAAATCAAAACTCCATCTCCTTTGTAGTAATTTAAGAAGTTGTCTTGTCTGTGCATATTTTATTCTGTTTCAACAGAACTAGCTTTTAGACACAAATAAGAAGCAGTTCTACATGCACAAAGCCCAAACCAATTTCTGGGGCACAGTTCACACTTCCAATGTATGTTGGCATTTCCTTCAGGCATGCTTGTATTTTATTTGGCAAAAAGAAGCCTACCACTGAAAAGCAGACGAATATAAGGCTGTGTGCAGGCCATAAGCCACAGACAGACCCCAGAAACTCTTCAGATTTTGCTTTTGTCGTTGACTTTGCTCAGTTTTTGTTCAAGCTGCTAAATGGGACTGAACAGATGTGTCGGCCCATCTGGGTAAATGCAACAGATGCAGTCACCAGAAGAGATTTTCTAGGCTGCTAAAATGAACATACTATTGTAATGTCTTTTTTTTTTTTTTGAGTAAAATGTTTCCTGTTAAGGCACACCTTGATTACTTTCATTTTGGTATTACTTATTTTAATAATGATTTAAGTTTGGTTTTGCTAGGTTCTGCATACCATTAGCAATATGACATAGTGCTATGTATTTCTGCCAAAAGCAACACCTTCCAGAAAGCTCTTGGCATGTCATAAAGTAAATATAATCAGTCTTACAATGATATATTATTAATGCAAGTATTTCTTGAGAAAGCCAAAAATGAGAGCTGGAACTTCTGTGCACTTTTCATTTTTGCAGTTTGTGATTCTGCCTCTGTTCTTGTCACTGCATCTATATATGCTTTAATTTCTAGTTAAGTGTGTGTGAAACATTTCAGGCTTTCAGGTCTTAAAAGCTATCTTAAAAACATCCTTGCAATTGTGCCTTTAAGTAAAGACTGAACCTGAGGATTTCAACTCAGAATTGACTGTTTCAGAACCAGTTTAATGTCAGGTCGGAAGGGGCTTTGAGCAACCTGGTCTAATGGAAAGTGTCCCTGCCCATAGCAGGGGGCTTGGAACTAGATGACCTAGAAGGTCCCCTCCAACCCAAACCATTCTATGATAATTCAAATGCAAATACTGCAGGTTTGCATCTTCAACCGCAATAAGCAATGTGAAAAGCTGTAGAAACTTATAACTGGTTGGGGAAGGTGAACTAGAGGGGACAACAGCACAGCAAGTGTTCAAGTGTTGTAGATCCCTTTTTGTTTCGTTTGGCAGTTATCACTGAAATATTCCCTCAGCATTGTTTAAAATATTTTATTCTTAGCAAGTAGTCTGGTCCTCCACTATGTGTTTAGCTGAGTGAGTGCTAAGTGTCTGCTGTGCTGAACTCCCTACTAACGTTGACCCTGCTTCGGTAGGGGGGTTGGACTTAGATGACCCACAGAGATCCCTTCCAACCCCTACCATTCTGTGATTCTGTGATTCCTACTGATGACAGTGGCTAAACTTCTTATGACTTTTATAGTGGTGCCCTGGATTCTTATTAGGTGATGTCACAGAATCACAGAATCACAGAAT
>Ga0065711_1046207_pt1 | contig 13023 bp, 6 predicted proteins | sample Hoacrofraction12_FD_59098 | JGI IMG/M metagenome (GOLD analysis project Ga0065711, IMG submission 59098) | Hoatzin crop microbial communities from Cojedes, Venezuela - Epithelial fraction 12 v2 (version 2) | ecosystem: Host-associated > Birds > Digestive system > Esophagus > Crop | place... | reverse complement strand
GGAGAAGAGGAGGCTGAGGGGGGACCTTATTGCTCTCTACAACTACCTGAAAGGAGGCTGTAGTGAGGCAGGTGTTGGTCTCTTCTCCCAGGTAACTAGCGATAGGACGAGAGGCAATGGCCTCAAGTTTCATCAGGGGAGGTTTAGGTCGGATATTAGGAAAAATTTCTTTACTGAAAGAGTAGTCAGGCACTGGAACAGACTGCCCAGGGAAGTGGTGAAGTTGCCGTCCCTGGAGGTGTTTAAAATACGAGTAGATGTGGCACTTCGGGACATGGTTTAGTAGGCATGGTGGTGTTGGGTTGACAGTTGGACTAGATGATCTTAGAGATCTTTTCCAACCTATGATTCTGTGTTTCCCATATTAGTATTTTATTCTCATATTCATGAAGTTCTAGAAAGACTCTTAAGTTCAGTAGGATACTTACATCGTCTTTGTAACTATGTTACTCACATAGATTGGAAAAGAAAGTCCCTGCTCTTCGGACCTTGCAATCCACTTTTAAAAAGTGCAATGTAAACAACAGGAACTGGGAGATGGGAGTAGAAATGAGAGACAATATTTGAGTGACATGATGTCAGAGTCAATGGGAAAATGGAAGAGCTAAAGTTATTAAGCAGATTCTTTGGTCTGCTTCTTTATCCAAGGTGAAATCCTAGCATTAGTGAATGCACTTCAGATGCTGCTGGAGCAAGGATTTCCTGTGAAAGATTTCCTCAATGGTTTCTCATTTGTCTTTTTGATATCATTATCACTCTATACCTTCAGTCTTTTACAGTAATTGCTTGAAAGTGTGCAAAATTAACTTAGAATCATAGAATGGTTTGGATGGGAAGGGACCTTAAAGATGATCTCATTCTAACCCCCCAGCCACGGGCAGGGACACTTTCCACCAGACCAGGTTGCTCAGAGCCCCGTCCAACCTGGCCTTGAAGACTTCCAGGGAGGGGCAACCCACAGCTTCTCTGGGCAACTGTTCCAGTGCCTCACTGCCCTCACAGTAAAGAAATTCTTCGTTATATCTAATCTAAACCTACCCTCTTTCAGTTTAAAGCCATTCTCTCTTGTCCTGTCACTGCATGCCCCTGTAAAATGTCCCTCTCTGGCCTTCTTGCAGGCCCCCTTCAGGTACTGGAAAGCTGCTCTAAGGTCTCCCCAGAGCCTCCTCTTCTCCAGGCTGAACAGCCCCAGCTCTCTCAGCCTTTCCTCACAGGAGAGCTGTTCCATCCCTCTGATCATTTTTGTGGCCTCCTCTGGACCCGCTCTGACAGGTCCATGTCTTTCCTGTGCTGGGGGCTCCATTCCTGGACTCAGGACTCTGGGCGGGGGCTCAACAGAGCGGAGCAGAGGGGTAGAATGATCTCCTCTACCTGCTGGCCACGCTGCTTCTGATGCAGCCCTGAAAGCCTAGGTGCTGCGAGTACGCATTGCTGGCTCATGTTGTGCTTCTCATCAACCAACACCCTCAAGTTCTGCTCCTCAGCACTGCTCTCAATACATTCTCCACCCAGCCTGTATTTGTGCTTGGGATTGCCCTGACCCATGTGCGGGACCTTGCACTCGGCCTTGTTGAACCTCATGAGGTTCATACAGGCCCACCATGGACTTGTGCACCTTCAGGTACCTTAGGCAGTCTCAAACCTGATCTTCTCCTACAGTGGGCAGTTCTTCATTCTCCCAGTCCCTGCCTTTGCCTTCTGTGACTTGGATGGTGTTGCTGGAGCACTTGCTGATGAAGACTGAGGCAAAGAAGTACCCCAGCCTTATCCATATCCCTGGTAGCCACATCTCCCATTTCCTTCCAGAGAGGGCCCACATTTTCTCTAGCCTTTCTTCTATCACTGATGTACCTATAGAGCTTTTCTTGTCGCCCTTAACGTCCCTGGCCAGATTTAATTCTGTCACGGCTTTAGGTTTCCTGACCTGATCCTTGGCTCCTTGGACAATTTCTCTGTATTCCTCCCAGGCTACCCATCCTTGCTTCCACCCTCTGTAGGCTTCCTTTTTGTCTCTGAGTTTGTCCAGGAGCTCCATGCAGCCCTCCTGGTATTTCTGCCTGACTTCTTTGATGGGATGCATCGCTCCTGAGCTTCGAGGAAATGATCCTTCAATATTAACCAGCTTTCTTGGGTGCCTCTTCCCTCCAGGGCTTTATCCCATGGTACTCTACTGAGCAGATCCCTGAAGAGGCCAAAGTCTGCTTTCCTGAAGTCCAGGGTAGTGAACTCGCTGTGCGCCCTCCTCGATCACTGCCCTAAGGATACTTAAGGAAACTCAGGGAAATCCAATTTGTAAGGTAGAAATAAGAAAGGACTCTGTATTAGGAACTACAAATGAGCCACTTCCAGTATATTGCGTGCAGCCACTCAGCTAAGCCTGTTGATTATTCACAATACTTTCTGTAAAACAGCCATTTTCACCTTTCTTTTTCATGACAGTGCATATCAAGGGAAGGAGCCTTGATTTGCACAGGCACTCCATACCACTTACTCAATAACCAATGATTACTAAAAAATTACATTTTGCAAAGTAATAATGGTTATTTCCCGACCTGCGTCAGAAAAAAATGGGTAACTTAATACCACAAATTCTTATGCTGTATTTCTGGTTAAGAACCTATTTAAAAGTTTTTTCTATAGCTTGTCATGGATATAGAGTTAAAAGTTTCTGAAAGCCTTTCCGGCTATGGTGTTCAGTGGCCAGCCAGCAGATGCGGATTTGTGCTCTGCAGGCAGCCAGCCTTCCCTGATGCCTCCAGGAGGGGCTGGGGAGGGACGACGCCAAAGCTACCAATATAGACAGATAAAAGAAAAATGTGGAGCTGGTGGGCAATCACACCCCTAGTCCCTTGGTTGGCTGTGGGGTCTAGTGTTCCCTTTCTCCCTGCAATGCTCACTCCAGTGCCTTGACCGGAACTTGCTAAACTCCTGTTCCTTCTCATACTGTCTTACCTTATAGCCTTCTGCTGTAATTTGTTTCGTTCACCACAAGCCTAGACTGCTTTCCCTCAGTTGTCCCCACTTCTCCATTCCTTAATCATCTTCCTCTGCTTGGCGTTTCAAGTCTAAAATATTTTTCCAATAACTCCCTGGTCTTCAAAGTAGTCTGTCATACTCATCACTGCCAAAACACCTGGCACGCTGTGCCAGAGTTAGCAGCATACTTCCATACTTTGCAGTTTAAATTATAACACAATCAGAAGTTCATCTATTTTATTGACTCATTTTCATTGTACTCTCCACAAGTTTAGCTCAAGTTCAACTCTTCTTTGAAGAGGCACTAGGTGCATGTACTGCCTGGGGTACCCATGGGGCCATGCAGCCCCATTCGGGTACGGCCAGAGACTGCACCTTGTGCCCAGGCCTGTTGGCTCATTTTACACATCCCCGTGAAGCTGTGGCTTTTGTGGCTGAAGAAGAGGGCTCTCGCCTAAAAATGCTTTCCTCTGAGGACTCAGTTTGGAACAGGCAGACTTCTGTGGCAAACCAAACTTTAGGTCAGTCCAAAGAAAAAAATCTGAATTTCTTTTAGGAGCTCTTAGGAAAGGTTGACCTTTAAAAATAAAAGTCAGCTTTAATTCCTCTCAAGTGGCACTGCGGTATCTGACCTTTGCCATGCCTGGCCTCAGTGCCAGTCACAACTAAATCGCCAACTTCCCTGCAGAGCGGAAAGAAGGAACGCAAGGTGTCTGAAAGGTATTTGTATGGACTAGCCTTGCCCAAGAGGAAAACGTGGCATAGTTTTTTTCTGTAGTCTTCAAGGAAAGAGATGCTCTTTCAGAGAAGGATCCGAGGCAGCTGCCTTCTGAAGGAGCTACTGTCTTGGGAAAACCCGGGGGATTTGCCTTATGGGGCTAGAATTAAAGTTTCTGAACACATCACCTCTTGTCACTTAGTCCTTTTATCTAACTGTGACTGATTTACTGGGTCTTAGCCCATTAAATAACAAAACACTGGAAAAACCCGAAATCCCCAGGAATAGCTCCTTAGTAATGTGTGAGTAAAAGCTGTAGAGATTAATGGCTTAGCTGAGTTTTAGTTGGGTTAATACGAAATGAGGTGAACAAAATACATCAGAGGTGAGAAGTCAGAAGTGAAAAATGAGCTGGGCTTTCCCTTTTCACAGCGCTGTGAATTTTTCCTATCCTTGTGGCACTGCTCTGTATTTGCACTTCGCATCATGTGCCTGAAATTTTACATAAAGTTCTTTCTATGTGGAGGAAGAACCTCGTCTGTCTGTGGCAGGTTCCTTCAACTGCTGTGGATCATGCCTGGAGGTGAACATGCTCCATGTTTACCTCAAGTCAGGTCTCAACGAGGACCACATGTAGGAACTCTGAAGTACAGCTTAGCACCGTCTTTTTAGTCATAAACCCTCCTCTGGGGTCAGAAGAGTGAAATTTAGCAAAGAAAATAGGAGTCATCCAAGAAATGCCTTGCCTGGTTCAGCAAGCTGCATCTGTCTTCTAACCGTCACCAAACGTACAGCTTCCCCGTCCTCCTTGGGGTGCGTTGGACAGCCTTGCTGAGACTTCCCAGTCCTGCACGCGTTAGCTGCAGGCCTTCCCCCTCTCCTGGCTGCTCTCATTACACGCACCACATCCGCCTGCTTACTTAGGCGGCTTCTGTCTCTCCCATCATAGTGATATCTGCATCCCGTACTCCTTGTTGAAGAGATGAGGGAATTATAAGGACAATGCAGCTAAGCGATTTAACCTGAGGTGAGAAGTCAGCAACGAAGCATTGCTCACAGTCCTCCGCAAGGTCAAATGATCATTTAAGATTACGTTTGAATTCCTTGATAAACAGGAACAGAAACAATGCTTTGCTGCACTGCACAAATACACGTTGCCGGATGCTGATACGACTGTAGGGAGAGCAGACAAGCACCAGCCACCAGTGTTCGAGTATGCCCTGACTACAAGGTTAGCTCTACGTGAAGTAAGACACCTGGCACCAGATAATTGAATCGGGATTTCACAGAATGTCTCCCTGCCCTTTCTGGATGTTCTTTATTAAATACGTTCTGCACTGGAGCCTTCATTTCTGTTCTGTGTGGCATATAATCTCCTAACTTTATCTACCAAGTTATCTGCATTACAGTAACGCTAGCAGTAATGCAGTCTAAGCGCTCTGTCAGCTGATGTCCTCAGACAACTGGACCGCAGTATGACTGAGCGTTGAACCTTTGCTAGCATCGTACAGATTTCTGGACTTTCCGGAAACTCCGGTGACCTATTGTGATGCAGAGCTGGGGAATTCATTCTTATTTTATGCCAGTCATGGTGCAGCTGGAATCTTCATATACTTTTCACTTTGGAATTTGCTATATAAAGGCTTTTTGATGACGATATAGACAGTAGATTAAAGGCGGGCTCACACAAACTTGAAACAGCCGCTTCTTTGAAGACACCACGTTTCGCATCAGAGAAGAGCCAAACAAACAAAGCGGTCAGGCAAAATCCTTCCTTTCCCACTCGTCTGGATGTGTTGAAAGAGGAAGCAGCATTCTGAGAACAGAGTCTTCTCCTCTGCTCTCATGTGACAGTACAACAATCGGTATTGGCAAAGACACAAGGGGAAATGCTTCCTCTTTTTAAATATGGGGAAGCCAACCTCTCAAAATTTCAGAGATGATGCTCCTGCACACATTCTTCCTGCTTTAATCTAAAATCTCTGAATAGCCAAGATTATTTTTTTTCAGTCCCCCAGTCTGGCTTACCAATGAACCTGAAATGAAGTGGCACAGCACACGGGACCCCCCTATTGGTGCCCTCATCATAACCTTTGAACCAGCTGACTGATTTCAGCCACATTTGACAGACAATTCCTGCTTGTCCATGAACATCAGCCGCTGGATAGATGAAAGCAGCTCCACTGAAAGAGTGAGGAAAAGGCAGGCAAATTTCAACCCTCTTCTCTTCCAACAGCAGCTGGCCAGCCAGCTAGCACATGCACTGGTCATAGGAGCCATGCTACACATTTTTTGCCTTTCTGAAAACAACAAAGAAAAGGAATGTACAGAAGAAGCTGCTACTGCGGAAGGAGGGATAGGCAACACACAGGGAACTGAATTTTTACAGTGGAGAGGTGTACCAGACACAGCACATCGGCCTTCATTAGGATCAGCATTCACAGAGCAGCTTTGGTAAGAAGTGAAGAAAAGCACCACTGAAACAAGATACCTTAAAATCTTCCCCATTTTTAACTTATCCCACATTAAAACAAAGTAAGATGAAAATTCAGAAGTGCAGAAAAAACGTGTGCAGATTCCATATAGCTGGGTGGTACAATGCCCATTTTCCTTATGTTTTCTTCCTGTAACAGTTCCCAATAAGAGAATATTCATGCATCAATTAACAAACCTCAAAATCATAGCCAAAAATTTTGCAGTTCCCACACCAAGTTACGATTTGCGCACAGCTTCATTTGCAGCAAGTTACTTTTGCTGACAGAATTTAATTTTTCACTCTCATGTTGCTGTAATGACACACACAAAAAAATCTGCGTCACTGATAAAATCAGGGCACACTTCATGCCCCAGTGTTGGTGTGGACATAACCTTCACACACACAAACATGGCTACGCAAGGGAGATTGTCTTCCGTAGCACGGGAGCCACATCAACCTGGATTTACTTTGTTTGAATTGAGAATATGTATCAGCAGACAAATAAAATGAACATCTCTTTTAACTCCCACTTTAGCCGCAAAGTCTTCCACAGACTTCAGTAGACTCTGGGTTCGGCAGGCAAAATTTCTTAGCCATAGAAACTGCAGGGCAGAGCAATACCCGACCATAGAGGGCTATCTGGCAGTGCACTGGTGTGTTCCCATTATCCTTTGCAATGAAGGATGAATAACACCTCGCAATGCAAAAGAAACCGAATATTTGTGTTTGGTTTATTCATACCGTCATAATAAATTTACAATTTTGCATCAGGTAAAAAAATATTCAATAGAAAGATTATGCCGCTAGCGATATCCTTAGGAAAAGCACACAATTTCTCATTAAAAAAAAAAAAAGTCAGATCAGGTCTTTCTTTACAAAATATTATTTTCTTTTACAAACCTTATACAATATGCCATTTGGATTAGCTTTTGCAATAAATAGTTCACTAAAGTTAAGTTAACTAGCATTATATATATATATGATATTTGCTTTTTAAATTAATGTCATAATACAGTCCTAGGTATTGCTACAAGTGAGCCACTACAAACAGTGGCAAAAATTACGTCTCATTTAATTCCTCATTTATAGTCAAGTTTCTTGTACTTTAAAAAAATAGTATGATTCTATCAAAAGTCTGTGTACACATCGTCATATATGACTTTTTACTGTCTTAAGAATGCAGCAAAAGGAAGATAAACTCAACAGCCCTTCTGCTTTTCTTCTGGTCAGAGTGAAGCACGAGGAGTGCATTCAGGCCTTTTCTGAAGCTGGTACTATTCTTGAATCAGACTCTTCTTGTTCAGAGTCCTGAAGGTGCTCTGTTGTCTTGCTGGCCTCGTCCCCTGTCTCATCGCTTTGATTTTTGGATTCTTCTGAAATGACAGTTAGCTTGTCATAAAAAAGATGCTCTTCTGGTGGGAGTGGATAAAAAAACTGCGAACCACTGTAAGGCTTGCTCAAAAACTGTGAAGGAAAGAGGAAATGAGAATTAGGCTGCACCAGCCATACCATCCTGTTTGCTTAGAAATATATTGTTTTCCACACATCACTTGGCTTTCTCAATCCTTAGAATTCCCAGAGTGGTGACAGTGTAATAACCTCTCTGCTCGCTTTAACATCCTGTGCAAGGCTTGGAAGCAAGTTGGAAGTGCCTTTATTTGCAAGAAGATACCCCAGGGGTTAGTGACTTCTTTGGAATATAAACTTTCTTAAAAAAATTAAATACCTTGGTATTGTTTGGAAACAAAAACTAAAGACGGTGACTTGACTGTAGGTGAAGGAGTTCACAGAGAGATTTGTCAAATAGCTCCTAAAGATGTAAATTGTTCCTGCCATCTCAGAGAGCCGTCTGCTCAGACATCAAATAGTGATGCTTTAAATGTCAACATAAACCATAACGACTTCGTCAAGCAAAGGAGAGGGAGGGAGATTTGTGGGGCTATGCAGTTCTGTGAGAAACACGACTTAATTTTAGTACTGAAATATCATAACTTCCTCCCACTCCCTGTTCTATTGATAACACGGAACCGGCCTCAGGAATCCACATGTGCTTTGCAGGATGTCATGACTGTATTTTGAATGTCAACACAAGAACAGCACACCTACTCAACGCACTCATAACATGTCAGCCACTCATTTTGGCAGCTGAAGTGGCAGTTCCTTTTATTGGTAGTAGCTGGAGGAGCACAACTGCATTTTATCCTTCTGACCTGGCCTCTGTCTATTACTTTAGTGGATTTTACAGAAGAAACAAGCGGCTCTATCAGGAGTCCTGTTTACTGTAATTACAAAAATAAATACTAATATTATTACTATTAGACCATTTTCTAGCAAACTGCAATTTGAAATGTTCTGTCAGTAACCGGCAATCTCATATGCTCATGTAGTGAAACCACTGCCTTTGATACATGCCATTTTAGCTAAGCATGAATGACCTTTGATTACTGTGATTAACCACTGTAACCCACTAACACAAAATGAAAATTCTCCCTTTCTTGTGAGAAACCTGCGAGCAAAATGAAATTTGCCCATATCCTCTATTGACCAGAGCAATGCTACCTTCCCCAGAGCTGAGCTCCAGGTTCAGCAAACTACTGCGTGCTGAGCGTGTGCTCAATTTAAGGCACAAGACGATTGCTAAGTCAGCTGCAAAGCCTTCGTCTGCTGATCTCTCAATGAGTCAAAATGAAAGACCCGAGAGAAACTGCAGGAAGCTTAGAGGAGTGTAGGTTGCTAACTTCAGCCTACGTAACACTCCGGATAGCCTTGTTTCTTGGAGGAGATCCCAATGCAGCCTTTTGAAGTTGCTATACGGGTAAGAGGGTCAGTGGTATTCCCCAACAGTAATGGCTAACATTCACCGCCCCGACTTCATCGTGAATTTTCAGATTTCACTACATTCTTTACTGAAGTTAAAACTCATCACCATGCTTGCAAAAGCACTTTGTTTCAGGAGAACAAATGGGCAATTTTAAGAGATGAGATTCTAAAATGAGATAGCAGAGACAGATAGCTCAGTTGTTCACTATCTAAAAAGAGGAACTGAAGGTTAACACCTGTTATTCTCTCACTTTATAACGAAAGAAAACATCCTGTTTCTAAGCCATATAAAGCTTCATATTATAAATCAGGCAGTTGCTTTAGGATTAAAAGTCTATGCCAAGTTTCTAACTTGTTCTGCTTTTAAATATTTTGGACCATTCTGTGCAGAACGATTCAGAATGACAGTATATGAGTTTATTCTACATCAGTATACTTCAAAAGGAAGTCTCATTTCCCTGCTTCCTGCTTATTCCTATGCAGCGCCACAGAATGTGATGAAAAACCTGAGGTAAATATTAAATGAACTAACTTCCACTACCTTTCTCATACTGGAAAGTACTGTCCTTTGTCAGCTTTTTCCCACAGTTCATGACTTCATCATTTATGCTAATTTGAATGGCTTTTTATGTTTGGCAGAAGAGCGAGTTTTACCATAGACAACAACTATATAACAACAGGTAACCAGCATTGCTCCTTCTAGTCTAAAATCCCCTCAGAGCCATCTGTAAAGTGCAGAGTACTAACAATCAGGTGCAAATGGAAGAAGGCAAAATAAAAGAAGCTCTAAAGGTTTTGGCATAGAGAACCTTTGAAAGGCAGGTGGCTCTGCTGAAGAGGATGATTTTAATTGTGTTAGGTAGAAAACAAACCTCTTTCAAGTGTTGTGGGAAAATATATGAAGGGCAGAAAACATGTCTGGTGAGTCGATATAGATACAAAAAGGAAAAGAAACAAACAGTAACAGATATTACGACGACCAACATTGATCCTAGAAGAACAGTCACAATTATCCACACAGGAGTTACACCTGCAAGAGATAAGAAAAAAAAACAACAAAAAAAAACCCTTGTGATTATTAATTTCTGAATATATTATTTTCAAATTATCACTCTCTCTGTGGAATTTAAAAAAACAACAAACTATTACAAAATTGTAACCGCAAACGTAAGTCTTTGTTTCCAGATGCAGAATACCTCTTAGCTCTTAAATTTTTAGTCTGAATAGGCTGAGGAAATTCTTAATAAAGTAAGCTTACAAGCCAAGCCACGCCACCATATTTAGACATTTACAGTTATACGTACTGGTGAGTCTGCATCCAATAGCAGGCAAATGATTAAAGCAAAAAAGACCAACAGAACCATCCACAAGGTGATATCAAGTAAAAAAAAGCTATTGTACACTCTTTGGTGTTTCAGGACTGTAGGAATTGACACATAACACTACCAGAGTATAGGCTTTTGCTTTTCTCTTAGAGAGATCTATAAAAATTGCAGCAAAGACAGCAGGGGACAAAAGTCCGTAAAATTTGAAACTACCGAGCCTTTAAAAAAAAAAATGTCATGCATGGGGATTTCATAACAGGCAATGGGAATGACATGCATTCATCACTGTATGAATGTTTTAAGCCAACCTATGCCTGCTTAAGCACTGTGCAGCCACGAACTAACAAGCAACACCACCACCAAACCCACCTGCAATTCATCTGCAGTGCACACAGGTAATACATATGTGGGAAAAAAATATGAGGAAACATTTTATGAGGAAAAACATATGAGAAACAGGTTAGCCCAGTAGCTTCCCCAGGCTTCCCCATCAACTTGTGTCTCTGATTTTCCACGAGTTATCTGAGGGTGTAAGTTACCTGAAACACACATTATGCCTGTGAAAAAGACACTATCTAGGACTCTGTCCTTTCCTTTAACTAGGGACATACAGCTCCCTGCCAAGACAACAGGGTCAGACCATGTGGTGGTTACTGCTGGACTCCATAGACAATGGCTATGGTGGTGTGACTGGAAAGGGCTTTTGGTACTTTACTGCCTTCAAAATGAAAAGGAAAGCATTGAGACAAAGAAATTGTTTATACTGATGATTAATAACTGCTGTGTGTCACAGAGAAAGGGAGGCTAGGCCATGGTGCATGGCAGACACTGGCAGTATTGCCACAGATGAAGATGACTTCAACACAGGGTCCAATTCCTTTCTCAGTTACAGATATGTGGAACAAAGGCTTTCACAGGATAATGAATACAGCTCATGGTAACAGAAATTCAGGCACACAGCATGATCAGTGAAGAGCCTATGCTCCATTTAACTGATTTTCAGACCTCTGCAGCAAAGTAAAGCATCATGCCATTGGTGCTGTACTGCTTGTAGTTCTCACTTTGTTTCCAGCTCCTTCATGCCAAAGGTGCACACCTATTAACCACCAAACAATAGTGAAATAACAAACACATCCATTTTTGGAAGGTTTACACGTTACACTGATTTTCATTTTGAATGGCTTTGCACATTTCCTAGTTCCCTACAGCACGTGCCCCCTTGTGATGCACCAGGTATTACCGTTGTGTGTTGTCTGCTCGCAAAGCTCTCCGCTCAGTCTCCCTGTTTTGTTCCACTCGGGGATAACTGCTTGCACTTGAATACAATATACTGTCCACGGCTCCAACTGAGATAATATTTCAGAGTTATGTTTAGTATCTATGTGAGTTACCTAATAACAGAGAAGAATACAGAAACTTTGAAAAGCACGAGTCCAGCGAATGGACTAGCTAAGAAACTAAAATTACATTTAGTAGGACAAATCCTAGCAGTTACAGCTGCAACGTGAACAAAGCTTGTAAAGGCAGAACGAACTGCCCCACTTGTGTCACACAACTGGTAACACCGCAGTGATTTCACCTGTGGTTGGTGGGAGACCACTCACACCACTGACTTTCTGGCTGCTTCTAGTGGCATTAATGAAGTTTCAGGCTGAAGAGGCCTACAGAAACGTGACAGTGAAAGGAGATCTGCTTGCAGAGAGAAACAATTGCCTAACCAGGTGAGATCAACTAAAAGTGCTGTCACAGACAAACATAATTTAATTTGAAATGGAGCAAGTAGCATGGATGATCTAGACAAAAGAAAGAAAAAGACAAAGGCCTGTGGAAGCTATTAGGCGACAAACAGCAGACGCAACTTGCTGTTTAGAGGCATGACTGGTTATGTCTCTAACTACACAGTCCCTACAGAGTACAGGAATCCCTACTACATGCTCCATTATGGAGTAACAGAGTCTTTCTCGGGGTGAGAAGACTCCATGCCCAGGTTTCAACATTTTGAGCAAGCACCCAATTCAAAAAACAAGGTATGAAGTTACATAGTCTATGCTTTTTGCTTCTTTGATCCCTATGTAAAGGTACAGATTTTCTTGATTTACAGAAATCTAAAAAAAAGCTAAATCAATTTATAGAATTTCTAGATGCTAGAATCATACAATCATTTAGCTTGGAAAATACCTTTAAGATCATCGAGTCCAACTGTTAACCTAACACTGCCAAGTCCACCACTAAACCATGTCCCTAAGCGCCACATCTACTCGTCTTTTAAATACCTCCAGGGATGGTGACCCCACCACTTCCCTGGGCAGCCTGTTCCAGTGCTTTATAACCTTCTCGGTGAAGAAACGTTTCCTAATATCTAATCTAAACCTCCCCTAGCACAACTTGAGGCCATTGCCTCTCATCCTATCACTAGTTACCTGGGAGAGGAGACCAACACCTGCCTCACTACAGCCTCTTTTCAGGTAGTTGTAGAGAGCAATAAGGTCCCCCCTCAGCCTCCTCTTCTCCAGGCCAGCAGGTCGAGGGAGGTTCTCCTTCCCCTCTACTCTGCCCTAGTGAGGCCCCATCTGGAGTGCTGTGTCCAGTTCTGGGCTCCCCAGTTCAAGAAAGATGAAGAGCTACTGGAGAGAGTCCAGCGGAGGGCTACGAGGATGGTGAGGGGACTGGAGCATCTCTCCTACGAGGAGAGGCTGAGGGAGCTGGGC
>Ga0065711_1046214_pt1 | contig 13024 bp, 15 predicted proteins | sample Hoacrofraction12_FD_59098 | JGI IMG/M metagenome (GOLD analysis project Ga0065711, IMG submission 59098) | Hoatzin crop microbial communities from Cojedes, Venezuela - Epithelial fraction 12 v2 (version 2) | ecosystem: Host-associated > Birds > Digestive system > Esophagus > Crop | place... | reverse complement strand
GTCCCCGTTCCCCGCCGTGCCCCGGCCGCCCCCCGGACCGTGCGCAGGACCGCGCCGCCTCCCGCACCGCCTCCCGCACCGCCTCCCGCGCCGCGGCACACCGACCCCTAGGGGGAGGAATGCACCGGCACCGCACCGCACCGCACCGGCACCGCACCGGCATTGCACCGCACCGCACCGCACCGCACCGGGGACTCGGCTGCTCTTGGGGACCCTCAGCAGCTGCCGTGTGCCCCAGTGGGAGATGCCCGAGGTCTCCCCCAAGCACAGAGCCCCCGACGGGGGCCCAGGGTCTCTCCCCAGGGAGTTGGGAGCCCCCTCAAAGCTGCCCCCGCACCCACCCGCCACCCCGCTGCCCGCCCGGCCTCCCGCACCCCAGCCTCGCCGCACCCCACGGGCCGGCACCCACCGTGTGCCATCCGGGGCCGAACACTCCACCAGCACGACGCACCGCAACTCATGGCTGGTGATGGCCGTCGCCGTCACCGCGCTTCCCTGGCCCCTTTCCTCCATGAATTTCAATCAACTCCGGCACTAAAAATAGCCGCTCTCGGGTGCTGGGCAGGGTTGCACCTGGCCGCTGTGGTTTTCCCTTTATTTGCTCCAAAAATTCCGCCTTGGAGGCTGCGAGCGGCTCCCACGGCGCTGCCGGGAGGGTGAAGGCTACGCCATGCCGCTCGGTGCAAGTGCAACACCGTGGCACGCGCTGGCCTTGCCGCCTGGGAGCCGCCCAGCCGGTGCCAGGGTGCCCCGGCGGCACGGTCACGGGGTGATGGCCACCGTGGGGATGCAGACCAGGTGATGGGGACACCCACCAGGCCACCCAGCAGCCCATGGTGTCACCATCACCAGCGGCACTGGGACCCGCCACCATGGTGGCCGCGGCAGAGGGCACAGAGGTCCCAGTCGCCTGGGTACCCATGGAAGCCGCGTCTGGGCTTCCGCCGCCATCCCCTGGCGCAGCGGCCATAGCTGCTGGTCTCACGGCGGTGGGGACCCTGCTCTGTGGCCCCCAGCAGCCCCGAGGCGGTGGGGATGGCCCCGGGCTGTGGCTAGCCCCAGGGCAAGCAGCGGCAGAAGGAGCCGCACAGGGTGGGGACGGTGGCACCCAAAAGCCACTGCAGTGCCCCACGGGGTACCCGTCCCATATCCGGGAGTGCCGTGCCAAGATGTCTGCCCGCCGGGCACACCTTCCCCTGCCTGCCCCGGTCCTGACCCGCTCTGCTGCCTTCTTCCCGGTGTGCCGGCCCGCGGTGCCACCAATCTGGGTGACAGCCACCACCTCACCCTGTGTCCCCCCCATGCAGGGGACCCCCCAGGGGGTAAAACAACAGGCACCGGCGGATGCCAAACCCACTCCTGCCAGAGTGGCTGGGACCCAACTCAGGGGGGCTTCCACCCAGATGACAGCGGTGGTGATGGGGACCTGGCGGTACTGGTGACAGGGCCTGGCGGGCTCTCAGCCCCCCCAGCTGCGCATTCCTCCCAAACCCGTTCGGCAGGGTCCCGTGCTGTGCCAAGGCAAAGGCATCTGGGTTGGGTTTTTCCTGGTCATGCCCTGTTTCACCCCGGTGCCGAGTCAACAAGCAGGATAAAGATGGATTCACTGCAGCCTGGTGCCCCCCCTGGTGCTGCCGGTGTCCCCCCAGTGCTGCCAGTGCCCCCGTTTCTCACTCGCAAACCCCCAAAGCCGCCGGGGAGGATCCCGCAGAAAGCCAAGAAGGGGAAAAAGAGGAGGCAGAAGCAAGTGAAAAACGACCCAATTTAATCCCAAAGCCCTCCCCCCGGCTCCAGGGTGTTGGGAGCACCCTGCTCCCCGCCAGCCCGGTCCCCGGCCCCCCCAGCCAGGCACCCCGCAGGGCACTGGGCTGAGCGCAACCCCGGGAGCACCCCACAACTCTCTGCTCTGGCGCGGGGAGAAGGAGCTTTCCGAGGCAACCGGCCTCTTCCTCAGCTCCGCCAGCAGCCCCGCACCGGCACCCAGCCGTGTCCCAGCACCCCTCGCCCCACCGGGGCCACCCGGAGCCCTTAGGGAGGTGCCCTGACGAAGACCATCTTGGTGGAGTAGACCAGGTCCACCAAGTAGGCGATGAGGTTGAAGATGGTGAGGAAGGTGACCCCCAGGCGCTTGTTCCACCAACAGTCCCTGCTGCAGGGGTCGGGGCGTTGCACACCATTGAAGCTGTAGAAGGGCCAAATGATGGTGGCGGTGATGTACATCATCAGGGCCAGGGCATTGTAGCCCACCAACACCTTCTCCAGCGGGCAGGGCATGTAGGTGAGGCACCGGCCAATGGTGAAGACAATGATGAGGAAGGTGATGATGAAGCAAATAGAGTAGACAGCCACACACCACTGCAGGCCGGCTTCAGAACTGTAGTTATCCAGCAAGGAGAAGATGAGACAAGCCACATAGGCTTCAAAGACCTTGAGGAGCCCAGGCACGGTGGAGAGGAAGCTGCTGATGTCCCCTGGCTTGGCGCGGGTGAGCCCCACCTCGAGGGCGTAGGCGAGGAAGCAGAGGCAGGAGACGGCGGTGGCCACAGCCTGCCGGGCACACTTGCTGCTGCTGCAGGGACTGCTGATGAAGGTGGAGGGGAAGACTACCGAGGTGGTAAAGATCATCAACGCCGCCAGCATGGAGAAAGCTGAGGTGAAGTCATCCCAGGAGAACGGCAGCTTGGGGTAGAGCTCCAGCAGCTCCAGAACCAGCACCAGCAGCGTCACGGCGAAGCAGAAGCACCAGGTGAACATGCACCACGTCCCATAGGGACCGCCGAATGCCCTAGTGGAGGCCACCAAGCTGAAGGCGATGCAGGACAGCACGACGGCAGCGAGCCGGGCGATGCCCACCCAGGAGGTCACGGCGCGGAGGTTCACCGTCGCCACAGCCATGGTCCCGGATGGCTCTCCCACCGACGCCGTGCACTGGGAAATGGGTGCTGCCGGCAGCCGCTCTTATCTGGGTGCTGGGACGGAGGGGTGGGGCACGGGGCAGGGAGCCGCTGGCCCCCCGAGCCGCCCGCCCGTGCCGAGGACCCCCGGCTCTGCCGCCACCACTGCCGCCACCACGCACGGCTCGCCGGGTGCTGGCAGCGGTGGCTGCACGGGTGGGTGGATCATTAACGTGGGGCTGGGCGAAGGGTGCTGGCGCTGGTGGTGACGCTGAGCCCCGCGCTGGGGCCGGGGTGGGGGGGCAGGGAGCCCATTGCGCCACCGTCCTGGCACCGCACCCTGGCCCTGCCCACGGCGGGAGGCACAAAGGGGCCTTTCATGCACCCCTGCAGCACTGCGGGGGCTGCCCCGGCACCCTCAGCCTCATGCCGCGGTGGGGCCAGCACCCGCAGGGTCTGCCCGAGGGGTCTGGGGGGGCTGCACCCAGCGTCGGGTGCCCCTGGCAGGCGGGTGCCACAGCGGGCAGCAGCCGGGTGTAGCCCCCTCACACCCTTGCGGGTGGCACCTCCGGTCCCCTCCCGACACCTCCGCCACCCGATAAGCGGCTCAAAGTCCGGCTGTGCCAGCTGCTGTCACCATGCCCGGTGGGTGGGGTGACCGTGGGGAGGGGACCCGCACCCTGCCTGCCCATGGCACCACCAACACCCCACGCCTTTCCCCGGGGTGCCCAGCCGGTGCTGGCACGAGGCACCCTGGCAGCACCGTGAGGGGGTCCCACCCCACAGCTCCAGCAGCTGGAGCAGCGCAGGAGGGTGGTGGCACGTCAGAAGAGGGGAGTCCAGCAGGAGGATGACGATGGTGAAGGCTGAAGGCTCCTGTTGACCTTTAATGTCGCGCAGGGTCCAAGGGGTCTGTGCCCATGGTGGATCTTGGGGATGAAGGACCTGGGGACTCAAACCAGGGCAGCCTGGCACTCTCGGGGGGGGGGTCCTCACCCCAAACCGACGTGTGGTCCTCACCCCAGGCAGGGTCCGGGCACAGCCACTGGTGGGCAGGGGACCGGGCACTGCCACGGGGGTCCAGCGGCAGGTCCGGGGAAGGGGCTGCGGCGGCTCAGAGGTCGCTGCCACCCTCGCCCTTGCCGGGCAGCCCGTTGCAGGGGCTCAGGGCCAGCCGGTTGCTCTCGTTCAGCCGCCGCACGCGGTAGCTCTCGTAATGGACGTTGTGGGTGATGTCCTTCAGGTCCTGCAGGTGGGACCTGCCCGGGGTGGCAGTGGGGAGGAAGGGCATCAAGTTACCATCCCCCCAACCCCACCGTCCCCCCCACAGTGTCCCGGCACTCCCCGTCCCGTCCCCTGCTCACCGGATCAGCAGGTCCCGCAGGAGGGGGAACTCACAGTGTGCCGGGTTCTCCACTGCAAAGCAAGGCAGAGCGGGTAGCGGGGCTGGCAGGGTGCGGGCAGAGGGATGCCCGGGGAGCACAGCTCGGCAGCCTCTGGGTACCACCACGGCTCCAGGCCACCATCTGCACCCCCAGCACCCACCCAGGCAGGGATGCACCCGTGGGTGCTGCTCCCCACACCCCTGTCAGACCCCCCCTACGCCTGGGGGGGGTGCTGGGGGTACAAGGGGCTCTGCTCACCTTCAATGATGCCCCACTTGGTCTTGCGGCCCAGCACCCGCTTGCCGTTCACCTGGTGCTCCTGGTCTGCCCCCACCACGGCGAAGGGGATCTTCTCCTGCCAGTGCAGAGGAATGCACTCGCCCCGGGGTGCTGCCAGGCTCCCCTGGGGTCGTCTCTCCCCCACCACGCACCCCAGGGACCAGCATCTCCCATCCCAGCATCCCAGCACTTACCCGAATCCTGTCATTCAGCGCTCTGTCATCCAGGTCCTGGTCAAAGTCCTCCTGTGGGTACACGCTGATGGCGTGGGTCTTCAGGTCTTCCTGGATCTGTGGGATACGGGGCTTGAGCCAGGTTTGGAGGTGACACAGGGCGCCGCGGCAGTCCCTCAGGGACTTGTCCTCACCCGTTGCTTGAACTCTGCCCGTTCCTCAAGGGTGAGCGTATCGGCTTTGGCAATCACTGGCACCACGTTGACAATCCTACTGAGCCGCCGCATGAACTCCAGGTCCAGTGGGCGAAGCCTGCCAAGGACCACCATCACCCCAGGGTGACCCCATCACCATCACCCCGGGCTGACCTGCACCATCAAGCAGGGAGCACCCACGGGTGCTGTGAGTGGGGTCTCACCAGTGACCCGTGGGGGGCACGAAATAGACGCATCCATGGACCCGAGTGTCCGGGATCTTCCTCTTGCGGGTGATGACGATCTCCTCGCGTAGGTACCTCTCGTACTGCTCGTTGATGTATTTGATGATGGGGTCCCAGCTGAGGATGAGGAGTTGGGCGACAGCATCTGAGCTCAATCCCCATCCCAATCTGCCACCCACCAAGCTGGGATGATGCACTTCGTTATGTCCTACCAGTTCTCGTTGTTGATCTGGTCCCCAAACCCCGGCGTGTCCGTCACTGTCAGCTTCATCTTCACACCCTTCTCCTCGATGACTATGGGGCAGAGATGTGGGTCAGTGGGGAACAAGCATTGGGGAGAAGCAGGGGACCAAGGGGGTCCCCTTGGTCCCCTGCTTCTCCTCAGGGTTGGTGGGACATGACCCCATGGCGGTGACCTTACCGTGGGTGACGGACTGCAGCTGCACTGTCTTGGGGATGCGTTCCTCCTGGCCGGGCTGCGAGGCTTTGCGGCTCACCTTGGACTTGAAGAGGGTGTTCACCATCGTCGACTTCCCCAGCCCGCTCTGCCCTGCAGCGACACCAGCAGCTCCGGTTTATCCCCCCTCCCCAATAAATTAATTCCCCTGGGGCAGTAACACCTCTGTATCCATTTGGGAGCATCCCAGAGGTTGGGACAGCCCTGGTTTATTCCCCTCAGTAAATTTATTCCCCAGGATGGTAAGACCTTGGTCCCCATTTGGAAGCATCCTGAAGGCTGGGATAGCTCCGGTTTGTCCTCCCCAGTAAAATTATTCTGAGTTGACAACCCCTCGGTACGCATTCAGGAGCATCCCGGAGGCTGGGATGAGCTCACCCATCAGCATCGCTACGTTATGGGGTATGGCATGTTGCTCCTTTTTAATTTCTTGCTGCTTAAACTGCTTAAAATCCCTCAAAAGCATTACTTCCCCCGGCACGGCGGCATCGGAGCCAGGATTCTCCCCCCAGCTGAGAGCGGACCCCACAGCCGGTGCTCACCCACGACCATGATGTTGAACTCGAAGCCTGTCTTCATGGTTTTGATTTTCATCTGGTCAAGCACAGCTTCGATCCCCACGTAACCGAAGAGCTGGCAACCTGCCGGGGCGGCTGCTGCGGCGAGGGGCATCTCCTCCTCCAGCACGGCTGGTGGCTCCATGCTGCGCTCCTCAGGCTCCAGGCTGCTCCCTGCACGGGTGGGCAAAGGTGGGTGAGCCCAGACTCCCCTGATGCCCACCCCTCCGCCAGCACCGTTGCCCCAGCAGCAGCCGCCCCGGCAGGCACGCAGCCCTGGCACATTCCTGGCAGCCGGTGAGGCTCGGCATGGCAACGGGGCCCGCCGTCCCCCCGGCACCCCGCGGGCGGAGGGGGACAGGGAGGTGCCGTAGTGGCATCTTTGGGGTGACCGTGCCACCAAGCAGTCCTGCCTGTCCCCCGCGATGCCACCGGGTGCGGCAGGCACCGCGGCCACCACCGGCACCCTTCGCCCAGCCCGCGCTGTCACCCACGCCGAGGCCACCCGCGCACCCGCTCCGGTGTCACTGCTCCCGGGGGGTCCGGGCCCGGGGCAGGACATGCCACCCCACATCGTACCCAGGCACCGGCTCCTGCCAGGGCGAGGGGCACCCATCTGTGGCCCCCGGGGTGCTGGGGAGGGGCAACCAGCACAACCCCGACCCTGGGGACGTGCAGGGTTTGCCCTGGGGACTGTGCCCCGAACCTGCCCCAGCTTGGGGGCCACCAGAGCCCCACGCCTGCCCCAGCCCTTTGTGCGGCACCTCGGCGGGCCCCAAGCCCTTTCTCCTCCTCCTCCTCCTCCTCGGCATGGCCATTGTTCGGGTCCTACCTCAGTGCCGCAGTGCCCTCGTCCAGCCCCTCGCTACAGTGGCGGGGGTCCCCCAGGCGCCATCAGCATCCGCATCCCCATCAGCGCCGCAGCCCCCTCCCCTCTGCCAGCCCCTGGCTGGCACCAAACCCAGCTCCTGCGAGGCTGCCGCTCCCACACATGACCAGCATGGCAACATCCCTCCTTCCCTCCCTCTCTCCCACCCCCGCAGCCCCCTCCCTGCCACAGCCAAGCCCCCCGCGCTGAGTTTGCCCGCTGGGGTGGGGAAGGCGCCCGCCCGCCTGTGCCCACCCGACACATGGCACCGCTCAGCCTCCGGCGGACTGGGACCCCAGCACAGCGATGGCCCCCACTTCATGGCACCCATCACCCCCACGCGTGGGTGCGGTGGCAGCGAAGAGGAGCAGGAGTACTCTCCTGTGGGCACCATCCCCGCTGGCACCCACTGTCTTCCTGGCACCGGGGACCACCCAGCACCGTGCCCCCCGAGCAGCACCCGAGACTGGGCACCCCGGCGAGGGGTGGTGGCCCTGTCGCCTGTCCCGCTGCCGCAGGGCCCCACGGCGCCTGCGTCCCCCTGCGCCGCAGCCTCCCCGCCTGCCACATATGTGCCAGCCGGCTCTTGGCGTCGGCGAGGCTCGAGCGGCAGCTTGCTGACGGCCCAGGCTGCCGAGGGAGCCCAGACGCCCTGCCGAGGCCTCGGCCGTGTGCCACGCAGCCTGGGGACGAGGGACACGCAGGCAGGGTCCAGCCCGAGCCAGCCTGGGGGGACCAGGACATGATGAAGACAAACACACCCGTTGCCGTGGCAACAGCATCCCGGGAGAGGGGGCACCCAGCACCCTGTGCCCACCGTTGGGTGCAAACCAGCTGCCTCACCGGGGTGATGGCAGGAGCGTGGCCGGGCAGTAACGCCCGGGAAGGTGTTGGGGACGGGGACAGCAGCGCTGTGTGCCCCAGCTGTCCCCACAGGGTCGGGGTGTTCCTCGGAAGCGGAGGAACAGCTGGGGACTTCGTGGTGGCACCCGGCTGGGGGAGCTGAGGGCAGGCAGGGTGCTACCGAGAAGAGCTGGGGGGCTCCGCAAGCAGGTGGGACCCCCCCGATGCCCACCTGGGCACGCCACCACTCCTGGGGTACACCGGCCCCCCTCCACCCTGGTCCCCACCAGCCCCCGGCTGTTGCCGGGACAGATCCAGAACCAAGGGATGCCACTGCTGCCTGGAGCCAGCCACTGCAGGCAGGGTGCAGGCAGGGTGCAGGCCTACACACCACCCCCCAGCTCCCCAGGGTGCAGCACCCACGCAGGGGCTCGGCCGTTGCCTGCTGCCTCATGCCGTGCCGGCAGCAGCGCCAAGCAGACACAAACAGCTGGAGCGGGCAGCAGGCACAGGGCCGTGCTGGGTGCTGCACCCACAACCACCCCACCGCGGGGCTGGAGCCCCCCATCACCCTGCCCTCGCTGCCGAAAAGACCCGTCGGCAATGGCCAGCAGCCGGGCGGCCGCGTGGAAGCTCTTTGGCATCACCACGCACCTCCGGGGCTAATGGCTCCTGCAGCCAGACCTGTTCGAGGACTCATTAAAGATGCTCTTATTTTCCAGGCAGGGACGAGTAATCCCGGGTCCATGGTCTCCTCCATGGGTTTAATTAGTGATGTGGGGCTAATTGGACTATTCCCAGGGGAAGCCTGTAATAAGGGTCTGAAGGTGGAGCGTGTTGGGAGAGGATGAGCCGGGAGAGGAGCTCCCAGCCCAGCTGCTTGCCGCTGCGGCAAACCGGACATCGCCTCGGCCGGGAAACGCAGCCGGACGGGGAGAGCGCTGCGCCAGGTCCCAAAGGCTCAAGGGTGGGTGGGCACGAGGGAGCTGGTCCCTCCATTGAAGGGATGGAGGATTTTGGGGATATGGATGGAGAGGCGCCCACCATGCCAGCGAGGAGCTCGCCGCAGCTCTACCCACCCGGCTGAGCATGACCCAGAAATGCCGGCACGTCTCCCAGTGCCAAACGCGACCCAAGGGGACCACAGTGACAGTCCGCATCCGCGGCCGGACCCAGAGCCAGCCTACCCGGCTGGCCGCAGTGCAGGCAGGAGCCACACCACAGGGCTGGGACCGCCGAGCGCCGGCGGCAAGCAGAAGCAGAAGTGAGCTGTGGGTGAAACCCTGTGCCTGCCCGCAGGGGACCCGGGGGTCCGCCCTGCTCTGGGGGCAGAACCCCCCTGCCCGCATGCCACCCTGCCCCATGCCACCGCGGCCATCCCTACCTGGGCGAGCTGGCCGGAGCCGGGGCTGCTGCTGCCGAGAGCTGGTCACCGGGGCCAAATGGCTCCTGGGGTGCAAGGCGGGGAGGGTGGCTGCAGCCCACGGCTCCTCCTCCGCTCCTCCTCCTCCTCCTCCTCGCCCGGGGGCCCTGCGTGGGCGACCCAGGCGCTTGCTCAGCGTGGAAGTGAAAGGCGGCGGTGGCCGCCGGCTTTTGGCGCTTCCCCCATGGGGCACGGGACCAAGCATGCCATGCCACCCCACGGCCACCCACGGGTGCCACCGGCCGGGGGCCGCGGTGGCCTCCGGGGAGAGAACGCGGCGCATCCCCACTTCTTGCTGGCAGAGACACCGCTGTGCCGCGGCGGTGCCTGCCAGCCCCGTGCCATCTGCAGAGCAGCCGGTGCCCACACGCTGCCCGCCGGCTCGCGCCCCGCTCCGCAGCCCGGCCACGCCACGCTCGGCCACCCTGCCAAACCCCGGCTGGGTACCCGGCACCGCACCCCCATGTCTCTGTCACCCCATCTCGGCCCTCAACACCGTCCCCCTGCGTCCCCATCGCCCCAGCTCGGCTCCGAGCACCGTCCCTCCGGCCCGGCCAGCGCCGCGGGCAGCAGCAGGTCACCGGGGCAGCCGGGCTGGCTGGGTAGCACGGCCACAGGCATTGCTGGGGGATGATTCACCCCAGCCCGGAGCAGATGCATGGATGCTTTTGCTGGCGTCAGTACTTAGAGCCCGGCGACGGCGGCTCTCATGACACCCCAGCGAGACGGGCAATGAGCCCCAAGCACCCAAACAGGGAGCACCGGCAGCAGCGGCCATCTCCCGGCCACCCCGGCACCCTCCAGCCTTTCCCAGAGCAGTCGCCGAGAAGCAGGGACACTGGGGCTCCCCGGCCCCGAGCCTAGGGACAGGCACGGGCTTGGCGGTGCCCACGCTGGCGCGGTGGGAGCCGGTCCCACGGTCGTGCCGGGGAGCCCCACATCCTCCCTCCGGCACGAGGCGCGCGCCGAGCACGCCCCAGCACACCTTGGCCCCCCGCCACCTCCTCTTCCCCCCCGGGAGGGGAGGAACAGGATCCATCCCCGTGCCAAGGCAAGGAGGGACGAGAGGGGAAGAAAGCGCTGGACGCGGGACAAGATCGCGGCGATAGCCGGCACGCGTGGAGCTGCGGCCTCGGCGCTGCCGCCGATGGGGCACATGTGTCCCGACCCATCTCCCTGCGACGGGGAAAGCGATTAGTGCCGGGGCGGCGCGGGAAACTCACCCGTCTCCCCAGGGCTGGGAGGGATGGGAGTCCTGCCAGTGCCGCGCTCGGCTCCATGCCGCACGGCCCCCCGCCGCTACGCGCCACGCACCGCGCCAGGCGGCATCCAACGCGCCCCACAGCCCCCCGGCACCAGTGGGAGGGAGGAGGGAGCCAGTGGGGCTCATCCCAGCCGTGTCATCCCCAGCATCACCACAGCCCCGCATCAACACCCTCCTGGGGCGGCTGGCGGCAGGGGGGCTCGCCAGGGGGCTTTGGCAACACCACACCAGCAAGGGGGTCCCAGTGGGGAGAGGGGAGGGGGGGGGGACAGGAGCGAGTCCTACCATGCTTCGGTGTCACCACAGCCTCACCGGGAGCTGCCGCTGCCGCGCAGGGTCCCCGCGGGGTGGGGGGCGTCACCCCGGCTCCACCGGGTGCTGCCAGGGTCCCTGGGGCCGGCACCAGCACCAGCCCCCCGAGGAAGGCGGGCTGGGAGCTCAATTGCACCGTCTGCGGCTGCGACACCAGCTTGAAGGGGGTGGCTTGGGGGGCCGGTGGCAGCCCCTCAGCCCTCCCCAGGGAAGGGGCGGCGGGGGCCGCGCCGGGGCTGCTGCCCAGGCTGACCCTCAGCTGCGGCCGCGGCAGCGTGCAGGGGGCCGTGTCCCACCCCGCCGGCCCCTTGGGGAGCACGGGCAGCTCCGGGGCCACCTCGGTGCCATCACACGGGGCTGGGGGGGAGGAAGGCTGGCGGGCGCGAGGCTGAGCCACGGGGCTCCGGGTGCCCCACAGCAAGGGGTTCGGCAGGGGGGTCCCCATCCCCGGCTCCTCGGCGATGTGCAGGTCCAGCGCCGGCAGCGAGCCGCAGCTGGCAGCGGCCCCGCGGAGGGGATGCTCCAGCTCCACTGGGAAAACGCTGCCGTGGGACGGGACCTTCTTCAGGCCGGGGCCGGCGGCCGGGGGGGTGCCCGGCGGCTGGAGGGGCGCGGGGCTCTCCAAGCTGGAGGACGAGCTGCGAAGGCTCTCGCCGTCGCTGCCCGGCCCCGCGGCGAAGACCCCGCGGGTCTGGAAGGAGGCGACACGGGCGATGGCGGTGGTGCCGTTGGCTCGGCTGGTGGAGAGGCTGGTGCTGAGCCGGGTGCGCAGCACGGGGCTGGGAGCCGGGCTGGGGCCGGTGGCAGTGCCTGAGTGGGGCAGGTGGCCGGGCAGCAGCGGCCGGTGGCACTCGCCAGTGCCTGAGGGCAGCAGGGACACCGGTGGGGAGCCGGGCACCTCGTCCCCATCCTCCGCTTCAAACGACTTCTTGAGCGCTGGGGACAGAGAGAGAGATGGTGGCGTGAGAGTGGCACCCACGGCCGGGCACCCCCTCCCCAGCCAAGCCCACGGCCACCGCCGAGCGCGGACCCCAAGCCGTGCCAGCACCCAGAGGTGCCTGACAGCCATTTGTGACCCCGTCCCACACCGGGAACCAGCTCAGCGCCAGCGGCCCCATGGCCCTGCCACATTGTTCGCCGTGGTTTTTATCATTGTTCCCCGTGGTTCATCCGCGCCCGGCTGGTGCCACCGGCTCCCCGCACAGCACACTGCCCGCTTTATTCCCCCTGTAAGGGATCCAGCCCCCAGTAACCGGATCCCCCTGCTCCCCCCCTCCACCCATCCAAACAGCCATGCTGGGAAAGATTCCTGCCCCCTTACAGGGCATTAACCCTGAAGCCTACTGATGGCGGGGCAGGCCAGAGCTGTCGCTACACGCAGTGGTAATGTTACGGTTCATGCAGGAGGCAGCGGCCATGCCTCCCACACAGCCTCACTGATTGCAACCATGAGCCCACGCCATGGCCCCTCCCCCCCCCCACGGATGTCCCACTGCACCGTGGGCATCGCAGCGCCTGGCTCCGGTGCAAAGCCCCTTGCCGGAGCAGCTGCCGGGTGCTTGGCAGGGGTGCGGGGCCCTCTCCCCCTTGGCACCCCCGCGACAGGTCTGAGCAGCCAGGACCCCCACGAAGCTCCTTCCTCACCCCCGCTGCCAAGCGGCGATGGCTGCCTCTGGCAGGGCAGCTGGGGGGGGGCCCACGCTGCGCCCCTTCATCCTGACACGTGTGCTGGCGTGCCCCGGCATGGCACCCACCGGCACGAGGCCAGCCTCGCCCTCCTCTTCCTCGGCCCCACAACCGCTGCTGTGGCTTGGCCATCAGCGCCAGGGGTGGCGGGGGTCCCGTCCCCCCCCCAGCTCACCCCAGCGCCCGGGGCTGGGCAGGGGTCAGGGGCCGGGGCGCGGGTGCTGCTAATAACAGCTCTCCCCTAGGCAGGTCCTGCCCCTCTCCAGCTGGCCACGGTGCCGGGGGCCATGGGGAGACGGGGACAGCGGCCCCCTCCCCGCATCCATCTCGCTGCCAAAAACGCCTCCTTTCACCCCAAACCCGGTCACAGGTCACGTCCTCGCCCATCGCTCTGGCGGTGCCCAGAGCGGGGGACGCAGGGCGAGGCGGGGGGGTGGCAGGGGC
>Ga0065711_1046213_pt1 | contig 13024 bp, 6 predicted proteins | sample Hoacrofraction12_FD_59098 | JGI IMG/M metagenome (GOLD analysis project Ga0065711, IMG submission 59098) | Hoatzin crop microbial communities from Cojedes, Venezuela - Epithelial fraction 12 v2 (version 2) | ecosystem: Host-associated > Birds > Digestive system > Esophagus > Crop | place... | reverse complement strand
TACTCCCAACCTATGTAGATTTGGCAGGTGGGTCCTGACATCGTCAGTGTCATGCCAGCACTTCCGTTTAGCAGAAAACTAGTGTATGTGATAAAACTTTGATATTGCTACAAGTGCATTGCTCATCTCAAGAGGATCCAGAGCAGAGATGGATGCTAGCAGCCCCATCTCAGCAGATCACACAGCAAAGTTTTGCTCTAACCCTGTTTTGAACCCTCCCCCATGCACTGAATACACCTACTGCCAGCGCTGCTCTGCGAGCTCGAGTGGAGCTGGGGCAGGACAGTAGTCCTGTCTTCTCTCCATCACTTTCCTTTTAAGCATGACACACTCTCAATGCGGGTGAAAATAAGCTCCCATAAACCCTTCCTACTACAGAAGACACCCAGGCAGCACAACAGTCGTACGCATTTTGTGAATAAGACACTTGACAGATCCAAGTCTATACATGACATGAAATCCTAGCTTACTGAATTCAAGGGCAGGAATAAAAGTTGGAGGAGCAGCTGAGAAATGGGAAAGCAGCAAGAGCAGGAACAAAAATTAGTCTCACAGAATGAAAAGTCAAGAAACACTTCATTATATTTTCCAGGGTTTCAACATTTCAGATTTTGAATTTACAATTTTTCTGATCACTTTTTCCCTGTTTATTGCATTTTTTTGCTTTGACAATTGGATGGAGTGAATTGTGAATTCAGCCATTCCTGCAATTCCTATTTCTTATCTTTGAGTTTCTAAAATGTTTCGACTCATCACTTTTCAAAATAGACATTTTCTGGACAATCCACAGTATAGAAAAAAAGTTTTCAAAGGGACGAGTGCTTGGGAAGGAGGCAGGTGACAGTACAGGGACCCAGATACCATTAATTTCATTGCACCCAACAGCAATATCGATATCTGGAATAATATGCTCCTAGGACATTTCACATACAAAATAATAACAAAAATCCACACCGAGCCCTCTGGGAAGGTAGATGCTCTGTCACTTTCTATTAACTTGTTCACCACATTCCCATAGTTTTTTTCCACTTGTGTACATTTCACACAGAGGAGAGGGAAGATGACTATTTCCAAGTTCCGCAGAGTTACAATCTCATATCAAATGCAGACCTAATCTGTACTAGTATTGCTTGATATTTTATCATATCAAGTCAAACTTATCCCTCTTCCTTTTATGTACCTATCACTGATGAATGAGGAAGATATACCAGGAGACAGTGAACTTCGGAAACGTGATGCTGCAAAGCATGCTTGCTACATGCTGACTGTGAGGAACCGCAAACCGAAGCAGACAATGTTGCATCAGCATAAGTAGAGCTAAGTGGGACAAGGTAATCATCATAAATGCAAGGACAGAAGATGTCATCCCCTTTCCCCAAGTTATCCACTTTTAAATGTGATTTGCGAAGGACATCCAGACATTGACCCAAGCAGAGAAAACTATGTCCATTTAAAAGCAGAAAAGGAAGAGAAGAACCCAGTGTCAGTCAAAGTTCTCACTGATCATCACGAGTTCAGCGATGTGAAAACAAACCCAGTAGCGTTTTCTTTCAGTAAGCATATTTTCAACAAGTTCAGAACTCTGTGGAAGTATAATGAAGGTTGGTCAGTATCAGAGCAGCTGCTGACACTGTGATGTAGCACACCAGAATACTGTAGATAACAGAAAACTCTGCCGCCACATTGATCTCGTTCAAAAGTAAATTCTGCTTTTGCTTTTGTAATAATATTTGCAGTGATAGGCACTGTTCTTCCAGGAACCTCAAAGCATCTCTTGTTATGAGAAAAAGTGCCCTAAGGAACGTTTCGGGTCAGTAAACACCATTCCTAGCACTCTACAGACATGGGGACCAAGGGTATGAGAACAAGTGAATAAAGCCAGATTGGGAACGTTCAACATACTTTGTGAAAGTACTCTTTCGCAATGATGCTCCTTCATCTGTACACACTTTCTAAAAATGTAAATATGATCAGTTTATCCCTTACTGCCAGTAAACAGGAATAAGCTACAATATACTTCCCGTGCGTAAAAGAAAACACAGGAGTAGCTGGGGTATGCTGTACACTCATTCTCTATCTTGTCTTGTGGTAAATTGTTTACATGCCCCATCTGGAGGCACAGAAAAAGTTACAACACTTGTTTAAGGTCACAAAGTACATCTCAGTTGTCTACTGAGAAACTGTCCTGACTCCATGACAAGTTCCAACCATCTGGCTACACTGTTCCCTTCATATTGGACTACCATTCAAATTTCACTATTTGCATCCTTTTCTAACAAATCATAATCACTTACCTGTAATTTCCCATGCTTTTTTAAAACAGATCCTCATCTTACCCCCTTCCTTCACCAAAATAGGGGCACTCCCTCCCTCCTGCAAATTCCTGCAGGACTCATGATATAAACATCACATCTGAGTTCATTTCGATTTTCATCATGCAGTCAGCTTGGAAATGTAAGATGACAATTTATCTTTGTGCTATCATAGGTCAGTAACAAAATGTATTCAAATTGAGAAAAATCAAAAAAATTTGTTTGATGAGAAAGTATGAACCTACAAGAAGCTGTGGTGGAGGGGGAAAAATCTAACAGCACAAAGGCACAAAAACTGTTTGAATTATGTAAATCAAAGGCTTGTAATTGATACTGCACTTCAGACGAATTGAAAAGGTTGAGGTGGATTCCAGTAAAGGTTATCCACGTAGGCTGAAAGTTCATTTTCTTAATTAGGAGTTTCTCGTCTTTGTTGCTGTGGAACAAAATTTCAGCGGGGTTTAGTTTTGTTCATACCACAACTAGAGCTTCTCTCTGTTTTCTTTATGAAGATGTCTCTTCACAAAAAACGCAATTTGTAAAGACAAACGTTCCTTGGACTCTGATCCTACCTGGACTTCTCACTGTATCCAACTTTACCCACTTCTTAATCTCATTGAACTGTTAACATAACGACAGTTAAATGCATGAGTGTCTGCAAGTTGAAGACTTCATTTATCATGCACACTGTATATCAAATCCTAATTGCAGACAAGTCACTTAGGCATTTTCCTAGTAACTCTATCGGCATAAAGATTTGTCCACAAACCACTCTGTGGAATTTACCGGTCAGACTCCAAATCTAGCTAGTTAAAGCTAGAGTAGCTCTACTGACTCTCACAAAAGAAACAAAAGCAGAAAGTAGTACCAAGAATTGTTACATGGTTATGGGCTAAAAAAATGGTCTACAACAGTAGTTAGACAAGAGCCTCTTACATGGCAAAACCATGCCATAATATGGCAAGTTTGGTGCGTATATGGGATCCTAAATTTTCCACAGGAAAATGAAGGTTTATGTAACTCAGAGATTTCCACGCTACATCATCTACAAATAGACATCTCTGTATCGCCATGCTAACACCCATATTTTCTTTCTAGTAGTTATACAGATGGCCTTACAAAATTAGATTAAACTCCCAAAAAGTCTGCTAAAATATTCATTATTTGTGATACCGTTTAAAATTCTGAAGCAATGATGCCATTATATCTCATTGGTATCAAGAGCAGAAAAAGCAACCTCAAAATACTAGCCTGTTAAAAAGACATCACACAAGCGATGAACATCTGAACCTTTCACCTACCTCTGTCATTACCATATCTTGGCATTTTTTCACGTATTTGCCATCTGCTTTCACAATGGTCTGCAGGAAACGCAGGTACTCCACATGACGGCCATGGGTCTCAATACAGTGTACAAAGTGCTGCACCACTCTTTCACTGATTTCGTTACACAGAAGGTAATTATTCATGAAGATGTGCCGCATGGTTTCAGCTTCCAGGAGCTAAACAGATTAAAATCAAAACAGCCTTATAAGAAGAGCAGATTTGTTTTGAGGTTGAAAGGTTCACAGGACTCTAGACTAGAGAAAGGCACATTGGTGAAGGGAAACTGGAGAAGTCCAATGTGCAGAAAAAAAGTCCACTGTCCAACAGCCCAGTGATTAAGCAGTGACCTTAGGGCCTAGATTTCATTCATGATGGGATTTCTCCACACTTTGCTATGAGTACAAAATCGTTCTGAAGTGGACGTTAACAAAATCTGTGCTGATATGGAAGGTGAGGACACACACACACACACACACACACACACACTACACCGCTGGAGCACTCTGTAGCGACTTTGGTAAACAAGGGGTCTACAATCCTCATACTCACTCTGTTTCTAATCAAAGCATGTTTTGCTCAGCACATCTGCCACGGAGCAAGGTGTCATTCTATATGACTATGTCTGTAAACACACGCATACATATATACAAAAGGGGACTGTGACAAAGAGGCTTACTGTAAAGATAATGATTTACTAAAAGATGAAATTTGAGATTAATTGAATCAAATGGAAGCATTATCAACAAAAATGTAGGGGTCTGATTCTGCTGTCACACAACCTTCATGACAGCATAGTCACAGCATCTTCTACCTTCACTTACAGTCCATCTGTGAGTGAGTTAGGATGAGTAAGATCAGAGTCAAGCTAAATATGATGTGATGATGTGATACGTGTTCATAGCTACTACCAGTAAACCCCACAGGTAACACTGTTTTGCACTTTTAAAATGGCAACATTAAAAACAATGACATAAAGAGCAACAATAAGGGAGAAAAGACAAGAGAAGAGAAGACAACCAGGGAGAAAAGAGAAGGACAGAGAGCAGAAGGCAGAGAGGGCATAATTTAATGAAATTATTTATTTAGCACTGCCATTTTTCAGCAATTCCAAATTTACTTCCAGTTATAATATTCTCCTTAAAACGAAATAGTTACCCCTGGAGTTAAGAACAAGTTGAGATTTTTGTGGAGGAGAACTTGATTCTGAGGATTTCCTCGGCAGAAATTCTGAAGAAAAGTGTGGGCTAGATTCATGACTTCATTCATCTTTTCATCGCTCTGCAGAAAGAAAAGACAAATGAAATCAGCTGGGCATACTCAAACTTACTTGTTAAAGCGTGAATTCAGCCAGGAACAAACCAATTCTCCTGAGCCTTTATAGGGCAGGAATTCTTCCTCTGGCAAAAGCAACTGATCTAGTTTCCTTCAGAGTCCATTAGTGGCTGTACCTTACTCTGAATCAACTTGACCATAAGGAGTCACAGGGAAGAGCACAAACTCAAAGATTACGCCATGCATGGTTATAATGTCCTCATTTAAAAAAGTGCTAAGTGGCTTGATTTTCAAAAAAAACTCTCTAGCCTGCATTGATTTTCATCTTTTGAAAAGCTTTAGCTTTAATATAGCTACGTACAGAAACAGATGTACGTGTGCATGTGTGTGTACACCTACACGTATATGTATGCTCATACACATACTCTCACACAAACATATGTCTAGTTTCATCCCAGATTTATACTCCTCTCCTATAGTATTCTAACTATGAAGTAATGAACAACCTATACGGACAAGCACTATTTTACTGGAGACAGCTGAACCCAGTGTCTAGATCGTAACATTAGTGTGTAACACTCAGGAAAATGTAGCCCAGAAGAGGTTTTATCTCCTCTCAATGCTTCCCGTAAGATCTAGAAAGACAAGCTCTTTAAAAAGCTGTCTAGATCATTCATTTGTATGCTCAATGCCACTGAATCAGTACAAAACCACATTATCATCTGAAAAACTTGCAAGTGGAACTAGGTTAGAAGCTTCCACAGTAGAAACAAAGAAACTGTTTCAGACTTGATCCTTGAAAGCTTTTTGCCCATTCTATGTATCTACGATAGCACTCACATCAGTACCCAGCAGTGAAATTTAGATACCCTGCCAGGAGCTCCATTAAATCAATGCTTCTTACTGCGCAGTGACTGCAGATCTAAGATTTGCCTATTTCAGGAATGGGGTGACAGCACAGTCACATCCAGGTACCTGAGGCAGGAAACATTAAGTTCTTAATAAAACTTGTTCTATGCTGGCAGCCATATTTAAACTTAGGCCTAAACCCATTATTCTTCAGGTGTAAAATGGCATCATCATTTCATGTTTGTACCATAGTTGACTGAGTTCAGCTAAAAAAAAAACAAAAAAAAAAACACCACACTGATTCTTGGGCCTCTTGAGGGCTTTCCCTTTACTGAGTTCATGTCCTTTACCACTAAGATTATGAGAATAACCTTTTCATAGGGTATCTGCAGAAGGTCCAAGACTACCAAGTGGGCGCCCATATTTTTCAGTAATCGCTGCTGTTGATTCCGACATTTTTTATTCTGAACACAAAGTTTGCTGAGTCGAATCAAAATCTATAAATAAATAAACAAATAAATAAGCATGCAAGCAAGCAAAGAACCAGTCATGTCACACAAAAACAAACAAAAATACATTATTTCAAAATAATTACTAAATCTACTTATCAAACAAGTATGTCAAGCTAGTTTCTTAGCAGATATACCAACCTGTTTAACAATATTGTAGTTATTGCTTTTATTGCTGTCTATCTGGGGTTTTTTGGTCCCATCCTGTATTGGACTCAAAATATTTGCCTCCTGTAACAAAGAACACACAACAACTGGAGATTTGTTGCAATTTCCTCAACATGAACTAATTATATTTAATAACAGCAAGTGAAGAAGTATTGCAGTAGCTCATAGGGAACAGATACAACACAGGTAATGAAGAAAAAGACTTGTTAGAGATCTCTCTTTATCCACTGGTCCAGTGAGTGAAAAGAGTCACATTCAAGTCCTCCCTTTGTTTCCAATTTCCAACATGATCTGAGGCAATTACTCTATGTCTTCATGCTTCTAATCCTCCTAAAAAAGAATACATCCCTAAACCACAGACTAGACATCCTAAGGAATTTAGATACTATGAGAACAGGGACCATGAGTGTATTTCAATAGCCACCGCTTTTTCCAAAAATCTCTAATACAGCTGGAAAGATTACAAAGTCTGTGTATGTGAACATTAAACAGTCTGGAGAAAGAGCCTAAGACAACCTTCGTGGTTGAGATAAGTAGGGTGGGGTTCTCAGCAGTACAGGAACAAGTAGCACATGGAAATTAGAGATGTTCCTCCCATGAAGAAGACACTTCTGTCCTTATCTCTGAATGATTCAGGAAAGGATTTAAAAACAAATGAGAACCTTGAAACATCCAGTCATGACCCCGTATGCTCTGGGCCTTGGCTCTTAGAAAGCCCCAGCTGGGTATGATAAATAAGAGAAATCAAGTCAGCAAGTAACTGCCGACACCGACACACTTTTCCATGTATATCTCAATCAAAATACAGAAGAACATCTACACAAAATACTGCCACTTAGAATACTGGCAACAGGGGTTTTGTTTCTGCTGCCAGCTATGGTAAGCCTTTCTTAACTGGAAACACAGAACTGGAAGATTGGACTTTAGATGCTGAAATTATTAAGCATGTAGAAAAACTGTAGCAGATCTCGAGACTGCACAAGGACATAAACCAGTGTAATAGCATAAAAAAGAACCAAATAGGCACACTTCTGAGTTTCATTGTGTCCTCAAACTTCCTACTGCTTTAGAGAACTATTCTAACACACACACACATGCCAGTCTGAAGGTTTATACCGCGTGAAACCTCCCTCTGAACTTTCCTAGCTGATGGTGAAGATAAGGAGTTCTATAAATCCCATCGGGTCATAATTTCCAGTGGGGCAAGCACAGCTGCATCGCTTGGCCATGGAAGCTGTTTATAACATTCTGAGCACCGCTGCTCTGTATGGTCATGTTGATCTATGCAACAACAGCGCATTTTTAATTGTTTAGGTTTGTTAGTATGCATGCTGCCTTCTCCTTGGCTGTTTGAATCAATACTTTGGAAGATATTTCAGGCTCTTTGCTGTAATTAACCACCCTCCTCTGTTCTGGGCCTGTGGGTTAACCAAGATTAATTTACCTGCTACTTTTATCAGCATTCTTCCTCAATCAAAGTAGTTTTATAATCCATGTGAACCGTAAGTCTTATCTGGAAGCGCTGATCAGCATTAAACTGCTGAATCTATCCTTTCTCTTAACAAAATAAAAACCTGTTTATTGAACCCATAAGAGTATGCCAGCAATGTAGTTACCAAGAGATAATCACACCACTGGGATACCAGAGACACTCAGTAGCATATCTTGCCTCGTTATGCCCCATGATAGACATTCTCTGTCACACATTTCCACAGGGGACAGGGAGTCATAGAGATCGCACTGAGGAAGGTTCTCTTCTGAGTACCCCACCTTTAGGAAATGGTATTTTCTGAAAAAGATTACGACTTCTACTCATAAAATTCACGGGATATCACCCTGTATCAGTCTGACAACCCTTTCTTTCTAGCCTCCAAACAGATGCCCAAATTCCAGCATTCAGTCTGGGCAGTTTGCCGCCGCTGAAATAGTCCTGCTCATCCCAGCAGGACATGTGGTTCTGGTGCTACACCACCAATGCCTCCTCCCGTGACAGGACAAAGAAGACCACACTTCTCATAGCCCACGGTATCTATACAGACTCAAACACCCTTCCTAGAGATAGCCAAGTACACAGGCGTTATCTGCTTTTCCATTCGCAAGCAAGGCTCAGTTACTTGGGATTCGGCATTTCTTCCTAATCCTATATGGTGTCTACTTTATGTCTGACCTAACTCCAAGCACGCTTTCCTGTATTCTGATCTCCAGTTCCCACCAAGATGATCCTGCATGGATGTCAGATTTGTTGGTTTTCCTCTGGAGAACTCTGGATACTTTCTTTGAAGAACATGGCCTTTTTTCCCACAAATCACATTTCTGGAGTCATATGACTGCAAAAAAAAAAAAAAGTAATTCTCTAGCCCCTCCAGGTTATGATACAAAGGTGGAAACAATTACCCCAAAAGACTCAGAAACCTAAGGGCAAAAAAAATACATTTGATTTTTTAAAACTCTTCTGTCAATCTTGCAGTGTGCTTCGGTGAAGACAGAAACTTGGGCTTAATGTAAGACTGTTCTGGAATGTAATTTAAGTCCTTGTGCGCACCTTAATGTTGTTCGGGAAAAATTAAGCACAGGCAAATGAAGCATATTCCCTACAGACCTGGAGGTTCATCCAGCTCAGTACTGAACGCCCAGCATCCATTCCAAGAAAGCATGGGATCTCACAGGGATGTTTACCTGCTTGAAGCCACCCACCTGCTTCACACATTGTGGATTACAACCAGCACCTCACCCCTTACATCTGACTTCAGATCTCAAAGAGAGCATTCACTATTTAAAGTAGTTTTGCCAGCTAAAAACATTTCCTGACTCAAAGAATAATATACAGGGGACAAGATTCTGAGCTACTATAACCTGGCACAGCTCTCATGGAATTACCACCAGATGATCTAACCAGTTGTGCAGATTAAATATTACTGTTCTGACAGAATACTCAGGTCTGCCAGAGATAATATTGTGCATCTACTGAAGCACTGCTAACCCATACAGACCCACAGATGCCTCATAGGAAAAAAACCACTGAAAATATCCCATTCAGAGATGCTTCTCTTTCAAGCACATTGTTTTGTCCCTTCTTCCTGGAATTTCTTTGCTATCAGGGCTATCCATAGGAATAAAAAGGATCTTATTACGCTTTTAAAATGTATTATAGCTAAAAAGCCTTGTAAATATCCTGCTGTAATCCTGTATCCTGTTTCCTCATTACCTTTTCCATTCATTAAATACATGAAGGAACATTTTCTTTCCTGCCAGAGCTATGCTTGAGGAAAGAAAGTAGGAAATCCCACATACTTAAGCTCATAAAGTCCAGATTCCTCCCCTGATGCCACTAAATTCAGCTAAGCTGTATGAGAGAAAGATTAGGACCTACACTGTCACAAGAAATTAGGATTCTCCCTTGAAGTGTTGGATTTTGCCCCATATGAAGCCACCTAAAAATCTGCTTTCCTATCTGAAAGGCCAAGTGTATGTCATAGATACCGGCAAGCAAACTGTTTCCTCTCAATGGCTCCTACTTTTCCTCAACGCGTTGGCTTTACAACGCTGTACAGTCTCCACTTGGCTTCCTATTGAGCTTCCCTGGGTGGCTTCCTTGCCCATTTCCTTGCCACCAGGGAAGACTCTACCATAGAAGAGAATAAGGGAAGTGCCGTCTCGGCAATCGCAGTTGTTCATCTCTCCCCACCTTCTCTGATGAATATGGAAAAGTGGGAATAAATATTGGTGGGAAAGCCTGCTCTATCTACTGTTATGCCACAAACCTCAACCACAGCCAACTCTTGCAACACTTTGCATTTTCTTAAAGACTCATACTGCAGTTAGGTGATTACATGAGGACCTCAGCTTTCACTGAAAAGCAAAATTTAAAAAAAAATCAATTACATTTTAAAAAAAACAGGTCTTCGTGGTTCCAGATTGAAGTTCTAAACTTTCTCAAATCACAATATATGTGATTTGAGAAAATCACATGAGAAATAATATGAGTGTGTGGCATGACAAGGGTGAGAAAAACCCTCACGCTAGTAAACCTACAAAATCTCAATATTCTTAGATCAGTCTTACATTTGGTGGAGAGTGGAATTACTTGTGATGTTTGAAAATAAGGGTTTGATTTTGCTCCTCTCCCCTAGATGCAGGAGCAGATACTGTCTGCTCCTTCTTTATTCCAGCAAGTCAGCACAACTGCCAACATGTGATCGATCCCTAGATTAGTTCCTTGGCCACAGACTGATGCCATACACCATGGCTCGCTAGCCAGCAGGGAAGGCAGCTCTGTGACATAAGAACACCATTACTGAAAGCAATGGGAGAGAATATTGAAGACATAGATTAAAAAAGTTTTATTTCCTATTCTGTCTATTCCTAAAACTCAGTCAGAATACTGCACATTCTCACTTCGCTACTTTGATTAACCAGACTACAAATTTGCAGTTGTTCATTAAAATACCTATCAATATTGAAACAATTCTATCAGCAAAGGCTTTAAACCCACCTCTATTGGCTCTTCTCCCCCTTTGGCTTGATTGTCGCCCACCTCTCCACTCTCATAACTGTTGCTCTTCTCAACCCACAATTCTGATTTTTCTACAGTCAGACGTAGCTGATCAAGATCAGCCTTGATTTGCTTGTAGTTATCAACATCTTGATTAGACACCAGCAACTGAACCTGGAAATACAGAAAATTGCAAAGCTATTACAGCAGTAGCACTAGCACTTATGCCTGGGTAATTTGCTTGACAGTTTCCATTCTACTCCCCTCTTTTCAGGTGCTTTATGTAACTTTCCCTATGAATTTCAAACATGGCACACGCAGGCTTTTTAGCCCCCATTCATCAAAAACCTTTAACAGAGCCAGAGACTGTGGTTGCCCAAAACAGGATAGTTGTAACATTCACAACATTCTCTCTCCTTCTTTAATACACTGTGAAACATTTTCAGCACAAGCATAGATTTGCACGCTCTTGAGTTCTACACAGTTAGCTCTGATGCACTGATGATGATCCTCATGGTATTAAAATACAGTTACATGGTATTAAAGCAATACAGTTAGAAATAGCTTATCCCATCAGCATTGTACTTGACAAGGAAGAAAAATAAGGTTGATATGACAAGGAATCAGGACATCCAAAGAAAAGTCAGAATGGCCAGCAACTTCAATAATCACCTAAATCACCATAATCAAATATTGAAAAATAACAGATTTTAACACTGTTAGGCCAGCTTAGAAAAACTCACAAATTTACCTTCAGGTTCATGTCATTTCCCACCACCTGAGTGGCTGCTCTTACTAAGATTAGTCTCACTTTTTATTTTTTTTGTACTGCTCAAATTAACTGTTTTTTTTCACTTTTATTTGTAGTTCTTGATTAAGCATGATCTACGTTTCCCTTTTTTGTAATATTCTTTGCTCTACCAAGATTATTTAATAAGATAACATTCCAAAAAACAAACAACAATCTTTACAGCAAATCAATAAGCACTACTAAGAAATCACACTTATGTAAAATGTTAAGGTCACATGGCAGACAAGAACACTGATGGGGACGTTCATTAAAAGAAAAATCACTACATTCAGGCAAATATTCACTATTTTGTAATATAAAGTTTTCACCATCTTCTCTTTTAGCTTGCTAAAACCTCGTAATTTTACAGAATTTATAAATGCTGCTCATCTGCAGACGTTCATACTCTATGTTCTCTACAGTCTTTTTTGTTTACTTGTCAGTTAGCCTTTTCCTTCCTTTACGAAAACATGTTAAGCTACTCAACCCTTGCTCACCTGGAATAACTGCTATTTATGCAACTAACCAGCACGGCCTAAGTTCAGCAATCTGGTGGGAGGTCATTATGCTACACTGCAAAAACATTAAACAAAAGCTTCCCAGGTCTTTATCATTCATCTGTTTTTAAATAAGAGAAACCTCCGCATCTTACATAATGATGAAACAACACGCTATCAAACTCCTGCAATAAGCATCAGATGGTCTTATCAGCATGTGCTTTATAGGCTTACATAACAGAGATGTGTCTGTCACCCAGCCCCGCGACATTAGATCTCCCCATCCTAATCCACTGACACATGGAGCCTGCACATGCACCATTACCAAGAAGAAAGAATAAAAGCTGAAAACAGGCTTGGCTCTAGTAGTCCCTTCCTGTTATTTGGGCATATCTGTATCATGCAGTGGAGCACAATGCAGAGACACATGAATTAGAACCAGAAACACCACATGAATAACAAGAAAGCCTTATACCCAAGCCTAGGTAGCCCTGAGGACAGGAAAGTCTTATTGCTGACGCCGGCACGCTGCTCACAGAACATGAGCTACTAACTCTGTCTCTGAGGGACTGCTACATCATGTCTTGCTGTGAGATGTGTGTGTCCCAGCTGTCACCACAGACCTACGCTTTCAGTAATGGATGCAATGCCAGAAATAACTATTTCTGGGTGCACAACTATCACAGAATCACAGAATAGTAGGGGTTGGAAGGGACCTCTGTGGGTCATCTAGTCCAACCCTCCTGCTGAAGCAGGGTCACCTACAGCAGGCTGCACAGGACCTTGTCCAGGTGGGTCTTGAATATCTC
>Ga0065711_1046208_pt1 | contig 13024 bp, 9 predicted proteins | sample Hoacrofraction12_FD_59098 | JGI IMG/M metagenome (GOLD analysis project Ga0065711, IMG submission 59098) | Hoatzin crop microbial communities from Cojedes, Venezuela - Epithelial fraction 12 v2 (version 2) | ecosystem: Host-associated > Birds > Digestive system > Esophagus > Crop | place... | reverse complement strand
ATGGTGAGGGGACTGGAGCATCTCCCCTATGAGGAGAGGCTGAGGGAGCTGGGCTTGTTCAGCCTGAAGAAGAGAAGGCTGCGAGGGGACCTAATAAATGCTTATAAATTTGTGAAGGGTGGGTGTCAGGAGGATGGGGCCAAACTCTTTTCAGTGGTGCCCAGTGACAGGGCAAGGGGCAATGGGCACAAACTGAGGCACAGGAAGTTCTGTCTGAACATGAAGAAGAACTTCTGTCCTCTGAGGGTGACGGAGCACTGGAACAGACTGCCCAGGGAGGTTGTGGAGTCTCCTTCTCTGGAGGTATTCAAGACCCGCCTGGACGCGGTCCTGTGTAGCCTGCTGTAGGTGACCCTGCTTCGGCAGGAGGGCTGGACTAGATGACCCACAGAGGTCCTTTCCAAACCGTACTATTCTGTGATTCTCTGATTCTGTGATTTTAAAGTCTGTGACATAATATTTTCACAGTTCAGTCTCTTCTCTTGCTTTCTGTGATGCTATAAATGTTGCATTGCATACTCACAATACCAGAGTTTCATGCTAATGAAATTGTATCGTAGCATTCCTGTCCATCGTCTAATTCACGGCCTGGGCAAGGCATTCTCAGCCTCATGGGGGGTTGCAGTTCTTCATTTGGTTTCTGTGGAACTAAGCAGAAATCAAGTTTGGCGGTTACTTTGATGGTTATCTCTAAACTTGTGAGCTTTTGTTCTTCAGACTTAATGAAAGAGGCTTCATTAACATTTGGGTTTCTTTTTTCTTTACAGTCTTGGGCAATAAAAGACATTCAACTGTGTAGCTGATGCTAATTTACACAGTTCTTAGTCTGTACACTTACATACATTACATTATATACTTTTCAGAGAGCAAACATTATTCTTTCACATTTGGAAATGTTTGTTAGGCTGAAATCACTGCAAATCCGATGTACAATGTCTCAGCTTCAACATACCAAAATCCTTCTCAATCCTATTATGCAAGCATGATACACTAAACAGGGGAAGCTTGTGCATTGCCTGCAATTTTCAAGCCTAGCTTCTGACAAGTCTTTACTGTTTGTATAACCATATGGAGTAGAAAAAAAAAGAGTGTCTGCAGCACAACGCTACAGTAAACGGCTTACATGATTGTTTACCATAGACATAGTGAAAACAATATTGAAGATGGTGATGTGTTTTTTTCTTGAGCTACAATAGATTATAGGCTAAACAAACTGATAAAAAAGAAGTGTCCTTCAGATGAAAGATGAATTAGGCACAAATCTAACATACTGCTCGCAAGGGTACAGACACAGTGTTTCATATTTGCAAAAACAGTCTCCTATTGATTTTCAGTGAAGTTTAAATCAACTTTGAGAAATTAATTTGAGGGCCAAATCCAAAATAAGATCTAAAATGGGATTCTGGAAGATTATTAAATTAAAACCAGAGAGGCTTAACACAGTGGCTGCTAACATATGGAGGTCTGAAAGCTCCCTAGCAATCTGTGGTTTTCCCAGCAGCCCGTTCTTCTGGCACCTACTCCTGGTTCCAGCTTTTGTGTACAGAGAAGCCTGTTCTGCTCTGAGCAGATGAGATAGTAAGAGATGGGAAATCTGTACAGAGTGTTACTCTATAATCCACTGATTATGATGTAGGTTACTGCTTAGAATACATGTGCAAGAACTGAGAAATAGTGATTTGGTTCTTTTCCAGCTCAATGGAATTCAAATCCTCTCTCCTGGCTATGCCATTGTACGCACCTAAATTTTCTCAGTCATTTCTATGGAGTCTAACTATGGAATTTCATTTGATTTAATATCCCAGAGTCTAAAATGCGGTTACTGCTTTAACTGCTTTACAGCGCCTATATTTTAATTGTGTTCTGCATCAAGTTTCTGAATTCATCAGGTTTCTTTGAAAATTGCATATGACAATGTTACAGCATGAACATGGCCTTTCTCATAAGTGTGTAAGCTAGATATTAATTACATGTCTATGTATTAGTGTAGGGGCTGAGAAGAACAGATCCTGTCATAGAAGAAGAGCCGTGACAGAAGAACTGATGATTTTAATGTCTGGATTACTGATCAATGGATATAACCTCTATACCCTTTAGATACTTGCACAATACCAGCTGAAGCAATAGTAGGCTTGTAATTTTCATGCAGTTACAGAACCTCTTGAGAATCTTGAGAAGTAAAACAACTTGGAAAGGAGACAAGTTGAAAAGTTGACAGTCTGTCTAAATGTTCACTTTACTAGATGACACATCAGTGCTTAAATGTCTGGTGGTTTGTTTAATTAGGATCAAGTGTATTTGGCAAGATATAAAGGTGTTTAGTTTCAAATACATACAATAACTTCTGAGGTTGCAAGAACAAAAGTGTAAAGAACATTTTGGTGTTTATTAAGTATCTGTGATTGTTCTTAAAATTTAGAACTTTGTGTGTAAGAAATGGAGATTAACTGTGAGATGAATTTTAAAAAGCATCAGTCTTTTGTAATTGGAGCATAGATGACAGTCAAAATGGGAAAAAATGTTGTTTGCTAAGATATTATATTGCATAACCTTATAAGGAGAAAATTAAGATAAGCAGAGATTTGTTGGAAAAAAGATACTAATTAATGACAGAGGTGTGCTTATGCTTGTATACTTGAAAGAATTATGATTCTTGAACAGATACACACTACGGTGATCCATTTTTTAGATCTGTTATTGTCTGTCAAATAAGAAATAACTTCTCTGAGGTCATGACCGTGATTTCCTTCCCCTGTGGCCAAGTATGCAGTTAGTAAACTGCACTAATATGGGATGTCAGGTAAATTGTCAGAGTGGTGCCTAGGGAGTGCTTACACAGTACTCATTAGTAGTGACAGCCACTACTTTAACTCTTAGATTGATGCTTATGAATTCTGGTGGAAAAAAGTCCACCACTGTTAAAACACCTGTCATGTCTTTTACTTCATTTAGATATAAGAATCATCCCAAGGTATGAGATGTACTCTTTTGGAATGGAAACAAGGTCAAAAAATTGTGAATAATAACATGTTATACAATGCTCCAGCTTTTGTAGCGTGTTAGTTTTCACAATCCATGAACCCCTATATAGAGATATTTTACAGTTTCTGTGATTTCTCAAAGACCTCTTATTTGCTAGAACATGCATAAAACTGGTTTATCGATCTAAAATGTTTCTTTCTCACTTTGCTCATTTTTTTTTCAACCTTTCTGTCTCCTGAAAGTTTACAACACAGAAAAAAAGATTTTCCAGTTGTACAACTTGGTAACTGTTTCAATTTTGCAAATGCTTAGTTGCCCTTCCTGTTTCTTATGGTGCTATACTCTTTTGGTGTGTACAGAAGGAGTAGATGTAATTATTAACACAGAAAATGGATTACCTGCACAGTATGATCACAAAGGTTGCATAGTGGTAGCAGCGATGGAGCTCTTTTATCTCACGCAAGCCTTTGGGTTGTACCATTTGAAATAAGCTAACAAAATAATTTTAATGAAATATGAATGTTTCCTTGGATTGAAACAGGGGAAGCACCACCGCCACCCCCCCCAAAAAAAACCCAGCCAGAACAGGGAGAACGGACTGTTGTCACTAGAACACATCATTTATAGGAGGTGTGGAAGACACTATGTCCCTCTAGTTAAAACAATAGAAAGTGATTATCAAGCATAAACAAATAATATTTATAGTTTTAGTCATTTTTGGCCTGTAATTTGTAATGTTATCCTAAAACCCAAGTACCTGAAGTGCTACATACTGCTTGAAATACAGAAAGACATAGTCACTGCTTTCCCAGAGAGTGTTGGAGAACGGCACAGCCAAATACGATAAGTAACAATAATGTTAGTTCGTTAGCCAACGAAGTGGTAAAACACAGTTTTAACAACAGCATATATGCTTTTTAATAAATGACATCATTTTTTTCCTTTGAATGCTCCCTATTGGTCTGATCATGTCTTACAGACATCAAAGCAAAATTACACCTTGAAGAAACATCACATGTAGAGTTGAGGTGGTTACAAATCAGTTTAAGAATGTATCAGTTGTCTGATGTGTGAGCACACAAGAAAGTATACATAGTTCATATTATGAAAAAAGACAATTATTTAATATTGATGTTTCACATTTTTCAAGGATTTTCCCTTCCAGTACCGGAGATGAGCAGAATGGTCTAGTGTATCAGTTTTTTTCATAAGTCTTTGGTCTTGATTCAAGAAGTTTAAACTTGGTTGAATGTAGTTGATGAAAGTGGTAGAAGGACTTACGTGTAGCCACACACTGGTATCATTAATGGTGATTGTGACACTGTGTTTGTGACTTCTTACTTTGGCTTTTGCTCACAGTTGAGATAAGTTCTTTGAAAAATACATGTTTGGGTGGAGCAGCCTGGAGTGGCAGAAAACAGCGCAGTTCAGTGATTTAGGGACAGTAACCTCCAGAGACAGGACCTTCTTTCCTTGGGAAGACTGAAATGTTTACTGCAACTCGGGATGTGGAATACCTGAAGCCAGCAGAAGAGATTTGGCATCTTCCACAAATCCATAGTGGATGTAGATTTGTGTATCCACTTTCTGGATGATTACTTGCTTTGAGTCGTACCATACTAATTTTTCTACTCAATTTAACACTGTTTTTTAAATTAATTTATTTTTTTTACAAAGCAAAATCTATATCCAAACTCAGCATGCTGAACATAGATGAGATATTTTGCTTAGATTCAGTTTTGTAGTACTGTAAGAAAGCTCTTTCTTGCCCCTGAAATGGGAAATTCAGGGCTGCATAAAACTGCTGTTTAATTCAGTCAGCTGGGTAAACATAGCATTTGTATGCTGCAGGATATGAAGACTATAAAACAATGTTATTTATATTATGATACTTATGCTGTTGTGCAAAAGGCATCCAAGTGCATAAGGAAATTTGTTTTGATAACCAAAACATTGAAGTGAGAAAATAGTTACTAGCTCTTTTGATGCATTAACTGGACAACAATAAAAAAAAAAGAAAAGAGGGAAAAGCTGGTGTTTGTTTTCTCTCAGGCCATATTTTATACCAAGGAAACTGGCAGGAAGCCAGCATAAGCATGATGTGTCTCAGTGGGCAGATTCTCATAAAAATAAAGAAAAAGATGCCTTCCGATATTAACTGAGGAGTAAATACTATTCCCTCTGGTTGGAATGCTCTTGTAAAAATATTGTGCTTTTAATTATGGATGTTTGGTATCTACACCTTGAAGCTTTTATTTCATCATTCTCTTACAGCTTCTATTGCATCAACCTGTAATGATCCTGGGACACCACAGAATGGCACTAGATACGGAGACAGCAGAGAGCCTGGAGACACTACCACCTTTCAGTGTGACCCTGGCTATCAACTTCAAGGACAGGCTAAAATTACATGTGTGCAGCTGAATAACCGATTCTTCTGGCAACCTGATCCTCCTATGTGCATAGGTAATAAGATGAAATGTTAGTCTCTGTTTAAGATTAACGCTGATTGGTTTTCTTGTTCAACTAGTGGGCATATGATGCTTATACTGGAGTGATGCTCTTCAAAATAACTGCATTCTGCATACTTGGTTTTCTTGTTCAACTAGTGGGCATATGATGCTCACACTGGAGTGATGCTCTTCAAAATAACTGCGTTCTGCATACTTAGGGTTACTGTCAGCCTTATTCTCAAGATTAACACTATTTTTGGATGTCATTTTCTCTATTCTATTCTTTAAACTTCGTACAAGTTTAAAATTGAAAAATTCTAATAGAAATAATTAAATGGAAGACGTCATTTGGATTAAAAAAAAAATTTCTCATTGAAATGGTCTCAGTAGAAGGGTCTTTTGTGTAATAATTTAGTTACATAAACTGTGATCCAGTATTTATTCTGAAATTTTTCTGAATTCTCTTGTAGATTAAATACCCATCCTGTGCAATCCCAAGGAAGCTAAAGATATTTTTTCTGAACAGGATGCTTGTTGGGAAAGGTAGATGCAGAGACAAGGGTCTGAGTAGACAAAGCTGATGAAACATTTCCATAATACCAGGACAGAGTGGGAGATCTTCTTTCTTTGACACAAGCTTTGATTCTTGGTTCCATTGTTCTATATGGCATAGAGGTTTCTTTGAGGTTCTGGTCAGTACACTAATACTTAATGGCTTAGAAGTCTTGCTGAAATGTATTTTAAGGTCATCAGTGTAGCTCTTCTAAGATTAGAGTTAATCAACATCCGTGAAAAGTTTTCTGCTATAATTATCTGCTAAGGTATAGAAATTTTTTTAAATCTTTATGATTTTGTTGCCTATTGATTTATGATTAAATGAATACTTACTTTAATGATCCTAAAAAACTGACACAATATGTTTTAACAGCACTGGAATAAGCATAATGCTTTTACTTTCTACAAGCCGTTTTGGAGAGGCTCTTTCCAAAACAGCAAATCCCCAAACAACTAGCGGCTCTCCATCTGTCTAAAGTGTTTACATATATCCCAAAGATACTGGGAAAGATTTGGGATAATGCAGGATAGTATCTCTAACTCCATATCATCTAGAAGAACAGAGCAGCATATAATCTGAACATTGTCTTCTGGATACCTTGTGTGCAATGTACGAATAACAGTGTGAAAATGTTTACTAAACACACTGGGATTGTTCACAAATTAAAAATATGTAAATAAAAATAAAACCCAAAAGATATCTGGTGCCTAAAGACCTAGAAGATTCATACTCTTTCTCTCAATACCAATTATAATCCCTCCATAATTCTTTAAAGTCTAATGAAAAAAATTAAAACACGAAAAAGGAAACAAAGAAAGACAGAGAGAGTACCTTTGGGTAAAAAGTATATACATATTGATATTCTTCCATACACCTAAGGTGACTTTGAAGGGAAAAGCAGATTAAAGTAATATGTGCTGTAGACATGACAATATTAGAACCTTAAGGATTCTGTAAAGCCACTATATGTCATTTTAAAAAATGCTATAAAGTCCTTATGCTGACTTACAAATGAAAAATTATTTGCATGTAATAACTGTACTACTCAGTACTTCGAACATTTTGCTACTTCCATTCCTGATGATATTAGAAGAGCTTTAAAGTCCTTTTCACCCCAAACCATTCTGTGATTCTGCGATTGTTTAAAGATTTCGGTTCTATTTGTACTTTATAACTTTGATCATGGTTATCTCAGGTTATCTGATCTTTATCATCACCACACATGTGAAACATTTCCTGGAACCGTTATTCGTAAGTAAAACTAAAAAGAAATAAAAATTAAATAAAAAAAAACCTCACAAACCACACACACCCTGGATCAAAAATAATGACTAAAATACCAAAACTACAGACACAAAAAAAACACATAAATATACTAAATGTTTAAATAAATAAATAAATAAATAAACAAATAATGGAGAGGGAAAAAAAAAGTTTAGTTTGTTTTCATAAATACCACAAAGGGAATGTCTTCATTACTGTTTTCATTTGGATTAGGACCGTCATTTCCAAGTAAATCTTCTTGCTCACGCTTTAGTTCATGATTATGAATTTTCTTGGAGCTTCTGAATGGAATTAAACTGTAAGATGTGTTGTATGAGTGCATCTGAGGTACTTCAACCACTAGTGAGCATTCACTCCACTGGACCAGACTAGAAATGGCCTGAAAAAATCCTTCTTTAAAAATTTAATACAGATTCCAAATCGTTAGTACCAACTGTTTTCCTCTACAAATGTGTTCCTATGACTTTGCATGACTTGGTAATGCAGATGCAGCCAGTGTTGACTACTGTACTTTTTAGTTAGACTTCCATGTGGTAATTGTCTTTGGAAGCTGGACTCCTTATCTGTTTAAAAGTAGTGTTCTATTTATGGTAACTAAATTAATGTATTGGATTTTTTTATTTGGGTAATACCTTTACTGAGTGAATCAAACTGTTTTGTGTTACATCTATGGTCAAAAGAAACTCCATCCTGAATCCTGCTATTGAGCTACCCCAATTCTTGAAGTACTTCCAGTATATAAGAAATACTTAAGCTTGATAGTGATATGATAAAGCAACAGCAAGAATATACAGGAATTCTTATTTAACTTCATATTTTTATTCCTTTAGAAAGTGTTTCTCCTGTGCTGCTTTTGAATACGAACAGACCTCACTTTTTTGAAAGAAAATACAAAAATGTTTGCTATCTGGAAGTGGGAAAGCACTGGGGCATTTTTAATATTATTTTTGGTAAATGTAGAAGTCCATTTACACCTATTTAACAGCTAATATGTGCTTGTGAATTTAACATATGACCATATTCCTATTTCTTTTTACATTGCGACAGCTGCATGTGGAGGAAACCTGACAGGCCCAGCAGGAGTTATTTTATCTCCTAACTATCCACAGCCTTATCCTCCTGGGAAAGAATGTGACTGGAGAATAAAAGTAAACCCTGACTTTGTCATTGCCTTGATATTCAAAAGGTACCATTTCTGGGTGAATGCCTCTGTTTAACAGGATTTTAAATGTCACATCTAAAAATGGCATCATTTATCACTTCTTAAAGCTTCTAATTATATTCTCTGGCTAAGTCCTCAAGCATACATCTAATATGTGTTATATCATTGCTTGCAAATAACAGAAAAGCAAATAATACAGTCATACGTAATTTTTTGATATAAAATATATTCCTAAGCAACAAAACTTTTTGTGACCTGGGAAATAAAAATCTTTGAAAAACAACGTCAATTTGTAGAAATGTTTGAATTACATTGTTGTGCCTTATAGTAGAGACTTGAACTGTAGTGAAATGTGTATCTGTAACTCAGTTCTTAGTGGTTTTTACAAATACAGGCTAAATACGCTTTTATAATTTTCATAATTTTATCTATTATTTTTACTATTCTCATAATTTTACAAAAGTTTTATTTGCTCAGTGTTCCATCATCAACCTATATTTGTTGCATAGATTTTTAACACAAATTGAAGTTCAGGGATATAGTCATATTCATGTGTTAAATTTATCATTTCTGTTTGAATAGGCCTATATAACCGTCTAGCATGCTATATCTATGGATGCAAATTCAAATTTTTCTCTTTTTTGATTCTCTGTCCTAAGTATAATTTTTAAGCTAAGAATGGTAACATTGCAGTTGACTTCAGTGGGATGGTGATCGATTCTGATTCTTTTAGAATGAGACAACGGCATGTTCAGAATTTTGTTGTGTAATATTTGCACCCTTTTTTTGAAAAAAAAAACCCATCAGAACAAAAAACCCCCCCGTTTCTTTCATTGACTGATTGCAGTGTGTTTTCTAATAAAAATTGATACACAAGAAATTAAGGAATCAAAGCCTAAGATATGTGAAATTATATAATCAAGGATACTATAATTCTGTTCTTCGGGTATTTGATCAAATAGCATTAAGGGATGAGAATAGTTCTCCACTAATGACACACTTGAAAATGTCACGATAGGTATGGTAAGCAGCATATTTCTGTGGACTGCCTAAATAATCAGCTCAAATACTACATTTCAAGTAAGACAAAAGAAACTTACAGTTACTCAGTATTCAGATTTCTTTGAGAGTTCTATTTTAAGGAATACAAGTGTTGTAGTTTTGCCCCAGCCAGCAACAAAGAACAACATGGCCACTCACTCACTTCTCCACCCCAGTGGGGTGGGGTGCTCATACTTGTTGTCCTGGGTTTGGCTGGGACAGGGTTATTTTTCACAAGAAGCCAGGAGGGATGACCCAAGCTAGCCAAACAAATGGGATATTTGATATCACGTGATGTCGTGCTGGGTATGTAAGTGGGGGAGCTGGCTGGTTGTTGGCCAGGGGAGTATATTTGCTGCTCAGGAGTGAGCTGAGCATTGGGTGGTGAGAAAATTGCACTCTGCATATGCTTTCTGTCAGTATTATTGTTGTTACTTTCTTCTGCCTTTGCTGTTCTGTCAAACAGTCTTTATCCCAACCCACAAGTTTTGCCTATTTCTTCCAATTCTCCTCCCCACCCCACAAGACCTTTTAAGGTGTGGGTGTTGGGGTTGCTGATCTTGTAAATATTTTTAGGATACTGGAAATAAAAAGGAAAACTGGAATACAAATTAAGAAGGAAAGGAAAACCAACACTGTTACCTGTATACATATAAGTATCAGAGAGACAAAATGAAAAACTTTGACTACTTTTCTTTTTTAATAAATACTGTATTTTTAGTGTAAATTGATCATAAGAGCAACACAGATTCTCATTTAATGAAAAAGTGTGCAAATACATGCTGTTAACTTTGTAACAGAGAAGTAAATTGAGATAGTTTTAGGAATATATTTAATGTTAGAACACCAATAACTTAATGCACTATCACAAATCCCCACTGATTTATATGAAATGTCAGACCTGAAATAACTCCATTTCTGCAATCCTTTCACTAACTTCCCTGATTTTTAGAATAAACTACACTAGACTAGACTAGAATATTTCAGTGAGAAGGGACCTATGATGATCATCTACTCCAACTGCCTGACAGTTCAGGGCTGACCAAAAGTTAAAGCATGTTGTTAAGGGCATTGTCCAAATGCCTCCTAAATGCAGACAGGCTTGGGGCATTGACCACCTCTCTAGGAAGCCTGTTCCAGTGTTTGATCACCCTCTGAGTAAAGAAAAGCTCCCTAATGTCAGGTCTGAACCTCCTCCCCTGGTGCAGCTTTGAACCATTCCCAGGCGTCCTACCACTGGATCCCAGTAAGAAGAGCTCATCACCTCCCTCCCCACCTCCCCTTCTCAGGAATCTGTAGACAGTGGTGAGGTCACCCTTCAGCCTCCTTTTCTCCAAACTAGACAAGCCCAAAGTCCTTAGCAGCTCCCCATAAGACATACCTTCCAGCCCCTTCACCAGCTTTGTTGCCCTCCTCTGGACCCATTCAAGGACCTTCACATCCTTCTTAAATTGTGGGGCCCAGAACTGCACACAGTACTGAAGATGAGGCTGCACCAACACTGAATACAGTGGGATAATCACATCTTTTGACCGGCTGGTTATGCTGTGTTTCATATAGCCCAGGATGCAGTTTGCTCTCTTGTCTGCCAGGACACACTGCTCACTTGTATTGAGCCTGCAGTGGACCAGCACCCCCAGATCCCTTTCTGCAGGGCTGCTCTGCAGCCACTCCTCTCCAATTTATACTTGTGCCTGGCATTACTCCATCCCAGATGCAGAATTTGGTATTTCAAGTCGATAAATTTGATCCACTTAATGATTGCCCAATGCTCCAATCTATCTAGATCCCTCTGCAAGGCCTCTTGTCCCTCAAAGGATTCAACAGAACCTCCCAGTTTGGTATCATCAGCAAACTTACTAGTGACGCATGTAAGTCCTGCATCCAGGCCATTAATAAATGTATTCAAAAGAACTAGCCCTAGAACTGAATCCTGAGGAGCGTCGCTGTTGCCTGGTTGCCAGACAGATGTAGCGCCATTCACTAAAATCCTCTGAGCTCTGCTCTTCAGCCAGTTCTTCACAGTGTACCGTGAACCTGCTGAGCTCTGCCATTCAGCCAGTTCTTCACCCAGTGCACCGTGAACCTGCTCATCCCACAGTTGGACAACTTATCTGGAAGGATGCTGTGAGGGACAGTATCAAAAGCTGTACTAAAATCCAGAAGAACTACATCCACTGCCTCCCCTTCACCCACTAGGTGGTTACCGTATCATAGAAGGAGACTGGATTAGTTAAATAGGACTTTCCCTTTGTGAACCCATGTTGACTGTGCCTGATGATTGAATTATTCTTTAAATGCCTTTCAGTAGTACCCAGTACAATCTTCTCCATTATTTTTCCAGGAACTGAGATTAGACTAACAGGTCTGTAGTTGCTGAGTCTTCAGTGATACCCTTCTTGTAAATTACAGTAATATTGGCTAGCTCCCAGTCAGTAGGGACCTCCCCAGAACTTTGGTAGATGATTGAGAGGGGTAATGTTTCTGCAAAATTTAATTTCTTAACATACGATTTTCTGTTCATTTTATCTAACATTTTTAATTCTTAGGCAGTATGCTACAGATAAGACCTGCACTATTCGCAAGGAACTGGCTTTGAGAAGACATCAGTGTCTGCATAGGATGAGAAAGTGGGCTGAGAATAGAGAGATGCAATATATTTTGGAAAATGTGTGTTGGTTACAGAGAAATTGAAAACCATTGCCCTGTACAATTTACTTTTCCTGGGTTTGGGCTTTAGAGTGCTATTCGTTTCAACTCTTCTAACTCTCAACTGAGAATTCTCTGTCTCAGCAGAAGTTTCAATACATTTTTCTGGCTTCTCTTACCTCTTGAAAATAGGGCATAAAATATTATTCATTAATGTTAAGCCATTTCCATTTGACATTGCTTAAAGAATATGTTTTCTTCTGATTTCTTATCTAAAGATATTGTACCTTTTGTCTTACAGGATTTGGAAAATTTTATGTCTAACAGTACTAGCTAAAGTAATAGAAAGAAAAACAGATGACCACCACACTTGCAAAAAAGCCAAATATTTACTCATTTTGTTTACAAAATTAGTTAGAAAGAAAAAAATTCTCTCATTTGACTGAGCCCTTGCCTGATTTTTTAATGTAGTTTTAATTTTCTTGTATTTTCTTCACTGTTCCCAGTATATTGTTTTATCTAGCTCTCTATAAATTTCTCATATAAATGCCTATGCTTTTACCTTCATGTTGTCCCACAACTCAATTAAATTCCTCTGAAAGACATTACATTCATATTATCTTCATAATTGCTTTGTTTAACTGTATAAATGTCATAAAATATCACAGAATCACAGAATCACAGAATGGTACGGTTTGGAAGGGACCTCTGTGGGTCACCTAGTCCAACCCTCCTGCCGAAGCAGGCTGCAAAGGACCGCGTCCAGGCGGGTCTTGAATATCTCCAGAGGAGGAGACTCCACAACCTCCCTGGGCAGCCTGTTCCAGTGCTCCGTCACCCTCAGAGGGAAGAAGTTCTTCCTCATGTTCAGACGGAACTTCCTGTGCCTCAGTTTGT
>Ga0065711_1013250_pt1 | contig 13024 bp, 5 predicted proteins | sample Hoacrofraction12_FD_59098 | JGI IMG/M metagenome (GOLD analysis project Ga0065711, IMG submission 59098) | Hoatzin crop microbial communities from Cojedes, Venezuela - Epithelial fraction 12 v2 (version 2) | ecosystem: Host-associated > Birds > Digestive system > Esophagus > Crop | place... | reverse complement strand
TAATATCTAATCTAAATCTGCCCTCTTTTAGTTTAGAGCCGTTCCCCCTTGTCCTATCACTACACACCCTTGTGAAAAGCCCCTCTCCATCCTTCCTGTCGGTCCCTCCAGGTAGTGGAAGGCTGCTCTAAGGTCACCCCAGAGCCTTCTCTTCTCGAGGCTGAACAGCCCCAGCTCCCTCAGCCTGTCCTCGGAGGAGAGGTACTCCAGCCCTCGGATCATCTTCGTGGCCTCCTCTGGCCCTGCTCCAACACATCCATGTGCTTCCTATGCTGGGGGCTCCAGAGCTGGACGCAGGACTCCAGGTGGGGTCTCACAAGAGCGGAGTAAAGGGGCAGAATCCCCTCCCTCGCCCTGCTGGCCACACTGCTCTTGATGCAGCCCAGGATGCGGTTGGCTTACCATGTAAATCAAAAAGCAAGAAAAAGGTGTCTTCCCTTTTTCTCCAGCCTTTCACGAAAACCAAGATTCGAAATTATTGCTCTGAAGTCTATGATGTCTGATACTTTCCGTCAGGTGGCATATTACAAAATTGCGTTGGATTCAGAAGGTCTTTGTCCTGTGTGAATAATGTTTCTAGGCGGCTCATCAGTTGGCTGCTGAAACCCAGTTCTGTGCAGCGCGGAGGACGTGTACCTTAGCGAGCTCTTGGCGCTCAGTGCTGCTGGAGTGCTCTCCTGATCCTGTTTCAGGAACAGCTGTTCTGAAGGACAGGAATGCCAATACCTTAACCTGATCTGACAACTGTAAAAGAAAATCAGACTTTTTGCAAAATCCCGAAGAAATAAAAAGTTGTGGAAATTTGTCACGACAGAGGTGACAGAAAAAACCCCCTCTACCTTTCCCCTACATTTCCAAACCTGTCAAATCCCAAAATCATTCCTTACAAATCTGCTTCGCTAACTCCCTGCCGTTATTTACTGCCTGCACAGTAGTCGGGTCCCAGCACGTGTCCGGCGTGGCGGTTCCCAGGCAGGAGAGGCATGCTGAAAGCCGTACCCCGCTAGTCGGCGTGAGGTTTAGTATCAGCATCATTTTGCTCCTAGCATGTGTAATGCTTTGCCTCTAGGAGAATGTAGTTTGGCTGCTTCTTTTGCTGGGCTGCCCTCAGGTTTTGGAGCCACTCAAACCTTTTTGGCAGGCCACGTGCAATCACCTCCTGTGCTTGACTGAAACATTAGAAAGTCATAACAGCAATTTACCGAGTGAGGCAACAGCCAGATCTCAGGTCTGAAGACTTTTTACACCGGTAGTGTTATACTTTCACATAAACAATATAAATTGGCATGCATTCTTTATGCAAAATTATGTACGGGATTAATGTGTACGGTTTATTGCAGACCAGAAATTATCTCTCAATTAGTCACTTGGGTCGTTAGTAGTGTTACGAGTTGACCGACCCCTAAAACCGTCTTTTTGAGAGAAAACACATGCTTTGTGCATAAATGCCAAAGCAACATACTAATGGTTTGTTTTACTGAAATTGTGGAAACTTGTGACTGCAAAATGTGCTACCTAGTTTTTACTTCGAAGTCTGTAGGAATTTAGAAATACACATATTTGAAGTGAAATATCTTGTGTCCGAATGGCTTTTAAAGTAGCTTTGTGATGGAACTGTTTTAATTTTCCTCTAAATGAACTCCTGACGCCGAAGACCTCCAGGCTGCGTAGCTGCTATTTGCAGTGGCGCGGAGTGCGTGCTCCCCTCCCTGCTCTGGATGTTCAGCTCTGCTCAGAATGAGTGCGTGCAGCTGTTGCCAGAGAACCAGAGTTCCAGTCAAAATGGCTGGAAATTTCCTAGGACGTTTCTGCAGTATTCAGTTGAGTTGTTCGGCGCGTAACGCTCTGCTGGGATGTACCGTTTGGCTGGGGTGGGAGTTAGAGGGGACGTGCGGAACCGACTGACGGCTTTGCTGTGTGTGAGTGATGTGGTCAGCCTGGGCTCACAGACCTCTGTGAATGGGCGTGGTGGTGTTGGGGTGATGGTTGGGCTTGATCTCAGAGGTCTTTTCCAACCTTAATGATTCTATGATTCGCCACGGCAGCGTGTATGTAACACGTAGCTCATGTGGCCTTCACAACAGTGTTAGCTGGGTTTGTCACCGCTAAGTTAAAGTCTTGATAGAGGCTGGAAAAAACCCTACTTCATTAAGCGTGGAGTATTTTGCTCCAGTTTGGTTGAATCAGATACAGAACGTGAGTAGTGCCAAGGCTTTCCCATCCTCCAAACAAGGAAGTTCTAGCAAGTCGGTTCCCAGATCTGTCGATTTAATGTTTGTTCTTCAGCTGAGGTGTTGGTCCTGAGTAGGTCTTGAGGAGCAGATTATTCTGTTGAACTCACAAAGCTGAAGGTTTTGTTTTTTTCCAGGATCGTTCCCTAACATCTAGTTAAAATAGATTTCCATTTGCCGAAATAGCAATTTGCAAGAATTGCACTCCAGTCTGTCACCGGGGCTTTGTTTGAAAACGCCTGAATAGCGGGAATTGGTTTGTGTCAGAGGAAAGTGGACGATTATTTCAAAGCTTTCATTTTCACAGGCTATTACACCGCTGCAAATTAACGATTGCTGCGAGCTGACATGTCATTTAGAATATACGCTCTGCGTGCTTGGAGGTGAACAAAACCCACTGAGATACATGAGCAGCGTCACGCGTCTCTGTGTGATGAGTGTGTTCAGACTGGAAAATGTTGGCTCGTTCCCATTCGAAATACCGCTCTGGATGCGCAGCGTTAGTCTCCGGTGAGACGAGGTGGGTAGAACGTTCCAGTTACTCCTCTCACAAAGGTTCCTTTCAGGCAAGAAGACGCGCGCAACTGTGAGGCTGTCTTCATTCATAGCCTTTGAAATACAAAACTGTGAACTCAGACCACCAAGGAATATCAGGCATGCCAGCTAGTGTTTACAGCAGTGTAGTCTTCATGTTTGCCACGCATGACTTGTGATACTTTATTAAATGTCTGTCAAATAGCAGAATTTACTTTGAAGTTGCAAATCTCAATATCTTAAACTTTGGCTTCTTTTGTTTAAACGGGCAAGGAAGAAAAAATAATGGCTTTCATTGTTGCTTCACACCTCAAGAATATAGTGCTAAAGTCTTTGTTACCAAGTTAGAGCCGAGAATTTCTTGCCACTAGTACAAATATCAAAGAACAAGCAGAAATTTATTTATAGAGACAGAATTAGTGCAGACTTCTGAACAACAGATTGAAGGGACTGTTCGTTATTTTGTTCTGCAATGAATGTTTCGCTAATTATGAGCTATCTATTTTCTTTCCAAACATTGAAATGTGAAGAAAACAAATGTTTAGCAAACCGAGCACTGAATTTATATTTCTGACAGTTCTGTGGGGAGATGTGGCTTGCATTCACAGCAGGCTCTGCATGCGCGGCTGTACTGATGCATCATGGCCTTCTTAAGTAAGCCTGGCAGTACAGGCAGAAGAAGTAAAAATTTTTTGAAACCTACTAAAAAAAGTGAAGTTTTGCTCTGCTAACAGTAAATAAAAGTATAACTTTTATGTATTAATCTTCAGCTGCTCAAAACCACAGTTTAAAGTGGAAGACAAGGTTTTCTTGTGAAAATGCAAGAGATGCTCCTCCCAATGCATTTCCTCTGCGGGATGATCTTTCAGCTGATTTTTTTAGCAGCAAAACATAGGATGATTCACACAGGTGAAGAAGTTCCTAATATTTTGCATGGGATGTGATAAAAACATTCCCGTATTTGTCTAAATCCACAGACCAAGTATTTTTTTTTAGCAAATCACAGCTGAATCACACCAAGAGCTCTGCTGTGGCTTTTTCGAGCTGCCGAGCCCTCTGCTCTTTGCAGGACGGCCCCGTAGCTCAGAGCATGTGTCTGCTGGTAGGGACGTGCTCTAACAGAGGCTGGAGATTAATACCTGCTTTGGCCAGAAAGCCAGTACAGGTTTTCCAGGCCGATATGCAGAGACCCCAAGCGTCCCCAACAAAAGAGGTGATGTTTTATTGTGCAGGACACGCCATTTCAAACTCTTTGTGTCAGATTTATGGTTTTCATGCCGTAGGATCAGGCTAGAGAAGTGAAGGCCTGTAGTCCACTGCTTTCCTTAAGACTTTAGTTTTACACCACGTTGTCAGGGAGAGTGCTGAAGCCACCGGGACAGGTGGATCCAGGCTTTTGTAGTCATTGCACCCTTATCCCTCTGCCCTCAGCACAACGTTGGCCTCTCTCCTTCGCTCTTAGCTTCGCAAGGTGTAATTTTTGAGGGTGTGTATCACTCCTGTCAAAGAAACCTTGTAATCTGGTGACACCAAATCATTCTTGAAGGTCTAACACATAGTGGATTTATTCCAGATAGTCCGAAGGAGTCACAAGAGCAAACTACCAGCACAGCAGAAACCCAACTTGTAATGCCTTGTTGGGTGGCTCTAGGCGAGTTACTTTATCTGCCCGAGTCTCAGGTTCCCCATCTGTTAAAGAATAGTGCTTTGTAAAAGTACTGTAAGATCTGCTGATGAAAACCATTTTCATGCTTTCTTTTGTGGCTGTGAATGCTTTTCATGTGGGAAATCCTACATAGTTATATGTGTATTCATCACGAAAACGGCAAAAAATAAAAAAAAAATCTAAAGAGCTATGCATTTTTTTTTTTATTACTGGTAGCATGCATTGGTTAGAGAGGATTAGAATCTGATATTTTCAAAAATAAGTAAAAATAAAATGGATTATTTAAGAAGCTTGTGTTCAAAGAGTACAGCTCGGCGAGTCTCAGTGCTTTGAACAGTTTATTTGCAAGAAAATATTCTGAACCCATTAGGCTGCTGCTTCGAAGCAGTGTGGAGACTTAATTAAAGGTTCAAGAGAGAAGAGAAAATAGTGAGAGCCTTATAACCATAGGCTGATATTTTTGAAAAGCATTATCAGGTTTTGTAATGTGTGGGGGACTTGTAGAAGTGCAGGCTTGGAAGGTAAAGCTACCTTCTCGTTCACTGCCAGGGTTCACCCGCAGGTTTCTGGGATTTCACTGTTCTCGCAGTAACGTCCTGAATATTTCAGCTGCAAGGTTCAGACATTTCTATGTAGATTAGAAGGGCTGGGCTAATGTGACTGAAAAATGAGCTATAAATCTTTAAAATTTTTTTAGATAAATCTGTGAGTTCAGTCACCAAAAGAGTTCCATTTGTTTCTTATGCATGTATCATAGAATCATAGCATGGTGAGGGTTGGAACGGACCTTGAAGACCATCTGGTTCCAGCCCCCCTGCCATGAGCAGGGACATCTTCCACTGGACCAGAGCTCCATCCAACCTGGCCTTGAACCCTGCCGCGGAGGGGCAGCCACAGCTTCTCTGGGAAGCCTGGGCCAGGGCCTCACCACCCTCATGGGGAAGAATTTCTTCCTAACATCTGATCTAAACCTGCCCTCTTTTAGTTTACAGCTGTTCCCCCTTGTCCTATCACTACATGTCCTTGTAAAAAGTCCCTGTCCAGGGAGGGGGATATATATATATTATATATATGTATATATCTAATGTGTAAATATTACATGTATTCCCCGTTGCAAAAGTGTTGCATTTCAATGGTTCATATTCCACATTATAAATAATTGCCTTTTGCATGCCTGTCTTGAATTTAGCATTGGTGCTTGAAGTACCTTTCCTTTTCGAGCTGTACCTTGCATTGAGGTGGGAATTTGGGGTACTTTGTTGTGTGCACTGCTGGATTACTCTCCACTCCTTTGAGGTGGCAAGTATGCCAGAAAACAGGGGGTTTTGGTAGGCATCCTAATTCCCCCGTTTCTTCGGGGAGTGTAAGGAACTGTTGCTGAAGCCTCTGATCCCAGGAGGGAGAAGAGGAGGCGGGAGAAGAAGTAGGTTGTGTTCAAGATCTACATCTCGAAGTGTGTGCAGAAAGCTCAGCCAGCCTTTGGAGAGCTGGAGTCTGACCNNGAGGGCAGCTTCCGAGGGCTGCGGAGAGGAGGCCTTGGGTGGCGGACGGGNGNTTGGAAAGCTGGCTCCGCGGTGCTCCGGGCGCCCGGNGTTGGACGGTGCGAGGCTGAGCACGGAGAGACGATGGCGTAGAGAGGTTTGGGAAGCCCTGCCTTGGCTGCCTGACACCTCACTTGTACAAACACCTGGGATTTTTACAATGAACGACATCTCATATTTCTTCAAGCCTCCACCACCTGTCTTATTGTAAGAATTTCAGCCTTCGTTTCAAACAAAGCTTTCACTCTTCTGAGTTACAGGAGAAAAACTTGGAAATGTAGGCCCAGCTGTCAAAGTGCCAACCACTTGTCACTTGTGTTTTCTCTACCTAAATATGTTAGAGAAAATAGCGTGATTTCGACCTGTCTGGGTAGAGCTTTCGTGTTCCACTGCACTTCTTCAGTAACCGAGGTGTTCTTTTGTTTCCACACATGAAACAATGTGTTACTCACCCATTTTTGACCTCACCGAGATGAAGAATTAGTCAGATTGATGTGTGTACAAGTGCCTCATGACTGTCTTCCTTCCAGTTGGGTCAAACAAGACAAATTTTAGCTCTGAAGCGCGTGGCTAAATTTACCCAGTTCTGCATACTTGATTTGGCAAAACCATATGGACTTTTTGATACATTCCTCGGATCTCTCCTGAATCGGTTTCAACAGTCTCTATTCAGGAATCGTACCCACTGCTCAGTAGGAGGTGTAGAAGAACGACGCCTATTTTAGGCGGAAGATTTCCTGTGAACGTTCTTGTCTCGGACCAGCTCTACCCCGAAGCTGGAGCGTGGAGCTGTGGAAGGGGCCAGCCCTGTGCTTCAGCCCCGCTCCCGCAGCTGCCCCCGGGGCCGGGGGTCCCGCAGCCGTGCAGGGGGGTCAGCTCGGGGGTGCAGCTGAACGGGGGTTCGCTCTCTCTGTCCTTCAGGCTGAACTTTCCGGAGCGGAGCTCTTGGGTCGGATCCAGAGGCCCTTCTGCCACGGGGATGTGCAGCTGGGGGTGGCAAGGACTGGAGACAACGGCGGGGGGGGGTCTCAGGTCAGCCTTAGCCAGCTGTGCCACTGCACTTTTTGCTGTGGGTTGGAGGCTGATACACAAGAACGGAAAATTCCCTTTTTAAGCTGTTAGGCAGGATTTCCACAGGAAAAAATGTATTTGCTGAACACAAGCTGCGAAGCAGCTGACGGATCAATCCCCGACGATGTGCCTGAAAATCATCCTGCAGGGTATTAGATGTTTAAAGCGTATCCTGCTCCCTGAGCAGTTTTCCCTGAGGACGAGAGCTGGAGATGCCGTTCTGCCTTGCCAGCTGAGATCCCAGGGCCCCTGCAGCACGGAGCAGGCTCGCCCCTGCCTCTGCCGAGCTGCAGAAGCCCAGATACACGGCGAAGCCTGGATAAGTGTTACAGGGAGCCTGGAGCCTGTATCCCAGGCAGCGGGTGTCTTCCTTCATAAAATGCTGCTTTTTTCTCTGATAAGTAAAGGTGCAATAAGAAGAGGACGACTGACAAAGAACTACAAGCTGTTGGAAAAAATACGTGTTAGAATAATATTAGCCTCCTTTATTTTTTGTATAAAACAACTGCATAAATTGCCGTGTAATTGTTTAGATATACTTTTTTTTTTTTAGAAATTTGAAAACTGTAAGCAGGCTGTTTTCCTTCTGTCAGTGGACTTAAGAATAGATGATTTGTACCTGAAAGGAGAGAGCTCAGCCCGGAAGGTATGAAAAAGGGCTGCTAGAACTTGTGCGAGGGCTTACCTTAAAGCTAAGACTATCCAAAAATCAGCTGGTGTAAAAAAAAAGATGTATATACGTAGAGTCTTCTTTTTTCTCGTGTTCCCCTAACCATGTGGTCCTGGTGCAGGCTCTGTGGCTTGTTTGCCCTGTGGTGAGCTGATTCAGGGAGCTCAATTGGCAGAAAAGCGCTTGCTGTTTTTGGTTTGGTTGGTTCTTTGCTGTCTCATTTTCTGCACTGATTCACCACAAAGTGAGACAAAACCTGAAGCTGGGAGAGGAGAAGCAGAGTGTGGGCAGAGCAGCAAAGGAGGGGAGCCAGCGGGACACCACCTTTCAGTTACAACTAGCTGTTAGATTGACTTAACTCTAATGTCACGTCTCCTCCTTCACATTTTAAAGTGTGTTAAAGACTTTTTTTAGTTTTGGGTGGTAGCGTGGATCTGTGAAAATATGAGTTTCTTCATCAGCTAATGGTCCAAAGAAGTATGAGAAGTCTAACTGAACTCGTGGGGGTTAAAGTTTGAATTTACTTACGCAAGCGCCTGTGTTTTGGCAGAGTTTGTAAGAACATCAATATACAGGAATTCTTCTTTAAAAATAAAATCGGAATTGTTGGCATTTTTGCACTGGAGTGCCTAAACTGAAAATGTAGAAACAATTAGCTTAGAATTGAATGCAATGTTTTGTTACACATAGACCATTTAGGTTTGAGCTTTTAGGTACTTTCCAAGCTTCAGCTCTCCTCTGGTCTGCTGTAAAATTCAACCTGAACTTGCGAATATTTTGTTTGCTCTGGAATCTTTTTTTTTTGGGAATATAAGCTATGCTTTTTTGCTGCCAGCTATAGCTTCTGATGCAGGCTTATGAAGACAGGCCACTTCCCCTGCCGTACACTGTCAGTGAGTCAGGGCTGCGGGTGGAACTGAGCTTGCTCGTTGCCAAGAAGAAAATCACGCTGCTTTATCAGAGCAGAGAACTTAAGGGCATCGTTTTTTATCATAAAAAGGGAAAAAGAGTGGTTCAGCATTTTTGTATTTTTGTATTGCTGACGTTTCTTCATCTTGGAAATTAAAAATATTCAGTGCACGCATTGGTTTAAAAGCACCGAAACCCGTCAAGCTGCAGCTTGGTATCTCCGTGTGCCGAGAGCGTTGGCCTCCTCCGCGGCGACACCAAGCCACTTGCCCGTGTTGGGCATCGCAGCGGCTTCAAAAGGGAGCTTTGCGGGCTCAGACCCAAAGAAAGCTAAACTTGCTTAAGAGCATGGAGAAGTTGAGCATCCGGTTGGCTGAACTGACAAATTTTCTGGAAACTCCCCTAAAATCTGGGCTAAAATTATTTCTTTTTTGATGCTGAAATCACAGCTGTGACAAATATTCAGCCTTAGCTATGATTCATGTGCTCTCTCGGAATGGGAAGTGTTGGAGTAGCACAATTTAGTAACTGTTGTTTACTTCCCCCTAGTTCAGCATTTCTGACGGAATGTGTTTTCGCCGGAGTGATCTGCAGAACAGCCCCGTTAGTACCTGTCCGTCGCGGGCGCTTTGCCGTTTGCTCAGCCGCTCTCAGCTGCCTGGGTGTGAAATCCTCAGCTCCTCTTGTGCGACCCAGGAGGGGGGAAATTTTCTGTATTAGATATTGCAGAATTCATTCGGTCTTCCATCTTTTTCACATGCAGGCTACTTTTTTGTTTCAGAGCATACCCCGGTTCACCTGCGAAATGCAATAACTGTCTTTCTCTCTCTGTTGGCAGCTGCAGCGTTCCCTCAGACCTGGCGGCCGCCGTTTCCGCGTGCCCAGCTCAGAAGGTAAGGCAACGCTGGACGCTTCCAGTTGTGCATTGTGGGCTTTCAAGTCTCGGCTCTGCTCCCCACTGATACACAAAAGAGGGGCTGAGACCTGTTTTCCTCCTGTGCCTGCTTGTCCCTCACCGTTAGGGTTAGGAGCACATCACTGATGTACAGCCCCGTGCCCTGCTGATAGCTTAATTTGAGAACTTTTCCATCTATCAAAGCGTCTGCTGCTGGTTCAATGCAGGCTTGAAAGTCGCGCTTCCTGGAATTTTTTTCGCCTTTTGGTTCCTTTTAAAACATTTCAACATGTTAGAAACTAAAGGTTGGTTTCCTGCATGTGATAGTTGTTTCTTTGGTGATATGCTTTTGATTTGTGTTTGAGAAGGAAAGCGTGGTGGTCTTTCATGCAATTGAATTCAATGTAGCTGTGGGGATCTCGAAATGAAAATACATTTCACTGCAGAACTGTCATCCCAACCAGTCACTTCAGATGAATGCTTGCTGTTCTCTCCCGTGGTATAAAATAATGTGTATTTTAAAGCGGAGATTTTTCTTTTCCGCCTACCCTCACGATCATTAGAAAATTGTAAATGAAACCTTGTTATGTTGAACAGCTGGTAGTTGTATTTAAAAATCTTGTGTTAAAGCAAATGAATTAACTAAGTAACAAAGTTAAAATCTGTACACTGAGAGGCCAAAGTGGTAACAGGGCCACAGAGCCCCTCGTGTCTTGGCAAGAACGGCTGTGTACAAGTGAAAGCATGGCTGGGAAAAAGATGGAGTTTTGCTCGCGCGTTGTTCTCATAAGCATGACTTATTTTAACAACTTGCCAGACTTACATTGTTAAAAATCACATAGTACCACTCTTAAGAGATTTAAAAAATGATGTGCATTAGAGGGGTTTTCTTGAATTAGAGCAAAATTTGTTCTCCTGCTTACAGCAGTGTCATTCCATTTACGTGAATGCACTTTACAGCGGAGTAAAATGTGGTTCATCGTATTTAACTGAGGTATTAGCAAAAAGAACAAATCTGTGGCTGGTTTTGTACAGTGGAATTTGTCTTTTTTGTCACTAAATGGAAAGGAAACAGAATAATTTTCAAAGGGGCAGTTTGTAAACGTCAGTCCTTCCAATGGAGTATTGAAAAGCGTAGTCAGAGATGAAAGATGCGGGCCTTTGCTTTCACTGTGTGCCTCCACCCTTGGGGAAGTATTTTTAGGAGGGCATCGTCACCCCGAGCAGCGAGACCAGGAGCTCTGCCGGCCCGTTCCGCTTGTCATCCTCGACCAGAGGAGAATCTGCCTCCACACTCTCTCGTTGCGATGTGGAATTCGAAGCTGCTTAGAAAACATGTTATTCTGCATTTGACTTTCCTTTTTTGGGTATGGCAAACTGTGTTTTTACATGAATTTTCATGAAAATTTCAGATTAATTTAGATTTTGAAGGAGAAGCTTTCAAGGCAACTTACTATTTTGTGAGTCAAAATCAGTTTGAAACCAGTTGCAAGTGGAATGTCTGCGATCGCGTGATAGCTTTCAAGTCAAAGATAGCCCCGTTTCTTCAAGAAATGCTTTCATGTGGTCCCTCAAGGGGAATGGTAACTTCCTATGAACGGCTTCGAAGAGACCCAGTGTCAAAGTGGCTGGTGGCAAAGTTCCCTTGTTTCAGCCTCAAAAGACATTTTCCAGCTGACGCAAGGATCTGTTGGTAACAAATAAAACACCGTTGTGAGAGGTGGGTTGAACGGGAGGTTTTAAAGGTTGGGAGCTTAATATAACCCACAGATGATTTCCCCACCACAACCTCCTCTGCTACAGCTTAGTGAGGTGGGAAGGATTAGCAGGTTGCCCGTAAGAACTCCTCGTGCTGTCGTATCTCGCCGTGAATGGAGTGGAGGAGGAGGGCAGCACTGCAGAGTCCCTGGCCAGCCCTGGGTTGTAGAGCTTGCACTCAGGGCTCTTCGTGGGGCTGCTGCCTTCCCCAGCTACTCAGATATTTCTCAGGTTTTACCAGGAGTTTGGAGTTACAGGGGTGAGTAAAAAGCAGTGGGTGTCTCATTCTCTGCACGCACCAGTACTGCGGGCTGTGCTCTTTGTGGCGCAGACTGGTATCCCGCCTGTTGGTTATTTGTTTGTCTCGGAGGGTCTTCTTCATTTTTTCTTTTTTGTAGTTTGTTGTAGTTTAAATAAAATGCCATAAACTCTCACAATAGATTTTGCTTCTGGTCCCTCGGTATTTGGCGTTCATGAGGTTTGAGGAGATTTCCAGCATGCTTCTAACGAGCTTAACTCCCGTTGTATGGGTGGTGACTGCTTTTTGAAAATCAAACTGTATTGGCATCCTCACTCCAACACTCCAATCCGTAGCTAATGTGACTGGATAACGAAGTGACGTTAGACTGGAGTCTAAAGCCACTCAGCCAATTAAAAGAATGCCTTAATTGATCACATTGTATGCAGCGTAAACAGAATAACGTGGATCTTTTTGTTCATATTCAAATCANGACGTCTGTATGATTATTTGGAGAACGTGATTTGTTTTTCATTGATAAAACCCATAAAGATTTCAGGTATCGTGTTAGGGCTCATCACTTTCATTTAGCTGGTACCGTTACGTTGGAGTCTACTGAAAATGACTGGTAGTTCTGTGTGTGAAGAGCAGATCAAACAACCCAAATAATCCCCTAGGAACAGTGGAGACCTGCACCTTCTCCAGCCCAGCCCAGGTTAACAGGCTGGGCTCTGGAAACTCTTTTGTGAGAGTGATGCTCCCAAGCTCAATATCAAAATAATAAGCTAGGTGTGGTGGATTTAGCTTCGCTCTCTGCATTTTCTTCTAACAGTCCAGGAAATGCTGCTTTTTTGTATATAAATGTATGTTTTTTCATATTTTAAATGTTGGGGTGTTCGTCAGTCACTGATATTGTTATGATTACTTTGCTTGTGTCAGCTTTTAATACATTTTTAGACAAGCTTTTCGTCATTTAAAATATCGCCAGTGCTCTGTCCATCAGCTGTAAGGTGAGCAGGAGATGGCATCGGCTGTGTCTGATGCCGGACTAAGTGTCTGGATGGCCGGAGGCAGCCCAGGCGTGGGGGATGACTGAGGAGCTCCCATTTAAGCCATTTTACCAGTGCCAGTACTAATTTGTGTGCTTCTTTTCTCTTCCAACCATCAGTTTTCATTAAGCTGATAGAAACTCATGTCTGTGAGATGTCTACCTGGCTTTCTGATTTGATTAGAGTTGGTCAGAGAGTTATTGGACAAAGGAAAGATGGACAGTGTGATCACAGAACTCTTTTTCATTAGCAATTGAAGCCAAGAATGCTGCATTATAAAATTGTATGTCATGCATTTGTGGGAGATGCTTCAATCTCCTGTAAAGCTTTTGTCTAGTCCATATTTGCAATTAATGGCAGCCATATAAGCTATAAATACTGCCGGTAGTTTGCAGTGATATTCTACATGATCTGAAAACCAGTGATGGAAGAGGAGAGGAGAATCTCGCAGAGGGAACAGAT
>Ga0065711_1010311_pt1 | contig 13024 bp, 6 predicted proteins | sample Hoacrofraction12_FD_59098 | JGI IMG/M metagenome (GOLD analysis project Ga0065711, IMG submission 59098) | Hoatzin crop microbial communities from Cojedes, Venezuela - Epithelial fraction 12 v2 (version 2) | ecosystem: Host-associated > Birds > Digestive system > Esophagus > Crop | place... | reverse complement strand
GCCGTCGTGGCCGCGCAGAGGAGCGGGGCGCAGCCCGGGGAGGTGGTGCGGGTGCCCGGCGTCGCCGAGGGGCTGGTGCTGAGCCGGGCCGTCGGCGTGGCCGAGCTGAGCCGGCTGCGCAGGCAGTTCATTAGCTACGCCAAGATGGCGCCCAGCGACGAGAACTTGCCCGAGCTGGCCAGCATGTTCGTGCAGTACCTGAGCCGCAGCGTCCAGTGAACCCCGACACGTGGGCCGGGTGCTGGAGTACCCGCAGCAGTGAGGACGCACTTGCAGCCACGGGCCCCGCGGAGCTGGGGTCCTGCCTGCCCCGTGTCAGATCGTGCGGCAACAGCAGCGCCGGGAAGATGGGTGCCACGTCCCTGCTGTATTGCCAAGGAGATCTGCAGGGATCGGAGCTGTATTGCCAAGGAGGTCTGCAGGGATCCGAGCTGTATTGCCAAGGAGGTCTGCAGGGATGCCGTTCCCCCACCCTGGCATTCTCCCCGCTTGCGTGTTTTGGAAACGAGAGCTGCTGTCACATCCCCCAGCAAGGGAAGTCTCTTACGGAGACGTAACCCCGGTAATCAGATAGCATCTGAACGTGAAAGCCCAAAAGGTGGTGACCGTAGGGAAAACTTCTCCCTTCCACATTGGCGTGTGCATGTCTTGAATAAGAAGATTGTTCTTCCAAGGCTGTCTCCAGGTAATGCCGAGCTGCAGAAGAGGCTTCAGGTCCAGAGCTGGAACAGGCTGTATTTCCAGGATGTGACTGTTCCAGAGAATCCTGCTGAACCGGAGAGATAGATGTGCAAACTCTGCACTACGGAAGGGTGGTGGCTTGGCAAACAAGCTTCTCTGTTTCAGGTTTAACAATAAAATGTGTGCCTTAAATGGAGTAAAGTCTTAATTTACCTGCAGGGCTATTTTAATGAAAGAACTTGCTCTGTCTTTTCTCTGCAAGGTCATCATTAAACACCTTTAACACCACTGATTGTTTAAGAATGATTGATGTCATAGGAGAAATGAGCTAAAATGACAGACAGCATCTGTTCTAGGTGAAACTCTCAGAAGTCTGTACCAGCTGTGACGGGTAACTTAGTTTTGCACTTAGTTTCAAATAATTTCAGTCTTTGCTATACTACGTACATAGCTTATATAAACTTTTCACTTTCTGGTGGATGCCTCATCCCTCTTCAATAAATTATGGCTTTTAATTGTGTGTGTAGTGCTGCCTGGGAGGAAATGGTAAAGCGGGGCAGGAAGGGTTACTTCAATGACAGTGGCTGTTTATCTGAGATACTGGCTGCTAGCTGGGCTTGTGCATTGCGGAACTGAGAAGTGACTACAAAAATGTTTTGATGTAAATAAGTTTATTTACCACTCAAAGAGAGTAAAGCTGAGAAAACATATTCAGTATCTCAAACTTCTGTGAGTTCACACTGATCAATGAGTTGGTATTCTAGGACTGTGAGCACTTCCATTTAAAATCTGCTTTGAAAATTTCTCTTAACTTTTTTCAGAAAAAAAAGGTGTTGCAGTTCTGGTTACTGGATGATTGAACTTTCTGACATGAAGCACCGATCCTTGATGATAAGAACAATGTGTGTTTTCCAGACTTAAATCAGCCTCTCTGCAAGAAAGAGGCAAAATCATGCTGGACTGTATGGAAACCATGGAAAAAAAAGTGGTTTTTTCCTCGTGAGAGAGCGGACACTGATGCAATCCAAGTTTTACTAGGGAAATGTGTATTCTTGCTCCTTACTGCAAACAGAGTCCCATGTAAAGACAATAACGTATTGGTTAGTTATAAATGGCAGACTTCTGTTTGAACTACTCTAAATGTTAATGGCTTCCTCTCCACCCTTTCCTGGTTCTGAAGGCCATAACTGAATGCTGCCAAGTAGAGATTTCCTTTCGTATCTCTCTACAGCTAAATAAAAGCTCATACATCAGTTTTGCTGGTAATTAATGTAGTTGCTGTTATGTGTGAAGGTGTTTGTAATTTCTGTGTGTGAATATTTTACTTCAACCCCTCATGTGGTAACAGAGTTTACAGTAGCAGAAAGCATATAGATTGCTTTGCTTGCCATATCCTGAAAGAAATATCCATATAGTATGTTCTCTCTAGATTCCTCCCTTCACCTAGTTTTACGCTGTTCTTACTGTTCTGGAAGCTATATTGTTATTACCAGCTTCCCTTGGATATTATTCCATAGCTCGAGCGGTTTGCTGGTAAGAGAAAAGGGATGAGATTCCCAATTCCTTGTTCTTAGTCTTTCTGAGTTTATTGCGCTAGTCAGCGTTCACCAGTTCAGCTGTTGGATGGTAGGAACGATGACAGTGTTAGTGAGGACTCTCACATGTGGAAAGTGTGGAGGTGATGAGTCTTGTACTACCTGGATGTGCTCAATGGCAACAAGAGTCGCCTGTGGTTGTATCACTTTTCTTGTTAGAAAGGTAAAATTAATGCAAAATAGTCGGGAGCAGTGAAGTGGTGGATGAATTGGATCACCAGCATGAACAACAGGAAATACGTGAGATCTGTAGTGTCTTTAAGGCCTGTTCGCCTGATCGCATAATGCAGCCGGAATGTATTAGGAAGGACCTTAGAGAAATTGAACTCAGTAAGCTTGACTCTGTCAGAAGGTGAATTGCTAAAGGGATTTTTGAATAACAGGATTAAATAAAATGTATCTCAGGGCAATGGAGACTTAACCTCTGGATAGCATAGGTGGTAAAGGTCAAGTGAATTATTTGGGAAAAGAGAGAGAATAATAATAACTTTGGTCCTTTTGCACTGCACTTTATTTGGGCTGCAGTTCCACGCAGGCCCCCCCTCCTCCTGAGTCCTAGCACTCATCACATTTGTCACAGATTTGCTTCAGCATACCAACATGTAGGAAACGAGCCTGGTAGCCAGAGGGTTTGCGGGGTTACTCTGTGTGATTATTGCTTCTTGGAGGGTCTTGGTCGCGGGAGGTGACTGAAACATGTGGACCGTAGTGGGGAGAGGGATGGATGTGTGACTGTCATCCGCTGCATTGCCTTAAGCAGCCACGAAAATCCACCCAGAGAGCTCTGAAGCAGCTGGTGTCACTAACCACTTCCAGTAAAAAATGCATGACCAGTGGTGTAGCTGAGCAAATACAAGCTAAGGAGCCAACCTTCCAAAGAGAAAGTCTCCTCCTCTACAAGGCCAGTTATTGGCTGGCAGTTATAATAAATTATTACCATACATTTTTTAAGATTGTGATAACTTATTGCAAGACAACCTTAGAATATAGCACAATCTGTTTTTTTTTTTTTAGTGGTTTGCCTCTTATGGTTATCATCCACAAGTCTTGGTGTGGAGCTTGCAAAGGTGAGTATATTTAATACTAGAGTTTGCTGAAATTTCTAATGAACTTTTCTATACAAATCATGTAACCATGAGAAACGTGAACCTTGCATTCAAAATGTAGCTAACAGTATTTGTATTCCATTTGGAGCGGTGTAATATCGCACCACTTTACCTGTTAGCACTGCCGAAAGCCAGCCGTGCCTAAATGCCAGCAAATTGACAGCTGTAATACTGCACTTCTGTAGTGGCTACGATTTCTTCCGCACTTGACTATTAAAAATGGAACAAAATCTTCAAGAATTAAGTGTAAATTGCTTTACTTCCAGCTGGTGGTTCGTCAAAGGTGAGCCTTTGTCTCTCTCAATGTTGCAAACAAGCTGGGGATAATGGCTAAGCTTAAAGGATGAGATGGTGGAGTGGGAATAGTGGTTTACAGCAAGCTTTTTGCTTCCATTCTGTTGCTTCAAATATGACCGCATATGTTTGTTGGCCAGGCTTTAACCTTATGGCTGCCCAGCAAGGATTGCTTCAGTTACCTGCTGCTCTGAGCCTGGCTTGAACGGTTTGAAACCTGTGTTCCATTTACTCGCTGCTTATTGAAAAGTGCCGGCTCTCCAGAGGAGGAATGAAGTTGAGATTTTGATGCTGACCTGAAATCTTTTCCACTGTGTTTACACACCTCTTCTTTTTATTTTTTCCTCCCCCTTAATTAGCTTTAAAGCCAAAGTTTGCTGAATCCAAGGAGATCTCTGAACTTGCCCATAATTTTATTATGGTCAACCTTGAGGTAGGCTGCCCTCTGATTCATATCCGTGTTACTGCCTAGTCATTAAGCATTTGGAATCCTACTTAACTGGTTGTATCCTGTTCTGTGTACATCCTAAATCCTGCACTCCTGAATAGGTATTCAGGATTGATTGATATAGCTGATTGTTTTAAAAAGAATTTTCTTCAGTCTGCTTTTTTTAATTGTGTTTTTAAACCTGGCTCTCTGCCATTGTCTCTTTAACAGTTTGTGCCTTGTGTCACTCCATTGCTGCAATAAAGGAATTTATATTCATTCTCTCATGACAGATCAAACATTCCTACGCCAAAGTAGAGCGTTTAATGCAAATAGACAGAACAGAAAAAATATAATTTTCACAAATGGTACTTGTTTAGGTAAAAATAACTTTCCTTTGAGAGAGGAAGATACTGCAGTTACCTTGCATCTGTTCAAGGTATAAATTGCTCAGGGTAAATGGAATCTGAGGCAATAGGTTGTTTCTTTAAAAGGAGTGCTGTGTTTTGTTAGATATCTTGCTAATATGTTCCCTCTCTTCTGTCTTGCTTTGGTAGGATGATGAAGAGCCAAAGGATGAAGCCTTCAGTCCTGATGGAGGTTACATTCCCAGAATCCTTTTCATGGGTAAGGCATCCACAGCTGTTGTGTCCACTCACAGCACTGTGTTCTTACTGTTATCACCGAAATTTCATGATTGATTTTTTTTTTTCATAGACCCCAGTGGAAAAGTCCACCCAGAGATCATAAATGAGAAAGGAAACCCCAGCTACAAGTATTTCTATACCAATGCTGATCAAGGTATGGGCAAAGTAGCTTGAAGTGCATTTGTAGTGAGGTGAAACTCTGGGTGTGTCCTGGGTGAAAGAGATGTCTTCACTTTTCAGTAAAGGCATGATACTTTACAGCATAACTGGGAACTGTTAGATACAATGTGACTGAGTGGTTCTCTTACACCCTAGAATCATAGAATGGCCTACTGGGCTGCAAGCACATGTTGGTGGCTCATGCCCAGCTTTTCATCCACCAGTACCCCTGAGTTCTGCTCGGCAGGGCTGCTCTCAATCCCTTCATCCCCCAGCCTGTATTGATAGCAGGGGTTGCCCCGACCCTGATGCAGGACCTTGCGCTTGGCCTTGCTGAACCTCATGAGGTTCACACAGGCCCACTTCTCAAGCTTGTCCAGGTCCCTCTGGATGACATCCTGTCCTTCTGGCATGTCTTGAGGAACCATGTTCAGAACCGTTGCCTTGAGGAACCATGTTCAGAATCATGATTCACCTTAATACCTGCTATAATGTCTCTAGGACCTAAACTTTGTCTCCAGTTGTGGCATGGAAAATCATGCAATTCGCAGGATCCAGCTAAGATAGTTGGGAAAAGGGCACAGGACTGGGTTTCTTTTTTCCACAGGTTAATTTGTAGATCTACATTCTGCAGCTGTGTTGTTTTAAAACGCTTTTTTTAGCAGGACACCTTGATGTTTTCATCTTGAGATTAATAGTTGTTGTCTATCTGTCTGATCTTTCAGTTGTCCAAGGGATGAAGGAGGCCCAGGAGAAGCTAACAGGTGATGCTTTCAAACAAAAACACCTGGGAGATGAACTATAATGAGTACATGGAATGATGTTTTCCATCACTTCAAAACTCTAAAAGGAAATAATTAAACAGACCAAGAATGTAGATGCACTGGGGGGACATAATTCTCCTGTCAGCAATGTTAGGTTAAACCCCGTTTGGAGTTCACACTCATGCATCAGTTACAGTGTTATCTCCTCCTCTGCCTGGCAGTTTCTACTGAAATGGTTATTTGCAACTAGGTAATGTGCAAACACATCAATTTTTGTGTTTGAGCAACCACTAATATTTGGTGTTAAAAGGGAGGCATGTAGGGCAAAACATGGACTGGAGGACAAACAATGTGAGTGGAATAATTAGAAGTAGCCGACATTTTGACACAATCAGTGTTGGACCCCTTTCTTCTCACTGGTATTACGTGATCCAGTTGTTTTTATTGGGGATTCCTGTGAGTGGGGCATGTTCCTGGGCCAGGTGTTTTCTAGACATCCCAAACCATGAATTCTGCCACTAAGCCAAGTAGAATAAAGTTCATGAATGTCCAAGTAGCATGTGAAATTATTAGCTCTGCAAACATATTGTTGTGTAAAACTGTGTGTGGTTCATCTTTATTTGCCTTTGGGCAGAAATCGAACTTTTTTCTTGTGCATTCACCTTTTGATTGTTTTACCAAGTGAGGGTGGGTTATGCTGAAGCTTTACGGGGGTTCCCCTTCGATTCTTTGAATGTTCTTTGGCGAATGCCTTGCCATCACATTGTACTGTATTTTTGTACCAGGGTGAGAAAATAAACCTTTTTAAACATAAGCATGCAGACAGTGTTTTGTGGTAAAGGGCATAGCTTTCCATTCTTAAGGATGGAGAAATATATTTTTGTTTATGTTGCAGTGGTTATTAATGTTGAATGTCACAGCTGAAGAAGGTTTCTCCTTTTACAATTAAAAGACAACAGTTGTTTTTCCATGTAATTACAATTCAGCCGTTCCTATACTACCTATACTGTTGAGGGCAGAATAATACCTAGTGTTTAACTGCTGGAACTAAAAAGAAAAATGGGGGGGAAAAAATCACCTCCCTCAATCTGCTGGTAACGCTTTTCCTGATGTAGCCCGGGGTGCCGCTGGCCACCTTTGCCACAAGAGTGCGTTGCCGGCTCATGGTCAGCTTGTTCTCCGCCTGGTCTGCCACGTCCTCTTCCACGTCAAAGCTGCTTCCCAGACTGTCAGGCCCCCAGCCTGTACTGGTGCCCAGGCTATTCCTCCCCGGATGAAGGACTTCACATTTCCCTTTGCTGAGCATCCTGACAACCCTATCTGCCCATTTCTCCAGCCTGCTGAGGTCCTGCTGAATGGCAGCAAAGCCGTCTGGTTATCAGCTGCTCTCCCCAGTTTTGTCGGTTCTGCAGGTTTGCTGAGAGTGGACACCGTCCGTTCATCCAGCTCGTTAATGAAGATGTTGAAGTATCGACCGCAGGGGTACTCCAGAAGTGACTAGCCCTTTCCAGCCCTGTGGTTCTGCCAGTTTTCAGTCCACCTCACTGCCCTTTTATTTTGGTTGTGCTTCATCAGTTTGTCCATGAGGATGCTACAGAAGACAGTGTCAAAAGTCTTGCAAAAGCTGATACAAACACCTGCTGCTCTCCCCTCGTCCACCAAACTAGTCATCTAAAGGAGAAAATCCTGTCCAAAAGGCACTTGCCATAAATTCCCCTAATAAACAGAGAATTTTTTTACAGGTAATTTTTGATGAGCTATCTGAGGGCATTAGTTGGGGAAAATTGTTGTATACAATAAACCCAGCTTGTCTAGTGAGTCTGTTTTTACTGTTCAGTAGCATTATGAATTTTACTTTCCAGACCAGTCTGCCTTTAAGGAATTTTAAACACCAAAACTCAGCTGGGCACTAAAAGACAAGGACTCGGTGGAAATAATGAGATTATTGCACATTGCAATTACCTTGCTCAGCTAATAATAGTTATTCTACAGGTTTTATCCTCTGCTTCTCTTGCAAATTTAATAAATTAACCATGAAATTGAACTTGGCAACTATTCTCAAGTTTTATCAGCCTTCAAAGTAAATAATTCTGTGTAAGTCCTGGAAAAGGATTTGCATTTTGCAAAACTGTCTTTTTTTTCCCCAGCTATATTTGTTGACCTAATAAAAAATAGGTCCTGTCTGATGCTACTTATTTAATGTATAGCCTTAGATTGGCATGGCTGTAAAAAATCAGATACCTTTTTTTTTTACTTGCCACCAGGGGGAGGACTCTGCTTGTTCATCTGGGGTATGATTCAACAAAGAATAGCTAAATAAACAATCTCTGATGCAAAATAGCAGGGTGCACCTCTGCGATTTTCCAGGCACGCTTTCGCAGCAGCTCTGCCCGTGGCTGAATTTCCGCACTGAAATTACTGCCTGTGAGATGTACGTCATTTGTCCCAAAGCCTTGCTTTGCAAAGTGCTCTGATGTCAGAAGCAAAGTGGCCTCAAAGTAATGTTAAAAAGTTCTCCATCTAGAGAGGTCTCCCTTCAGTGACAGGTGAGGGAAGTGTGCTTTGTTCTTTATGTTTAAGATCATCCTGATCCAAAATTGCTCTCCTTCACCTCTTCTCTGCTGCGTCTCCTCTCCTTCAGTACTTTCCGCCTTCCAGACTTGCTAGTTCCAAAGGGAAAAAATATTCCATAATCCTTTTTCTGTTGCTATATGGCTGCCTCCTTTCTAATCCTTTCTACCTTCTGTGTGTTCAGACTTAGTGAGCCGGTACATCTTCCCCACCCTCCCTTCTATTTGCTCTTATCTAGAGCCTGCTTTTGTCCTCTGCAGCAAGATGGAGCTCAGCACTTGCTAGCCCGCTGGGCGTTTAGCCGGGGTCTTGGTAGAATATGGCGAACGTGTTGCCACAGCTTGATTGCTCAGGGCAGCTAGTTAACAAGCGTAAATGCTGTTTCTCCTCTCTGGATTGCAGGGTAAACTTGATCGGTTATTTTAATATTTTTCTCTTGCTACCTGTTAGTTGAATACCTGGGCGGTTTAGTTGCTAGCTCCCAATGCACGTTCTTTACACCCTTCTGCTTTCTGCACTAGATCAGGTGGTAATGCTGGCTGGCATTTTCTTCTGTGCAGAGGGATACATCTTGAGCCTCATAACCAGCAGGTGCTTTGTGTACGTTGTGTAACTTCATGCACGCAAGCAACTCCACAGGGTTTCGAGGAGCCGCTTCCAGGTCAGTGTTTGCTGTAGTAGCGTTTAGAGTTAATTACACACTGTAGCAGCTCAACAGCGCACAGTAACCAAGGCCTCAGATTAGTTTGCCCCCATCAGCTTTTTTTCGAGTGCATGCCTATCTGCATACGACTTGCAATAAACCTGCATACTTACTTAACTTCTTTAGATACATCCCAGAAATCCTCTTGGATTCTCAGCTTCTGCACCTTTCCTGGGGATAACAAAACCCAAAGACACTTCAAAATTCTGAGTGTTAACCCAGGGAACTGCCAGGCCAAATCAATCTCATGTAAACAAACACGCTGTCAGCTTGCTTTCTCCCAGAAACAACCCACAGAGGGGAAAAAAAAAAAAAGACAGTTAATTAAAGAGTGACTGGATTGCAGCTAGCCATCTGGCTGCCTGGGAGCAGAGGTTGCTGTGTGCACCTGGGGCTGAATGGGCTGTAAGGAAGCATCAGCTGGAGACTCGTGAAATGTTTCCCTTGCCGTGCTTAGCAGCAGGGAGCAGAAGTACAACGACCAAGAACGCCAGCATGGCCGGAGTGTCCCGTCTGTCATCGTGGCGCACTGAGCGTAGGAGTCATCTACTTCAAATGCACATTTGTCCCCATGGCTGTTTGTCTGCCATCGTATCTAGCCTGTGTCAAACTGCTAATGAGCTTCATTCATTGTCCTCACTTACAGCTTGGGTAATGAATAACTCTGAAGTGAGACATTATTAAACCCATATGAATGCAAGGTCATATATCCTTGGAGGTGATGAAACTTGTCTTAACTTTTGGCAAGAGGAGAGGTATTTGCACTCGTATTATGCAGTGATACTTATTTGCACCTGACTCAGTATTATGCCTGATTGGGTTTGCCCAACCAGGAGAACTGCCCCAGGGCTGTTATAGGTGGATCAAAACTTGAGACCTGAGGATGGAGATTCAGGAAGCAATAAAAGAATTGCAATATATAGAATTAACGATAAACGGAATTACACCGAGCAGAACTCTATCCGGAGAGTGGGATAAAATGGGAATTTCACTGCAAGTTCATGCTCATCTCAAAGAAAGCAAAGCTAAAGGATGGAGTTTATCTAAAAGGTTGGACCCCACTTCCAGGCTTCTGTGTACGTTGTCTTTGGTGCTAACTGGGTGGGGGAGCTGGGTACCTGGAGGGAACTGGGAAACGACCATGAAGGCCTGTCAAACTGGTGAAAGTCACTTTGTTTCAAAACTGTTTGGCATATTAACTCCTTCCCCCTTTCTTCCTCCAAGAACCAGGTGCTGATTTGTCAAGCCATTTAGTCAAATAAATTCCGTTTGCTTTTCCTCTCAGAGTTTGTCGAGCGTAAGGAGTGGCTGCGTGCAGCTCCCAGGCCTGCCATTGTCCGGGAGCACGGCTCCTGCGGAGGTGGTGATCCCCGCAGCGCCAGCCCGGTGCCACCACGTCAGCCTGCCGGGATGGCCACGGGCAGCTCCCAGCCCGCTCCTGCAGCCGCTCCCACGCAGCGCGGACAGGGTCCACGGCTCCAAGACAAATGCCGTGGCACAGCTCCGTCATGGCTAAACCTGCGGTAGGTTCCTGCGGTTAGACACACAAAAATAAAAAAGAGAGAGTCCAAACTCCTCCGTTCATAACTACGCTGGAAGCAGGGACTGGCTGTCCTCTGCTTGCAGCATTCCAGGTTCTGCCTCGGAAGAGCGAGAGAGGCTGTTATACAGCTCCCATGCTGGCACGCGTCCCAGGACTGGGCAGAGCAAGGTGCAGGGAGCAGGCAGGGATCACAGCGTGGGTGGGTGCTGTAATCAAGCGTTTCTGAGTTGCTCCCGTGTTCTTCTTTCCTCTAGCCAGCACAGGTGTCTCCTCCTCTGTTTCCCGTGTCCCTGTCATGGTGTGGGGGATGAAGGGCAGACAGCTGCTGAGAGTTTTCCCGTTCCCAAAAGGGCATGATGCCATTGCTGCCACTCCAAGCCAGGGCGAGGGAGTGAAGGTCCATGGGAGCTGCGGGAGGAGCTGGGCAGGGCTGCAAGGACAGGAGATGCTGGAATGAATCTGGCTCAGGCTGTAGGTAACTGGTGGCTGGTTAGAAATAATTTGTTGGTATATACTCATTTTTGGACCATTTTCCACATGCACAGCACAGAGTAGGTAGATGTGCTACAGAAATATTAATTGATAAGAACTGCAGATGTTCTCCCTGGTTTCTGAGTGTCTTTCACAACACAACAAAACACGCTGTGCATGAAAGAAGCTGCACTGGCAGCACAGTTAAATTTGGATGTCACTTTATTGTGCTATTTCTAATATTATGCACAGTTTTCAAACTCCCCTTTGTAAGGATTTTGGTGCATTACCCTGTTAAAGCCAAAGAAATTCACTCTTGGGGACACAGCACAGGGCATACATGCTGTTTATTCCACACAGAAGTGAAGAAGCGCCTGGGTGAGTGCTACCTATTCAGATAAGGAGGATTTTGTTTTCTCCTTGCGGCTGGCATGTTTTCACCAACATCCCCAGGGGACAGCTGATAACGAGCTGAAACTGCTGCTCTGCGTGCAAACGGTGCTTCTTTGGGGTATGGTTTTGTCCTTGTGTGACCAGTGCTGATCACGAGCTTAGACGATGGGTCTTCTTGTCTCAGGGCCATTAGTATTATTACTACTTACAGCGTCGCACGTAGCAGATCATCATCCTTGATTTAAGTGCTGTGGTGCTCCTCTTGCTGCGGTAATAAAGAAAGCAATAAATAAAATCCTTTTTTTTAGAAAAGAAGGAACTGAAAAGATTGAAATTGTTTCCTTAGGTCAATTGCACTCTGTGAGGATGCAGTAACTTGAATTAGAAGTGTTGGGAGAGTAGCAGGGTATGCATATGGTGCTTGATAAATGTGCTCGCATGACTGCCATGAGAGAGTCAGATAGATCCACGTCAGAAAACAAGGTAAAGCAGAACATCTGCTCTTCCCTTCCACCTCTGTGGGCTTGCGGAGTTCTCTCCTGTTCCCTCATTTGCCCGTCTATAAATCTAAATTAATACAGACCTCCCTCACTGGAAGTTGTGTAAGCAGCTCATGACCATACAACGTTAAATCCTGGAAGAGCACTGGGAGAGCTAACAATATTCACTCCGTAAATTATAGAAACGTGGCTAAACAAAATGATAGACAGGAGGAATCACTACAGATTCCCCTGTCTCCTAATTACCTTGGTACATCCCTTCTTCTCTCGTTAGCCCTGACTGCTCCGGTGCAGCTGGATGTAAACACCGGCATTTCAGGGATGGCGTGAGGTCTGGAAATGCCTGTGGAAGCTGGGCTGCAGAGTGGCTCCGTGCTTGTCATCGGACATTAAATCAGGCGGTCACTAAGCAGATTCCCAAGTGACTCGAAGTCATGACGTGCCCTTTGCACCAGAGGGGCAGGGATCTGCCCAGGACCATTTGCCTTCCGTGGTGGTGCTTTATAGGGCTGTTGGCCTGCGATGCTTTGTGAGATTGAGCATCCGTCAGCAGGCAGAGGGAAAAGCACTGTCACCATCACCACAGACACCGTGCTGGGTTGTGTGGAAGTCAGGCTGACCTTCAAGCTGGTCCAAAGATGCCTACTGAAGATCACCAGATGTCCAAAAACCTTTTACAAGTAGACAAAGCGATCTCGGTCCTGCCTGGGCAGTGTCCAGGCTGGGTCAAAGTGCTGCGCACCAAACACAACGGCACACCGCGGTGGGACTGGGCGGGAAGGGAACGGTGCTGTGAGGGACGGGGCAGGGCACAGAGGCACCTGTTCTCCCCAGCGTGAGAGCCCTGAGTTCAGAGCTGGTCCCTGGAGGCTGCTTCGAGAGTCAATGCGAGGAGATCGGAACCCTGTACCTTTGGCTGGTCCCTGCTCCGGGGTCCCCTCACAAGGAGCCGCTCTCTCCGGGGCCGAGCAAGAACCACGTCTTTGCCCTTAGGCACTGGATCAGTGGGAAAACGTGCCGCTGTCTTTGCTAGCTCTTCAGGAAGCGCCTTGTGACTTATGCCAGAGAGACATTTTTGAACACCCGTGCTTTTGTTTGCTTTCTCTAGGGATCATCTCTGAAAGCTGGTTGGGTTTCCCAGCAAGGGACAGGGCACAGTCAGGTCTCTGA
>Ga0065711_1046210_pt1 | contig 13026 bp, 5 predicted proteins | sample Hoacrofraction12_FD_59098 | JGI IMG/M metagenome (GOLD analysis project Ga0065711, IMG submission 59098) | Hoatzin crop microbial communities from Cojedes, Venezuela - Epithelial fraction 12 v2 (version 2) | ecosystem: Host-associated > Birds > Digestive system > Esophagus > Crop | place... | reverse complement strand
GGAGGTGAGGCTGACCGGCCTGTAGTTCCCTGGGTCCTCCTTCTTGCCCTTTTTGAAGATTGGAGTGACATTGGCCTTTCTCCAGTCCTCGGGCACCTCTCCTGTCCTCCAGGACCTCTTGAAGATGATGGAGATTGGCTCAGCATTAATGTCCCTTAGCAATGCAGAGCCATGGCAAGGTGCCTTCTCCTGTTTCCCTCTATGCCGACCAAAACCTATAGTGCCCCCAGCTGTTAATCACCACTGGAGGCGGCTGGCAGAGCTGCAGAGGCATCCGCACAAGCAGTCTCTTCATCTGCTTCAAGCAAAAGTAGCCAGTTTAGCTTAATCAGTTCAACCAGCTGGCTTGAACTCACCTGGTTGGTTTGTTTTTTTGGTTTTTTTTTTTTTTTTTTTTTTTTTTTTTTTTTTTTTTTTAATTTAACTGCCTTTATCTTGAACCACAAGTTTTTCATCCTATTTTTGGTCCCTACTCTGCTGAGGAGAGGGGAGTGAGAGAGCAACTAGGTGGACACCTGACAGCCAGTCAAGGTCAATCCACCATACCCTTATTCAAATGAATAGTGTCTGTGCATTTATTTGCAAACCATGTGGTCCTGTCTTTCATATGAACATATTTTTAGCATGCTACTGCAAACACACTCATGAAATCATGAATGTTCCTTAAAGAAACCAACAAAAATTATTGAAATCTTGGCATAGTGCTTTGTGTGGGGCAGCAAATCTCTCAGGATGACTGATAACAGGCTGTATGGTGACAGGAATTCTGTTGCAAGAGTCCTTGCAGCAGCATTTTCAGCTGGATCTGGTAAGACCTTCCACGCTGTTGTTCTGCTCAGTTCTTACAATCCAACTGATCCATGGGGTCCTGTGTGACCATACCAGCACATTCATGATCCTTTGCTGCAGATTGTTTTAAACTAGGTGCAATACATCTCCTATCTTAACTATGTACAAAAGACTGTCCCACTTGACCATGTCTGCATGTGAGGAACAGTTTCTACTGCCTATCCAGAAATATCTTTTATGCACAGTTTGATCACTTCTGTAGCAGGAACCACCTAGTGGAGTCTCCAGGAGGGCCAAGTTCTGCCCAGGATTTTAATATTTAAGCCGCACACTGTGGGAGCTGCCCAGGAAAATGTTCATGATGGTACGATATAACTGCCTGAGGAGCTACCGCATGAATTAGTCAGCTATGTAATGTGAAGGTGGAGAGGTATTCAGTCAGTTACCCTGTCTCAACTGACTCCATTCTTTCAAACTGGTCCACCCTACCATGTCAGCCCGTCTATGCAAATGACTAGCTGAGGGGATGCTGAACCACCCAGGGAATTAATGATCGGAGTGCACTGGGTTTGAACACTGACACAGACCTGATTCCCAGCTATGCTGTAACTACAACTGCAGGATGAACTGTAATTTGATCCTTGCAATTTAAGTTCAACAGCTCCTGCTGCAATGCCAGAAAGTAGACAGTACCTTGTTATGGAAATTATTTTTTTTCTGTCGTAAAATAAATCTGTAAATCAGTCTATACCTTTGAAAGGCATAGTTCTTCTTGAAGTTACACTTGGCTTGGAAGTTGAAAACACTTTTCTGCTTTCCTCTTGAGGGTGCAAGATATTTCCTTTCTCCATACTTTTCTCTAGATGATTATATAATCAGCCAGATCATCAAGCATGATGTAGTTCTATTCTACTTTCAGGTCAGGGCAATGAATTATCATATAATCATGTGTGTACACTCTGTTTTCACCACTTCATGCAGCTAATCATTTTGCGAGGTCCTACACGCCTCTCCTTGTTATATGTGCGTGTATGTATGTGAGAAGGTAGCAGGTTTCTTCACTCCACTGAAACTTTACATGTTACTAGAAGTGTATCTGTGCTGGGCTTTTGTTTCTGTCCATTTCTGTTACTTAATTTCACTATTTTTTTTTTCTAATTCCAATTCACTATTTACACAAGAAAACATATGTTCATATGTGTTTATGATTGTAGATAAAGACTGAATATCTGTTTACATTTCTAGGGTCTGAAATTGAAGCTTGAGAATTGCACTTTGTATAGCCTGACCAATTGGGTTTGGCAATTCCGGTAAGAAATCATATGCTCTGCCCTGAGCTGCATCGCAGGGCTCAAGGCTGGCCTGGACTCACCTTGATCAGAGCTGGGCTGGTTTCAGCTTCTGCCTCAGGGCCAAGTGCCTGTTGCCTCCCCTGCCTGAGCCTGAGCTCTGCCAGTGCCTTTGTGGGAAGGGTCTGGCAAACCCGGGGGTTTGCCCAACAAACAGGAGCTGCTGGGGGGGGTCTGAGCCTGGGGAGGCTGTGGGGCCAAGCTCACACTCAGCTGGGAGCAGACAGAAGGCGACATCATGGGGCAAGGAAGAATATAAAAATTGCCGGAGCAGGACACCCAAGACTCAGCGGAGAGGACTCCCACCATGAACATCATATCCCTCCCAGTGAAGGTCTTAGGATATGGCATACTATATATTATCTGCTTACATACACCCAGTGCTATTTGTGAAAGACTGAAACTTTCAAACTTTAGATCCAGAGCGAGAAAGGAAAGGTGAATGCAAAGCAGGAACAGTAGCAGATATTAGGTTCTTTACATACAATTCTGGTTGTATTATTAATGAAGTTTTTCTATTCCAGCATGATAACATGGACTTTTAGACTGTTAAAACATTAATTTTGCTGGCAATAAATCCCTAGTTCCATATATCTAATGTGGTTCCTTTTGCTCATAACAAGATTTTGAAGGTAACATTTCTAAGCCTTGTGGCTTGCTTTGATCCAGCAATTTCCAGCTGCATCTGCTTTGAAACAAACTCTACATAATCACATCTCAACCCCTGACTGCTGAGCCTGCCCTCTGGTTCATCTCAGAAAGATCCATCTTTCTCTGGGTGCCTCAGGTTCTATCATTACTGTCTTTAGTCTGCTTGCCCTGCCCTGTCGTTTTCCATACACGAGCAACTCCCCTTCTCACCTCCACTTTCTGGAGGATTTGGGTGACTCAGAGTGCAGCAGCTGAAACACAGCAAATGGGTGACTTTCTCCTGATGATCTAGCTGCAGCCTGCTAGAGGAACAAAGCCTTTTGGAATAAGTGACCATACAAACAGGGACAGCAAAATGGTGGGGTCCCAGGATGCTTTTGTACTTCATTTCTTGCTCAGACTCACATCTTTCCCTGAGAAAGCTATTAACCAATAATTTTTAACTGAAGGGTAGAAATTTTCATAATACTGGAGAAGTATATTGACTATCCTGATGCAGATATGCATGCTGTAAGCATGCAAATTGCTTTCCTTTGATTGTACTACTTCATGAAAAGGTACTGTCAAGAGGAAGTGTAATGTTTCTACAGTGGCTTTTTTGACAAGGAAAACATGAGTTTTCTAAAAACTGATCAAATATTGTTCTGATGTTTTGCATTACTATAGCCCAAGCTCAAGCCAACACATAAGAAACAACGGAAGGCGCTAGTATGCACTGTGACAATCGAAACTTTTTTATACGGACACAAGTTATTTGGCCCATTAACATGTTTATTTATTTAATAGGATGCAAAGCAAACAGTGCAATTCAAATGGATAATCATTGTTGCCTAGTTGAAATTGCTGTTCATGTGTAATTCACATTCTGTGTAATATCAGCACTTCATCAGAAGCCTGCTCCCATGCCCTCTTGTCTATTTATATAGTTCCTTTATTCTACACAGCACTGGCAGTTAATTTAAAAATAGGCATCACCTTTGAATTCACGTACTTGATTTAAAAAAAATGATAGTGTGATTTGATCCATTGTTACAAGCTCAATGTTCAAAATCAGGCTTTTCTGAATAGGTTTTAAGGATTTAAGTGTTAAAAAAGTTAATGTAATTCCAAACAACAATATCACAGGCAGTACCTGGTTGTATTTTGTACACAGATATAAATAAATACATCTATGCAATTAGTTGGTACTTGCACAGCTATTGGCACAGGTAGCAAATTACCTGTATTTTGTGTATTGCATATTTATGCATAATCATATATTGATATTACAAATGCAGGTATGGTATAAAACAATATACATACACACATACAACTTGGACAAATATAAATCTTTGTACTCTTTGTGTACTTGTGTATCCTAAAGTGACAGTCCAAGGTCTGATGACAATGTTCAGACATATACTGAAAATAGTATTCAAGCAAGAGCTGTGCATCGCTTGAATCAGTTCACTGTGTAAACCAGACTAATTCTGGAAGCATACATACACACACACGCACATATTTTCCTGTGGCCTCAGATGAAAGTGTTCAGTATTTAATAGCACTATACAATGGACCACTAGAAGGAAGAGTTCTAACCCTTGGTTTTGTACTTTGAGCTGAATTCGTGTTCACCATTTGTGAAGTGGTGTTCAAAGAGACTTTACTTGTTTTGTGAACCTGTCTTTCAGCTCTAATCTTGACCCACACTATCTATTCTCAGAACTACCTACAGTGTGCACTACCATCACATATTCATTTTGCTGTAAAGATCGGCCCTTGCTATATGGTGGTATAAGGCATCTGAAATAATTAGTACAGTTATTTAGGTAAAAGGAAAGTCATAGTCATGTTAATGGTGACTGCTGAAAAAGGTTCTAATGATCTAATTCTTGCTTTTCATAGGAAACAAAGTGTCTCACATTCCTAGGAGAATTAATGTTTTCTTAAAACCATGTAGTCCTGACTGGTACCTATAGTAGTTACTGCAGCACTTTTTCAGCTCTACCAAACTTCAGCACAAAAGGTGGTATGAATTTAAATCAGATCCAGGCTTTCTACCCAAATATTGCATATACACCAGAGTCAACATCACTAATTTTTTAATAAAATAGATATTTTATGAAACTAGACAACATTAGTAGAGGTTTTTTACAATTGTAGATTAAGCCTTTCATGGGGAATCACTAATGACAGTCAGGTTCAATAGAACAAAGATTTCATCTAGTATTAGTTTCTGGCAAGTCAATTTGTAAGGTTATTTTTGTAGATTAAATTTGCTATATTGGGAGGTCACCCTCTTGCTTCTAAATCAAGAAAGAAAGACAGATGCATAATAGCATAATGCTGTAGATGTATTATTAACCAATCTTTCACAATAAGGAAATTAGCTATTCACAGAGGAGGGGTGAATAAAATAAAAAGGTGTTTTATAACATAATAAATATCTCTGGGAAGACGTTAGTGAAAGGCCAACTGAATATCACTAAGTGTGCGACCTGTCTGTATCTTAGCATTCAATCTGTGGAAAATGTAACTTCTTAACTAAGAGAAGCAAGATACTGTAATTTAAAATGGTTTAGGACCTATCTATTCTGGGCTATATGATCTAATTGTATTCTTAAAAATCTGGTTTCAGAATTTTGGTTCCTACCCTAAGTAATCATGAGCTGTCAGTCCATCAGTAGTTGCTGACTTATAATGTCCAAAGTAAGTAATTTGGATTTGAAATAATTCACCAAATTTAAACTGATTCCTAATGTCTCCTTTAAGTTTTAGAAGTTAATTATTTTTTACTTCTAAGAAAGTATGCAGTGGATACAAGTATGCAAAAAAACCAGCAAGGCTGCACCAAGATTCCTCCCCTGACAACTATCTCCTCTGGATAAGTGATGGCACCTGTGAGCTCAGGATCAGCCCACCTTTATGGTTAGGGGTAGTGTTCAGAGAGTGTCAAAGCCTAGAGCTGCAGGGGCAGTGAGGCTGAAAGATTCTTTCGCTGGTGTAAATCTGTATAGCTACTATGGTTTCACCAGAGAAGCTCTTTAAGTCCAAGAGCTGAGCCTCTGACTCTCAGGTTTTTTCTGTATTAAGTGCTAGTCTGTCTTGCTGACTGAAGTTACTTTTTTAAGTGATAACTTCCAGTGTCAGTGAACATTCAGCACAGGAAAATTAATTTAAAAGAAAACTGAAGTGTTTTCATAGACTTGGTAATAAAATAATAAGGTTATTTTTACAGATAGCTTTTGGGGAAGGACTCCTGCTAATTAGCTATTATTTTCTCACCAAGTGACAAGATTGGGAGTAATAAATTTTCCATCAAATTATTATTATTATGATAGCATATTGGTGTACTCGAAAGCTCTCATACCATCTAGAAATAGACAGTGTGGGTCAGATGGACAGTAAGCGCCCTGCAAGGTGGTGGAGTGCTTAAATCTCATTGGAATCAATAGAATTTTGGTTGTCTGAACAAGACTTGAGTGTCCTTATAGAATAGCTGATATAGCATGCCCTCAGATACAGATACTCTACAGTATGTTAAGGAGGTACATTCACTTTATCTGCTCTCTGCAGAATCTCTTAAGTTTTATTCAACTTTCGGCAAAAAGAAATGGAAGAGAGAACTGTTATTTTTATTACAAAAGCATCTTCAAACTCTGACCAAGAATAGGATATCAGTGTATTAAACAGTGAGACAAACCGTGTTCTGAAGTACTTACAAATTAAACAAAGTTGAAGAAAAAGGGTGTTAATATCCATGCTTTGCAGATGTGGCACTAAAACATAAGAAGAGTGTCATTTGCCCAAGGTCAACTATCTGAAATTTTTTATTTAGTTATTATTTAGATTTACCAGTAATATAAAACATGCATAGAGAAGCATTGAACATTGTTATACATCTAATCCATTTGTCACAGTGAGGTCCTTCACCATAAGTGGAACTCAAAGGCACTGTATTAGTCCAAGTAAGGATGATAATAAATGCCATGTTTTTTCCTCTCAAAAACATTTGTGTTTCCTCTGAAAGTGAAAATGAATACACACTAGGGAAAAGTATTCTATTTTATAACAATGTCTAGTCAGTGATATTATCTCACCTCTTACTTGCCTGCCTCTCCGTACAGATCACTGCTGGGGCTCCTTTCCTGCGTCTTTCAACTGACTTCTTCAAGAGACTTTCTCTGATAGTTTGATAGAAGGCACCTCTCTTCGCTAATGGCTATGAGTAGCATGTGACTGCAGTCCATAACTGGTAGGTAGCTAGTAATGGATTGCTTTATTTTTAGAGCAGATGTGCATAAATGGCTGTGTTCTTGTTTCTGATGGCAAAATCAGGAGGGAACTGTGGCCATTATGACAGCAAATACGGTATCTGTAAATTTTGCTAGCCGCAAATTGTAACAAATAGACATATAGAGCTTTAACTCGCCTTTGAAACAAACAGTAAATGGTTCTTTTAAGAGAATCTTAGGGATTGTCTGCTGATCACTGCAGGAAAAACTTCAGCACCAGATTGGTGAAAGAAACAGAAGAATGAGGGGGAAAAAATCAGGAACGATAATGAAGACATTAAAGATTTTTAAGCAGCATTTAGTCAATTATATCCTGCATCCTTCTACTTCTGCTGCACTTTTCAAATTTCTGTTTAAAAGATCATTTTCCCTGTACTGCTTCTAGCTAATTTTTGTGTTGTACCTTCTATTGGTTGTGTCTCACACACTTCAGTTCTCGTTCCTTTCGTTATCTTCTTGTTCATTGAACTATTCCCTTTATTAATTTAATTATCTGCTTTTTCTTTCCTTTCATTCAGTTTTATCTTGAATTTGTCTTTCAAATCATCCAACATGTCACTTCTGTGCTATTTAATTCTTACGCCTTTTCCGCACAGGCAAAGGCAACATTTGCATTGAGTTCAATGAGCTTTGGAATGACCTTTAGTTATTCTTAAGGCTTTATATGCTAGATGAAAGCTATTTGATGACAGTAACTTCCCCTTGGAATAAGCCATGAGTGATTGGTCCTGATTTCAGGAAAAAATATGCTTTCATCTCTGATACATAGAAGATTTGTTGTATCAGCTCTAGAAGGTTTTGGTGGGTTTGGGGGGTGTCATCCCCCCCTTCTTTTTTTTTGGTGGGATGTAGAGTAGTAATAAGAGGAGTTCCAGCAATCCAAGATCACAAAGAGGAAATGGTACCTGTGCTACAAGATCCCTCACTACCTTGCTGACTTTACCCTGGCATTCCAAATACAAGGATCGGTTTATGTGACCAGAGAGATCCAGAGTAGGAATAACATGGACACTCATGTACTGTGGTGGTGCAGCCTCCCCTCACACCTGGAAATCCCAGAACCAGTCTGGTGTGCATTGAGTCGGGATGACTTGGCACTCTCCTTGACTTTGTACAAGAGCAGTGAGTTGGGCTGATCAGGTGGTCCCTGACCGCACCTGAAACTCGCGATGCCTGGAGTCTCACCCACCTGGTAAATGTCAGAACTGTACATTCTGGGTAGTACTAGACTTGTGCAGTTGCTCTCTAAATATCAGGTTTGCATCATGTGGATTGTGACCAGGATGGAAAATTACTGATGCCTAATGTCAATCATCTTGAGATCCTGTAAACAGCAGTACCAAGGAAGATCCTTTGAGATTTTCTGGTTTGCAGTGGGCTGCACCCAGTAACTCCCTCTGAGTGGGCAGCTTCTCAGAGCAACTCGGGAACTACCTGAGCTGATATCCTTGATACTCAGCCTTCACCGCTGAGATATCATTTTATTTAAAGTGAGTATTTTACTGAACTCGAGGGGAGTTTTTAGGATTGTGTGTGTGTATGTGAATCGATTCAAAGCATAATATCCTATTACTGTGATTGTAACAGTAAATTCTTTCTAAGCACTCTGTAAATGCTGAGTTAACCAGTGATTTATAGCAGCTAAATTCCTATGATTCTCTTTCTCTTTTTAAGCTGTGAACACACCCTGAATTGCTGGTAAAGGTATTCCTTAGACATAAACCGTTGTGGCCTAAGGCCGGTTCTGGATCCAGCTGCACACAGGCTCCTCTCTCAGAAATAGTTTAGAGAGCAAGGGGGTCCAGTCCAAACCTGGTGACTCACGGGAAGGTGTCCCTTACCCCTTACACTTTTCTTCTACTCTGTATAAATCATTTTCTGTGTAAAACCCCTTTTGATTTTGTATTCCATTCATTTGATAAGACATAGAGTGAACCTTGCCAATGAACTCTGTAAGATCATGTTTTCTAAATTTTCAGTAAAATCTTTTATTGCCAAAACATTGAGTGATTTTAAGCGACCTAACCACTTCTTCGTGACATGTACTAATACAGCAGTCATCAGTATCACTTTTGCTAGTAATGAATCTGTTTAGACCTCTGTGCACTACTTAAATCTGCAGTGTCTAATCTTCAGTCTTTTCCGGGAAAGTGAAAAATGGCCCTTCCAAAAGAAGAATCAAGACAACATACCATCCACTCATTCACCTTAATGAATCTTGAAGGTGTACAGCATAAAGGAACACGTATTCTCAGGGAAGGCTTACATACTTGTCCTGTTTTCCTTTAAAGTTTTAACATATTTTAATGACTTACGAGGAGCAGCAGAGAAGCCTAGTAGTACAACTGGGATTAAGATGCAAGTCTTTTGAGTTTTAATCCAGTGCCCATCTATCTTAAAGAGAACGGAGAAATGAAGTCTCATGTACAGTAAATTCAGGTTTCCTTACTTGATCTGTCTGGATACAGCAATCTAAGACAGTGGCTGTATAATACACTCTCTGTCAAACAGATAAATGATGACTTTACATGTGTGCACACACACAGACATTTATGCATAGGTACTGAACAGTTTAACCGATCTCAAATACTAGGACTCAGAAGTAAGGCCTAACTTTATAGCTGATTTGTCTTGAATATCTGGATTTTAAGTAGAACCAAGTGAGCAGCAGAGTGCCATCAAAGAATACTAGCAACAAAAATATATCTGCAAGTAAGCAGATTGGATGCTAATTAAATCTTTCCTCCCCTGCCCTTGTCATGAATCTTAACTTGCGCTTGGATGAATATCAAAGGCTAATCATCGTTTTACTACTTCAAAATCTTCTTCAAAGCAGTACCAAAAATGGACCAAGGATGAAGAGAATTTAAGTTTTGATACAGTAATAACATATCTATATTCACAGAGACCTTTCCCACTGACAGATAAAAATGTGGTATACTACTACTTTATTACTTTCAACTTTAGTGTACTCTCTACTTATTTGCCCCCATTGCTGCAAACAGTTCTATATATTCCTGAATTTGAAACATGGCTGCAGTCCCATTAAGTTAATGGGATAATCCGTGCTTTTAAGGGTATACAACAGTGTTTGCATGAGAAAAGCTGGAAGTTTGAATTTATAAGAAGTTATCACTTGAACTGTCAGCTACATTAGTAAATTACTCATTTGACAACACTGATTTATAGAATTCATCTAAATGCCTCAACAGCTTGTTCTCATAATCTGTTTCATAGGACTGAACAAATAAATGGATAAGTGGAAAATGTATTCTCCTTTTTTTTCCCCCAAACTTCAGTCAGCTTCATGGCTGAGGAAAATGAATTGTGAAACTTTCTCCCTAAGCTTTTCAGTTAAATGTCTGGAATGAGTGAATAATCAGCCTTCCTCCTGATTTTCTTCACAGTTTTGTTCTCCATGAAAATTATAGAAACTCGTTCTGTGAAATGTAACTGGGAATGGGGCAGCCTAAGTAAGAGGTTCACTGAATCTCCACCTGATAGTACCTCAGGGAAGAAAAGTGAATTGCCATCAATAATGTGCCTTGTGTAAGTACTTGTTCCACCCTTATTGCTGTGGTACACTTATTTATATACTTTTAATGACAATACAGCTTATTTATGAGTTAAAACCATATCCAGAACAGTCAAGTTTGTATTTAGTAGTAAAACAGACAAAACCTCAGTTTTCTCCTAGTCAGACCTATATCAGCAGCTCCATAAAATACTAAAACTCACAGCACAAAATTGCAGAGATTAACTTCTTCATCAGCTGATATATGCAATATGCTGCATTTTAAGAGATACAGCTATAGACTAATACTTTGGTCCAAAAATTCTAATGTTACTGCAGAACAAATAGAGTGTCAATAAATGCACTTCTAACAATAGTAGGTTTACTTGAAGTTTAAATCACATCACTCATTGTCATTGCTAAGGTATTTTAGGGTTTTGTCCAATAATTGGAGTCATACTTTAAGTTTCTTATTGCCCAGCTGCAGTATAGTCACTCCCAGATCCTCCTTGTTAACTCCTTGAGTTTATACTCTCCCCATGGCACCAGCATTCTTCTTGAGTCTTTCTGTGCCAAAAAGCTGTCACGAGTAATGGTCTGAACACCCACAAATTCAATTACTCACTGAAAGAGTGCACAGACAAAGAAGTGTTTATATCAGAGTTTTACAAAAAGAGAAATTGACAAAGAAACACAAAGTGTCTTGTCCAGAACCACAGAACTGTCAATGTTAGTGCCAAGGTTGGATTCACTCATGATTCATATCCTTGTTCTCTAAATATAAGAAGATATCACTCAAGGTCTGTGAAAACCTCTGACTGCAGAAAATGAAACCAGCATGTTTCTGCAATATCTCTTAATATTCTAAAATCTTTCGATGCTGAGAAACACAGGTAAGCATGGATCACACGATAGGTATGAAAGCCATAGTTCAGTCATAAAATGGGGCAAATAGGTGAAAATCTTAGGTTTAGAAACTGCAGAAGCATAAGGCATAAGCATATAAGATTCCACAGAAAACTGCAGGTCCAAAAGAAAAATCCATCCAAAAGATACCTGAATGGAAGAAAATTCTTATAAAAGCATTTGGCATTTAGATTTGAGAGTTGGCATGGGTTTAATGCAGGATTTATCCTGGATGTCAGCAAGGACATAGCAAGTAATCTAATAGTGTGTCTTCCTTCTTGAAATTTACCAGTCATAATTCAACTGTCTATTTCTACTTCTCTCTTCAAACTATATCAGGTTTTTGGTTAATTCTACTCCAGGTCCTTGCTTCCAGTCTTCTCTTTAAATCACATAGGTTTTTCAGTTGCACCTATTCTATGTCTCTGCTTCACATTTTAAATCTTTTGAAGTTTTACATCAATCTTATTTGAGTTCACGATTTCCATTCTTCACATAGAACATCATCAGTTTTTGTGAATTGCTTTATTTTCCCTGTCTGCTTCAATTTCTGGGTTTGATTCACATCAACTTTACATCAAATTTTCAATCACTCTTATCTCAGACATCTATTTTTACTTCTCACTTTAAATCACATCAACTTTCATATCGATGTAATTTATATAACCATCTCCTATTACTTATTCTTGGCATATTGACTTAAAAAGGATTTCCAATTTGTATAAATCCCTGTGTATTTGTTATGTTTGAAGTACATTTCTGTGATATGCTGAATTCAAAAATAAATTGAAAATAATTTTCTATGTGGAAATATTGTAACTGGCAACACAGAATTCTTAAAATAGAATGTTTTTCCTTAAAAAAGGACCCGAACCAAATCTTCTGAAATTAATGGGAGTCTTTCCAAGTAACATTTAGGAAAAATGCAAAGACAGCATTCTAAAAGAAATATACTCTCACGCTATTAAACTCAGATATATTTTCATAGGAAAGATCAAATATGAGATAAATTTAGGATAGAAGTTCAACTTTAAAATAGACATAAATTATAGACTGATGCTATTTTAGCAACACCCATTTGTAAATGACACGATAAGTAATGTAAGCAAATGTAGCCTACCAAGTGATCTGAATGAAGGAAGTCAAGACTACATTTGGCTTTCATTTAATCAGAAAGGCAGAAAAGAGTCTACTAACTCCACTACAGTTACTTCTCCAGGAAAGAAATATATCTGCCTCTTTTTCTGGTTCTTAAGACAAGGAATGCAGGGCCAGAATTAGTGCCATGCCAAATGTCCTACTGATTTTAATGGGTCTGGATTTTTAGCCATTTACTAATTCCTATATTGTTACATTTTGCAAGTTAAACATGGAGATATGAAAGTCTTATTACTCAGTGTCCTGGGTTCAGCCAGGACAGGGTTAATTTTCACCAGAATCCAGGAAGGGAATCCAGGAAGGGACACAGCAGGGCGGGCTGACCCAACCTGGCCAAACAGAGCAGGGTATTCCATACCATGTGCCGTCATGCTGGGTTCCGGTG
>Ga0065711_1046209_pt1 | contig 13026 bp, 4 predicted proteins | sample Hoacrofraction12_FD_59098 | JGI IMG/M metagenome (GOLD analysis project Ga0065711, IMG submission 59098) | Hoatzin crop microbial communities from Cojedes, Venezuela - Epithelial fraction 12 v2 (version 2) | ecosystem: Host-associated > Birds > Digestive system > Esophagus > Crop | place... | reverse complement strand
TTTTTTTTTTTTTTTTTTTTTTTTTTTTGTATGGTTAAGATTTTGATATTGCCTCCTTCCTGGAAACAACTGAACCATTTTGTGGAAACTCCAAATATTTAAATCTTGAGCTCAGGACACGTTCTGTTCAGTACAGGTGCGCTTTCTTAGAGATATGATTTTGGTAGACTCTGGTTTTACAGACAAAGGACTAAAGAAAGGAGAGACATGCAGACAAGAAATAAAATGACCCTGATACTGAGATTTCTTAAGCAGGAGAATGTATGTGAAAACACAAATCTGAACATGGTAATTTCACCACAAGAAGAAAAAGCCAAGAACTCTGTGCCATAAACAGGTTAGCTCTGAAAATCTAAGGTGAGCCTCCCATTCTGCATCATTTTTTTCCTTCAGTCTCTCATCTGTAATATCCAAAAGCTCTAGGAAAGGATTAGGATTAGGACCTTTCTCGGGGAATATGAGGAAACGGGGGTCCCCCACCCAGTCTTACACTGTGAGGATCAGAGAACCTTTTAGATGTGATGAACTGAGCGAAAAGCTCTTCTAACAATCACACAGTGGCTACTCATAGCTGGTGGTTCTGTATTGTTTCAATCAGTCATGTTCCCAAAGACTCTTTATACCCCAGAAGAAACCAAGCAGCAAGTTGCTGCAAGGTATAATTTGATGAAGCATAAAACATTTGTCACAATTTTAATTAAGCAACAGTTGCTCAGTATCTGCCAAACCTACCCTCTAGTCAATGTTTAACTAGTAGTGCAGGGGATGTTTATACCTGCAGCAGGTGATGTAGCTGTCTGTTCCTGCATCTTTTTAACAATTCTTAATGTACTTGATGAAGATTTGCAATGGCGCTGATGCTTTAAAAAGCTGTTCCGGAAAGTATGCAGCACAAATTTGCAGTCCTACATGTTATGTGTGCCACAGGAAGTTTTTAAACCCAGCAGGCAGAAGAGAAAGTACCTTAAAATAAGTTATTTCAACACCAAAGAGGCTCTTGGAAGCTATTTGTGATCGTTATCCAGCTATCTTATCTCAAGCATCAATTTCTGCAATGAGGTGCAAAGAACAGATGAACAAGATGAATTTTAGCTACCTTCAAAGGGTGGGGAAAGTTTCAGAGAGAGGATTAAATATAAGACAAATGAGAGAGCTTGCTGAGAAGAGATTTACAAGCATTCAGTACCCACATCAGAGGTGATAGGTGAAGTGGTGGAAGTTATTTTGTTTTAATTGAGACTCCCTGATGCCACCGCAGACTCATTTAGATCACTCACCCTCTCATACTGCTCATGTAGGAGTGATTCTGTGGGACTGTACATTGGTACAAAGGGTATTCTGAAAAGCCAGAATGAAAGATGCCTTAAAGCTACATTATAACTTTAAAGGTAGTCACCTTGAATGCATTCACACCTTATTCATGGCATTATTTGCTGCTGTCGTTACTTCTGAGCCCCAGGCATGCATATGATATCAGCTTTGTCTCAAAAGTGTTGCAGAAGTATGTGGCACGAGCCCGTAAGTTGAGATGAATGAATGAATCTTAATGACCCCTGAATGATCACTTATACCTACATACATGTGGAGTAAGAGCATATAAATCAGAGTTGTCCTTCTGGATTTCCTTGCATTACAAATCAAATCAGTATGTCCTGGAACAGAGGTAAGAGCTATGCTGTGGTGCAAGACAGAGCAGGAAGATTTAAACAGAATCAGTTGAAGGGACACCTGGGCAATAGTCAAGAAAAATCTGTAGTTACATTGTAACCTAGTCTTAAACTTGAAGTTCAGTGGGGCTGTCATGCTGCTGTGGTTTATCTGGAATCAGGTAGCTGGAGGGCGGTGGGTAAAGTTTCAGTCACCATTTTTGTGGATCACCATGACAAACTGAAGCTGCTGAATATCTACTTGTGGAGACTGTACTTGAATTACGGGCTTTATACAGGAGAGAGTTTGATGTCCTGTCATCCTTTTCTTAGTTTTACTTAATATTTATCTAAAAATCACTTTTTCAGAGCAAAAAAATAGTCATATTAATATAAACCTAAAAATTGTTGACTGTTTTAACTTCAGCTCTAAGAATTTAAATAAGTAAATTCACAGGAGAATCTTGTAAGAAGTTTGTATCCTTTGTTTTATGATATAACATGGGTAAAACATTTGTTATGACTGCAAAGGAACTACTGTGGCACCTTTCGCAGCATAAAAGATTGACTCAGGAGAAAAAGTTGCCCAGAAAAGCAATTGCATAGCAAGTCACCCGTCACTGTAAGCTTGCAAAGAGAATGTGGTCGACCTCACATTCATAGCAACATGGGATTCTTAAGTAAGAGAGAGGAGCAGTGTCCCAGTTATCCCAAGGTGACCCATTGCACTGAAAAGTCGGCACACAATTCAGTAGTGAATGAGGGCTGCTTTGAAAGTGGAAGCACCTGTAAAAATAGGTGCGTCTGGATGGATTGATTCCTTCTGCATGGAAAACCCTTGTGTGACAGTAAGTCAATTAAATGCCATTAGTATTCACCTTGGGTCTTCAGCAGAAGCACGGTGGTTGCAACAACGAGGCTGGATCTGGGAAGTACCCATGTGCGCAGTGGCCTCCAAATTAAGAGGATGCCATTCTTCAGTTTTTCGTGTGTATCAGGTATTTGGATGACTGATGGACAAGAAAGGGCACAGCAACACCTCCATTGACTCTGTGTACCTGTCTTAAGATGGCTCTTCCTTTCTCTGAATTTCTGAAGTTTGTTTAACTGTGGATTTGAGCTCTGTAGGACTATACTACTTCAATTATCTTCAGCTCTGGCTTGAGGGAATGAAGCTCTGAAGGAATAGCTCTGTATTGTAAAAAGATGATCTTAAACTGTAGTACATGGCATAATTTCTGCAGCAATTTCAAAATTATGTATCATCAAATGCAATATCACGTCCCTCATAATGGTCATTAGCAATTGTGTCACACTGTGTCACAGAAAACATAGTGCATTTGGTACTAACAGAGCAGAACAAAGTCTTTGCTGGCTTATGACTCTTGTTTTTTAATCTCGACAACTGGACGTTTCAGTGTAGTACTGGCAGGGAAACTTGTTTCTCTGTAGCTGTGTGCTTGCTTTTAGTTTTAAAAAGATGTGGTAACTATTGTAGGACAGGCATGTTATCTATCGAGGCCAGCACTCTTCTGCCTTGTGTTCACAGTGCTTGTAAAATCAAGACAGCAAAAGCCCTGGTGTGCGGCCACAAGTAACCATTGACTAGTCTAGCGTGGCTTTGCTGCTGCAGGAAAAACTGCTATACTGTGAAGCAGAGGAAGAGGTGCCAAGTCTCATCGGCTTGAGATTTTTCTAGAGCAATGATTATGTCCTTGCATTGGCAAGAACTAGCCTGGCGAGCAGACGAGTTTGTCCTATCAGCACTCCTTTATTGCCAACTCATGGAATACTTTTGCAGATGCCAAGGAAATAAATACGAACTGTCTGTTGAAGTATTCAGGTAGAAGCTAGCAGACTGTCTCTTCTGTGCTACAGTGACATTGTTAGGGAGGGAAGAATCATATTTAATGGAAATTCTGAGAATGGCTCAGAAATTAGAACAGGGAGGAGAGTGAAGCATTGGCACAGAATGGTCACTTCTTCGGAAAAGCATTACATGACAGAAAGGACAATGAGAGGAATGAGCAATAAGAAAGACCAGAAAACCAGATTGCCACATCCATGCTCATCATGTCATAATCATGGGGAAAAAAATTGAACCTTTTGTTTGTTAAAGTCCCACCAGTCCTTTGATTAATAAGGGTACAAAAGACAAATAGCAACACAATCTAAATACCACCCCAGAGACAGAGGAACATTTCTTTTTGCTTTTAAGTGTCCAGGGATCTCACCAGACGTTGGTGTCAATTCTTCGTGTCTCAGTTTTCAAAGCTCGATTTACAACTGGATGAAATCAAAGTTTAACATTTGTGGGTGCCTTTAATTGTACGCTTTGTAAACAGTCTGTCTGACAAGTTTGATCTGTTGAGGGACGAGACTGATCTTGTGTACATGTTCTGCCTACAGGCCAGGGCTCTAATGATGTTTAATTATCATATATAGGGAAAATAAATGCAAACTATTCTAGTAACAGTTTGTTACCACCAAGCTCTAACTGGTGACGTTGGATATCAATCTGGCTGCATGGGAGTTCGCGTCCTCATGAGACAAACCTCGTTTAGGTTGTTAAGTGGATGATCCAAAAAGCAACAGATGTCCTATGAGTCTGTTAAATCTCACAGAAGAGTGGTCAGTTGAGCTCGTCTAGTTGAAATTGGAATGAACCCTCTCTCCCTTTAATTTGTTTGGATTTTCTAAGAATTTTATCTGATATGGAACCACTGTGAAATTAGAAGTTTTGTAAAACTAATGATATATCTACTATTTTAAACAGTCGCATGGACAACTTTTAGCCACACTGTTTATTATGAGCTTGGCTTCCTGTTTTCTGTGATTTAAGAGCACCTCTGTATCCAATAGAGCACTCTCTATGAAAAACCCAGCATGACAAAAAGGACTTCTAATTTTAGGCCCCCCAAACTGGTAACACACCCTCAAAATAGTAGTTGTTGATTGGCATGTATCCTTAAAGTAATATAATACACATTGTGTTCTTCAAAGAACTTCTTAGCCTACTTTCTGGTAATGTTGCTGCTGTGTTTTTCTATAGCTATTTTTCTTTCTTTGTGTTGCTTCTAATGATCTCATGTAAAGCTTGTCATTTTGCTTTACCTTGAATATAAATTATTTTAAAATGGTGATGATTCTGAATAAGAGTCATACTGAGCTCCATAAAGTATCTCTTTTTCATTAAACCCCAGTCTGCAGCTATTCTTTTGTATAGGCTGTGCTTCATGGAGGTAAAAGATAAATGTGAAATTTTGTCAAATGACTTAAAAAATAAAAAATGCCAATACATCGTTAGAATGACTCTAATGTCTTTACAAATTCGAAACACTCTTCTGTCGTGACCTTTCTCATCTTGTTAACTTATTTCTCAAAACTGTTCTGACCTTAATATAATGTATTTGCTAAAATGTTTTCTCTAGATTGTCAAACTACTGCTGTACTCAATTCTGTCTTAATGGGTCTCTACAACATCAGGCAGCACCTTTTTTAATACCATCATTACAGTGTGTTATTGCACAAGCATCTTCAGGTTTTTTACTAAAGCTCTGTCATTTGCTATTTTTCTTCAGCACTGTATCATTATGATATTGTTCCTTGTTAAGATCCTGTGCTACTTCTGAAACAACTTTATTTTTCTCTTCTTCATTTTTATGAAAGTGGCTCATAAATTTCACATTCCTCTTTCAGCAAACCATATCTGCACTCACATCTGCCTTTTTCCTTTTCTGAAATGGAAGAAGTTGTGCAATTGTTATATATTTTTCATTTCCAGATTCCTTCTAATTAAAAATTAAAGAAGTAAACAAAAATCAGAATCTGCCCTGAGAATAATTCCGGTTTTGCTTGTGCTGGTTTTACTGCAGTGTCATTCAGCTGATGTTGGCGGAGTTATTTCTGATTCATACAAGTGTAAATTTATAATCAGAACCACACTTTGAGGCCTCAGTCCAGCTAAGCATTTAATTCCCTTATTCTCCATAACAAGTTTATGCAAATAGTTTCCTGGTTAGCTGGTTGGTTTTGTTAATGAATATGCTGCAGGTCCTGTGTGTTAACAGGGAGCTGTTTGTTGTAGGGTAGCTTCAAAAGCCATTGTTAGGGGATCTGAACTGAAAGAGTGATCTAAAAAAGCTGCATTCAGCAGGCATAAATACAATAGCCACAAACCAGGGTACCTTGTTATCTGCCACGAAGCTAAGGAGTTTCGCCAAAACTGATAAGAAAGAGCTGGAAAGACATTCACTTATTAAAGCATGTGATTGCTGAGCAAGAGGAGGGGACCTCTGTCAGAGGGGACAGCATGGGAGAAGATTCAGAAATGTAGGATGTTCTAGAGATGGAGTTGAGGGAAATTCTTGAAAGATTTTGAAGATACAGTGGAGGTATAAAAATACTTTCTGTATTATATATTTATTATATATAGTACTTTTGTTTATCCTTTGCTCAGTGTGGTGTTTACCTCTGGACAAAATAATTCAGGATTCTTGGGTGAGTAGTATTTTACAGTCATTTTAATCAGAACCATCACAGGTGCTCAGGGGGATGGTCTGGGTAAAAAGCTCAGGTGGGACTACCCAGTTACAGCAGTTGGCAGAAGAACTGTGGACTGGTAGTGATAGGATGGCGTGGCTTTTCCCAGACAACCATACAGAAAGCTAAAACCATCCCCTTGGCTTTAGCCATGGCCATGGACAGGCCATGTAAGTAAGGCTGAAAGGTTTCCAAGGCACAGTTTGGTTTGTAGTTTTGACACGTGTGCTTATTTTTAATTAACTAATTATTTCTTGCATCTAATACCTGTTAAAATTAGTGTGAATATTTGTACTTAAATCTGGCATTTGTTGCAGGAGTCTGTGAGGCTGGGGCTGGAGTCTCTCTGTGGCATTCATCTCCAGCTCAGGGTCACCTCCCATTTCCCCCAGCTCTAATAGTTCCTTCTCTGTTCAAAACGTAATAGCAGAGATAGACATCATCTCCCAGCACCTACTGGTGTCACAGAACGCCTCACCAAGCCCAGAAGTAAGCTACCATACCACCCCAATAAGGCAGAAAATTACATTACAGTGCTTAGCCTGAATTTAGCCAATATTGAAGGCTGATCCCTTGAACAGCGCACTAATCCGCTGGTTGATGTGGTTACCGGTATAATTTTATTCCTCAGTCAAGGCTTGTTTCTGTTATTTGCTGACTTGATTCAGTGTGCTTTTAAATCCACTGTGGGATGAGCTAAAATAATATTATAAACATGCACTCTAAACTGATGCTGTACTTAAGTTCTAGAACAACAGCCAGATAAACCATTCATGCAAGGCACAGATGCTCTAGTTTCAAAGTAATTTTTCTTTGCATCCTGAAGCAATGGCTAAAGCAAGGATTACAGCCATGCACAGCATGCAGCTCTCTTTTAAAATGATTTAAATCTGGGTTGCACTGTCATTGATTTTTGTACAGAAGTCGCTTACATGTTTAAAAATCACTTTCCAACTAATAATAAGCTGCCCTAGGTGACCACGAACTAAATTATTCAGTGCAAAAATTAACAAATAAGAGAGGTCTTTGATGACATTGTTAGAAGATCAACGTTTGTTACCAGTGAGCCCTCCCCAGCTCTGCATGCTTCAGATAAAAGCAGAGGAATGGTTACAGCCTTCTGGGAATGAGTGAGGAAGGAGCTGCATTGCCACCATCAAAATGCCTCTGTGGTTGACAGGTTCTGGAATCTAAAGAGGATGACGTATCTGGGGGGACTTTGTGGTATCTAGTTTAAATATCTGGATATGAAACTAAAGCCTGACAGCCGCAAATTCGCGATTGTGGTCGTGGTTGTAGCTTCCTTTTCTGTATTGAATTTTTCTATAAATTAGAAGGTCATTTGATGCAAGCTGTATTTATTATTCATCTGCTTCTCACAGGCTTCTCTTTTTAGTGACGTACTCTTGGGCCTCAAGTTAAATGTCTAAAATAACAGGGACCTGTTGCTGGGGTGTTTTATTTGAAGGTCTAAAGCTTTTGAAATCCATTCCCAAATTAGTAAAACCTACTGAAATACTATGAAGTTGTAGGGTGGAGGGGTGTTTTTCCTCTCTTGAATTTATGTTGCATTTCTTCATGAAGACTGGATGCTGCAAAGGTGCTGTGAAGCCTTGGAGGAGGGGTGGGTGTTTTGGGCAACAGCTTCCAAATCTGGCCAGGGACTGGCTCATCTGGCACAGATACTACTGCCCGTGCGAGGCTGCAGAGATGGGGTAACCTGGGTAAGTGGCTTCTGAGAAATAAAGGTTTTGGAGGCATCTCTGGGGACTCAAGGAATTTTGGAGTTAGGTTGGAAGTTCCTTTAAAAATTTCTTGCTTTAGTCCATACTCATTCAGAAGGGAAACTTAAGCTTGCCAGAAAAGTGAAGTTCAAATCATATCGGACCTAAGGCACCGCCTGAGGTGGGAACCCGAGGCAGGATCTGACTGTCATGATCCTTCCCAGCTACTGCACTGAATTCCCCTGTTTTTACTGTACGTAGGGAGTTCTGTTGCATGGGCAGCTTTCCTTGTCAGCCTTTCTGTTGCTGCTGCTGCTGTGAGAGGCAGGTAAAGTGGGGACAAGGAGGAGCCGTAAGTGGTCGATGCACTGAGTGATGTCATTACTTACAATAACGATGGATATCTCATGCCAGAACTAAGGAAAGGTTTTCAAGTTCTGTTTACATTTAAATACATGGAAATATGTATTTACCATACATTTATGCTACCAGGACCAAACACTGTATTCATTTCCTTGGTTCTCTAAATCCTCTGATCTGCTTTTTGTCAAAACCTGTTATTAAATGATGTACGTATTCATGTATTATCTGACTTTCTGACTAGCTACAGCAGGAGCTTTAACAATGTTGGCAGCACGAAGCTAAGACTAAAACTTATACCATATGACATGAATATGTACAAAGATGTTAAATTCAGTTCTGATAGGGATTTTTTTTGTGCTTTGTTGAAAACTGCAGTGTTGTGGAATAAAGATTTTCTTGCAGCAACTTTTCAATTGATATTTAATTGACTTTCGGAAAAATAATCTGCATTTTCATATGATTTTTTCTCTAAAAAGCAATTTGCGCGTTTTCTGCATTTTTCTAATAATACAATGAACAGTGTGTGTAAAATGAACAAATACAAAAATGAGATAGATAGGAGCATCTATTCTTAGAAATGAGCTACTTCCAATTTGCTTCATTTTGTTTCTTTTTTATCAGGTCTGGTTCTTCAGGTTAGTTTGCTTAAAAATTGGCAGAGTGTGGAAATAGGTGACAGTATAATTGTTTCCTACTTATTAAAGAACAGGCTAATTAAATATAATATGAAAAGTTAAATAATAAGGATTTTACTGCTGCTTTGACCAATCAGTCTGCAACAGAGGCTAGATTTCTGTTCAAATGGGATAAATCTGGAGTAATTTCAGTACCAAAGATGAATGAATAACGGACTGCTATCTAGGGGAGCGGGAATAAATCCCCAGTGGCATTGCCCACACGTGTTCACATGTGGTTACACACCTGAGCCATCCAACCGTGTGCACTTAGCAGCACATCTGCATGTGTGCTTAGGCAGCCTGGCCAGACGAATACAGCTTCCCTACCCAATATATTCATCAGCTTTGTATCAGTTTAGTCCTCAAAGATCCTTTTATCTCTTGAAGTCATGTAAATAAACAGAAGTCTCTTTGGTTTCTTTATTCAGCAGAGCTTTAGTTTGAGCTCGGAGTATCAGCAATGGAGAAAATTTGGCTGGAATAAAAATAGATATCTCTCTTGAATTCATGAAACCTTCCCTTGATGAAATTTGTTCCAAATTCCTGACAGTCACAGGCTGTAGTTGCTTACTGGTAGAAAAGGCTGCTGCCCTCAGGAAGCTTTTATTTTCATGATCTGTTGCAGTGAGCTTTAAGCTTTTTGCTTCTGCACTTATGCTGGAACCAGGATGGTTAGAAAGCACGACAGAGAGCTGGTGAGATCCTTAAAGCATTCCTGCTCCTGGCCAGCCCCACAGAGGCTGCAGCATCTGAGCACAGCAAATGTAGTGGTAGGATTTTGAAGGAAAGCAGTAGTTGATTCCTGCGTAAGAGAAAACAGTTCCTTTTTGTAGTCCTGTATGACTGGTATCACTGCAGGAGGGCAAAAGTGACCCTCAGCAACTTTGTTGTTTGTTGTTTTTTTTTTTTTAAATAAAATGTCTGCAACAAAGCTTCAGCTTCTCCTCTGGTGAAGCCTAAACTACTTTTCTACCAGGAGCTTCCTCCTGCTCCCTGATAAGTGCTATCTGTTCCATAAGGCATGTGCACATTCCCACTCCCACTGCCCTCCTTTGAGCTTCTCCTAGCACAAACACAGAGCATCTTATTCAGATGGTGAGTAAAAATATGAATATTGCATCAGGTGCCTACAAAATGAGTAAGTAATAAAAGAATCTGTGTACACACAGAGGTAGCTCATTTGGCATTTACCTGCGTGTTCTAGAGTTTCTGCGGCTGCTTCGTACGCATCTGTAATAGTAAGAGGGGGGGAAGGAAGCAGGAGAGGATAGGGGTGAAGACTCGAAATAGGCTTCAGTTGCGATCGACAGCACAGGGAGGCAGTTCAGTGAGATGGCACTCCAGCCTGAAGTAAAAACCTCAGTGACACATAAAAAAAAAGCAGTTTTCCTACCGTGAAAGAAATTTTTTCAATATACTCTATGAACATCTTCCTGTTTGCTGTGGATAATATCTCTGAGATGTTAATCAAAAGAGATTTTACTAAAACTGAGCTTTCTGAAGTGTTTACTTCTCTTGTATATTCTGCTTTATTAACTAACCAAAGAGAAAACAGAGGAAGCATGTCACCCTGCAGGGTCATATGTACGTATTATGTTATAAAAAGGTTTGTTATAAAGAGGTTAGAAAACTTTTGTTTCTGATTGTCAGTTATTTGGAAACTATATGTAGTACCTCTAGAAATAAAGGGGATGATTACATTTTATAGGCAAGAAGGGATTAATAAAACTCGTAATGCTCAAAGAAACAGCTGTTTCTCTGTTCTATAGTGCTTCTAAACCCTCATCTAATGTCGAGTGAGTCAGCTGGGAGACGCCACTAGTGTTAAAAAAGAATTAAATGGAAAAGTAGTGGTTATTATTTGAAAATAATTATTCTCTAATTGTGCTTTGAGGGGGGGGGGAGAAGAAAGAAAACTGCGGTTAAAATAATTTATAATTGGAACAAAGTATAGAGTAGGAAGAAAAGATCTTTAAAAATAAAGACTTCCTAATCCATAAGCAGAAATGAAGTGACAGCAATAAGGTTTTTATTAGTCTGTTTTGAAAAGGCTGTATTATTTGTAAGTGGTTTTGATGCAAGTGAGTGGAGTCAGGCTTCCTTCTGGAGCTGCCGGCTCAGCACAGGGCTGGGAGGGCAGAAGACTCCAGCTGCCTTCCCAGCCATGTCGTTCCTCCGCGCCGTAACCTTGGAGCAAGGCACTGCATCTCTTCAAGCCTTCTTCTCCTTTTATCCTTCACACTGTTTTTTCTTTTGGTTGGGGTGGGTTGAACTGTCAAGGATTCAAAGCAGTCTTTCGATACGTACATATATAATGTGTAGCTTCAACTTCAGTTGTTGAGTATGGTAGAAAAAAGTTATGGGCATTTCTATGCCTTTTTTTTTTTTTGTGTTGATGTTATTGCCTGGAACATTTATGTGGTTTTGCTGGGTGACTGGCAGAGGGAGAGAAAAGAGTTTCTATCTCCATTACGCACTTTCCATTAGAAGCACATATATTTAATAGCTATGGCTTGCAGTGATCTTAAGCCACATGATGTAATCCTTATTCAATTTTTAATAAAGGCAGAATTCCCATCAAGTTTGGGGGCTGTCAGTGTGAAATAGATGTCAAGATTTACCCCATTAGATTATAACATATTCTTACCTGGTGCTTTATGTTCTTTCAATAATGTATTTTAATGGCATCTCTGCAAACGCAGGAATACTCTTTGATGATTTGATAAACTAATGGACTTTTCTATTAGTCTTTGAAAATAACTGTGATCCCATAAATACCTCTAGATTTATAAATGGTATCTTCATAATGTGTATGCAGCCTTCATAACTTGCGTGCAGCATGACTACTTTTACTCCTTGTCGTTTTGTTTAGTTTTTGTTTCATTGATTTTACTTTTCCAAGATACCATTCTGTTTTTTTTTCTTACTGAACAGCCAAATCTAAAGCATGGCAGTAAAGGTGAACAAATCTCTATTCTAAGTTTTCTAGGGATTTTGCATTCAGAAACTCTCAGGTTACTCTTGTGAGAAACAGAAGTGAGAAAGAAACCAATAAAAGACACAAACAGCAGTTTGATCAATAGCTTAAGCACCAGAGGAAGCACTGCTAAAGAAAGGACTGCTTAATTCCTTCTGTTTTCTAGCTTCTTCCCTTTTCAGTTGCCTAGAAAAACTTGCCAGAAACTAGATTCCCTGTATGTATGAAGAACCATGCCATGTTTTGTGTAATTGCAGACTGTGTTAAATGTGTGATGAGGTTAGAAGAGACTGGTATATTCAGAGAGATATTGGGTTTTCCTCTTTCCCCTGGTAGTCACTGTCTCCATCTATTTATTCCTATTTTCTAGATAGTGCTGCAGCATGGTACACTTCTTAAAGTTCACTCCCAAGGAGGCTGAAAATAAATGAAGAAGACCTTCTTGAGGCCGAAGAAAATAATTTATTAGTCCTTAGGGCTGACGTATATGAATTTGGAAGGCCTTCGTGGGGCTAAAGAAAATAAATTAAACCTAAAAAGATGCTATTTCAGGGACAAAGATTTATCATGTGGAGGCACATGAGGACTATACTCATATTCCAAAGTTTCATAAAGGAGACTTTGTTTCTTCTCTGTAAAATCCATTAGGTTCAGAAATACCGAGCCCACTCTGAATTTCAAACTACCTGCTGTTTCCTCACTCCATCTCTCTCCCGGAATAAATTACTGTCCTCTTTTTCTGTGAAATTAGGCTGCTGTGCCATTTCCTTTGCAGTATGTTTTGTGTAGAAAAAGTAAATTGTGCTATTCCAGCTCTAAGGCCGCATGGCAGAAAGATGTGCTGATTTGTCATTCACTCTCTCTAGCACACTATAGGACTGTTCTGGTGCATATGATTCAGATTTTCCTGTGTCACCAGAAAAACAGAGAGTTTATTTAATTTTCTAGCAGTCATAAATGGCTCCTTGTCAGTTGTGGAGTCTCCTCCTCTGGAGATATTCAAGACCTGCCTGGACAAGGTCCTCTACAGCCTACTGTAGGTGACCCTGCTTCGGCAGGAGGGTTGGACTAGATGACCCACAGAGGTCCCTTCCAAC
>Ga0065711_1046206_pt1 | contig 13026 bp, 17 predicted proteins | sample Hoacrofraction12_FD_59098 | JGI IMG/M metagenome (GOLD analysis project Ga0065711, IMG submission 59098) | Hoatzin crop microbial communities from Cojedes, Venezuela - Epithelial fraction 12 v2 (version 2) | ecosystem: Host-associated > Birds > Digestive system > Esophagus > Crop | place... | reverse complement strand
CCCGGCCCGCACCGCCGGCCCGCACCCCCGGCCCGCAGCGCAGCACTCACAGCCCGCCGCGCCCGCAGCCCGCGGGATGCGCTTCCCCGCGATCGCTGCTCCGTGAAGCCCCCGGGGCAGCTTCCCAGGAACGCTGGCACGGGGGCTTGGCAGAAGGTCCGGGTGCGGGGCTCCTCCCGCAGCTGGCAGCCCGGTGAGGAAGGCCAGCTCAGAGGAGACGTCCGGGAGGACAAACGGACCCGGGTGAGCCGGGCAGGGCGGAAAGGCAGCGTCACACCGGCAGCAGCTCCGCGGGGACCTCCCGCACGTCCCCGGTGGGATCTCGTCCTCGCCGAGCGGCTTTGGAGTTCTGGTGGTTCCTCCAGCCCAGGCCCGCGGTGGCCCCGGGGAGGACGTGGAGGCTGGAGGGCCCAGGCCACCTCCCTGGGCCGGCAGCGCTGCCCACCGCGCGGGACAGAGTGCTCGTTTGATTAATGACCGCTCACTTTTGCTACAGCAACAGGCACAGAGTTCCCACTCCTCCCCTCCGAGCGAATGCTTGAATCACGCCATGGACTCACGGGCAACTGGCTTTTGTTCTTCAGGGTCTTCGTCCGGGAATGAAGGCAATTATCGCATCCCAGCGCCTCTGCTCGCTGCAGTAAATCTCCCACAGAAGAATGGACCTTGCAGGCAGCTGCTCCGGGCTGCTTAGTCCCCGCTGCCAGCTGGGAAGCGGCCTGGCACTCGGGACAGCACGGCACGGAGCGCCGAACGCCTGCGAAGCAGCATGGCAGCACTGGGAGAGGGCTCTGCTACGCGCTGCCGTTTGGCCAGAACCGGGTCCCGCTCCCTCGGTGGCGGAGGGAGCAACGCGTAGGAGGCAGAGCCCAAGGTTACACCAAAAATCTTCGGAGGAAAAGCGCAAAGTGTTTTTCAAACTTATGGCTGAATCAGGTTTAATAAGAGTTAATGTTCCCCAGCAGCTAGTAAACTATTTTATGCCTGTGTCTTAGTTAAACACCTTTTGGAACAGCATTAAATGCAGTTTTCTGGTAGCATTAGAGACGGAATCCAGCCCACAACCTCCAGCATCACTCCTCTTTTCTATAACCATGACAATAAACCATCCTCTGTGCAGATGCGGAGAGGTGAAGAAGTGTCGCCTGTGCTCACTGAACGCCGCCTGAGCTTCTGACCTCACCTGCACAAGTTCTTTGGGTTTAAATTTGAACTAACTTCCAGAATCACACGCTGGACTTTCAAGTCAAACTTGATGCTTTAGCTGGAATCAAGGGCGGCTCTAGAGACTCTGGCAAGAACGCTTTGCTGGCGTTTCAAAGGAAAGGCCACAGCCAGCAAGTGGCAGCTAACACTTGGCACCTCGTTGTCCTTTCACCTAAAATCGCACTTAAAACGCCCCAAAGAGCGCCGGCTCCTGGGCGGCTGAGCAAGCCCAGAGAGCGGGGCCCAGCGCCTGGCCCGCTGGACGCTTCCCGTGGCCCTCAGCTCGCCGGAGGATTTCCTGCGGCCGCACGCGCACGTGGGTGCTGCCATCCCTCTGCTCCTCGCCGTGGCAGCGGGGTCGTCGCCACCAGTGCTGGTCGTTCAGCATTGCATCGGCACTGATTCCCACAAAGCAAATATTCCAGCCAGGCAGCTGTCTCCTTAAGGCAGCTGCAGTTCCCGAAGTCAGCCTCCCTTCACAGACCTCAAAACAGATTAGAAATAACAGAGTTCCTAGGGTGAAGAGATGTCCATCCAGTGGAAGAAGACCTTGGCAAGCAGACATCTGACCTTGGGACGGTTAGATGGTAAAATCCCAGCATCCTTTTAATGCCTGTAAATCTCTCTAACAAGCAGCTGAGCAAAGGGTGAATTGTGTTGCGCAGTCTGGGTGACGCTGTCACTCTGGGTTAGCTTATTTTGAAATAGGTTGCAATTTTGTTTACGTGCAGTCAATTTAAAAAATCAGCTCAGGTGCATTTTAAGAAGCGTTACCCTCACCAGTCAGTAAACCCTGATCTGCCACCCTCAAGGCACATCTTTCACACAACCCTTGGAAGAGCTTCCCAGCACATGGGCTAGCAACATGTTAATCTTGATAAATCAAATATTTGCCAAGCGGAGGAGAAAGCCATGTGTCTGAGCAAGATGCACTGAAAAATGGAACAAAGCGCTCTGCGTGTCAGAGATCACGAGGTCGTGTTGCAAGCCTGTCCCTTGCAGAGTCATCCTTCAAAACAACATTTCCTTAGCCCAGCTGTAGATGTTAGACTACTCCAGCATTTGTTTTTTCCCCACTTTTTATGGCACAAACCTGACCCTCTCTCTGACCCAGCTCCTCCTCATGGAGTTTAATCTCATCCAAACTTTGAATCCGATTCGGTTCAGAGCAGAGGCAGGGCTTGCCCTGGGCTGACTTCGGAGGCATTGATAAAAGCGATGCAGCCTCACCTCCCCGCGCCCGGTGCTGCGGCTGCGGCCGGATGCCACACGCCCGCCGTACCGCAGTTATTTTACACTTTCACACGTCTGAAAACTTCACAAGCTGCTGTTTGGCCCTGATGCCTCACACCGGTACCAGCGCTGCTTCTGCAGTTCAAGGCTTATTTATCTGCATGTGGATGTTTCTCTGCTTCTGCAAGGGATGCGTCTGTCGCAGGGTTTGGAAGGAGCTGAAAGCACACAGTCTCCATCCTAATAAACCATCTTCGACTGTCCAACTACTTATTATTCAGAAGGAAGAGTGAAGCCGCTGCTGCTTGTCTCTTGGCTGATGCTGAGCACCTGAACAGGGGCAGCTGGGCTATCTGTGAGTGTGTGGGTAAGAATCTGAGCCTTCTGCTGCCTCTAATTCAGGCACTTTCTTGATGAGCGCAGACAGAGCCCAGACATCTCTCACATGCAGAAACTAAAACTCCAAACTGCGTCTATGGGGCCAAAACACTTCTGCTTTCCAGTTCCACTGACAAAGCCTTCCATCAAACGCCGTCCACCCCTGCAGAAGGGCATTGCAAACGGGCAGTTTGAGCCTTCCACAAACACCAGGCTGTGGCAGACTGAAGGCTGGGAATGCACAATCTGCCACTGAAATAGGAACAGGACTAATGGATTTCTGTGCATGTTCTCAGCCTGTATATTTAACACATCCCTGGAACAGACACTTCTGTGCTAAAGCTCCTCTCCTTTGCCTTCCTGCACCCCTGAGACTCCCGTGTGTAATGAGAAACGGGAGCTTGCTGTCCCATGGGCTCCTGCTGGCTGGAAGGCTGCTGGCTTCTGCTCCTGCAGGACCTCCAGGTCAGCTCTCCCAAAAGGAGATTCATCAGTATTCAGGAAGCAATTAACTCTGCATTGCAGTGATCCGGTCATGGCACGACTTCCCGCTGTTCCCTCTGACAGGGCCACGTCAGTCCAGGACATCCCATGTCTGTCACTCCAGGCAAGCTGTTAACACACGCTCTCACTCTCACAGGGATCAAGCTATCAGAACCAGCAGTGCCTGGAAAAATCTAGACAACTCTTCCACCTCCTCTGGAGAAAGTCATGGCATCACCCCCTAGCCTCCATGCACACATTGCCCAGACGACCAGTCTGCAGCTACGCAGTGACCGACTGACCGGCCAAGCTAGTTAGCAGCACTCATCAAGTGCACAGGTTGTTCTTTGGAGTTTGGATCGCAGATGCCATTTCCCATTCACAGCTCTGCAGCAGAGAGACACAGAGGACGCGTGTTCAAGCTAATTCTTCAGGTTCCCAAACAAGTGTCCTTATTCTGCACGCCGAAGGTCTGCGCTGGTGTGCTTCGTGGCCAGGCACCTGCTTGTTTGGCAGTGCCACTATTTGTCTAGTTCTCTCAGTTTCCTCTCCCCCTCTCCTTTCAAGTCTGTCACATCAGGGCTGCCCAAACTTCCTGATGCTACAGGCTTCGCATCAAGAGTCTGGTACGCCACGGATATGTCCCCCAGGAAGCTGAGGGGAGAGGGCACAAGTTCACAGGCTGGAAGAGCAATACCTCCCCAAGGCGACAGAGTGACCCAAGCGCGTAGGTCTCGAGCCTGTCTGTACTGGCTCACCTCCTCCTGCAGCCAACCACCCAATCCACCCTGCAGTCCTCACCCCGCCGTGCCCCCGTCAGCAGCAACGTGGCCTGCCTGCAGCACACGACGTGCACCTCGCAGAGAGGAGGAGAAGAGCTCTGCAGTGGGTGTCTGTGTCTCCCCTCCCTGCTCTGTGCACTGCGGAAGGTACAGCGTGGGATTGGTCGCTGAAGACCCACAGCAGAGACTACTTTGTGACCTATGGCAATCGTAAGTTATATGAGATGGAAGAGATAGCAAGGAAAAGCTTTTCCTAACTTACCTCTGTGGTTTTCCTGATGCCTGCGTGTCGGAAGAACTTCTGCACCAGCAGAAAAGAAGTTCAGAGACTTGCTGACCAGATTAGTTTATTCTAATAGTGCACTCTGCAATGGCAGAGACGGTCAGCTGCTCCCCTTCCAGTTTTGGAACTGGTCACAAGAAGCGGCTGAGACTACTTGTGTTGCTGCATTGCTTTCAGGGCTTTTGTAGGGTTAGTAATTCGGGAGACTTCTAGACACTTGGAGTATTGCCCAGGGCTTAGAACTTGCAGTAGCTGGGTAAAAAAAATCTATTCCATGGATGCTGGTGCTTTGTCCTCGTCCCAGCGAAGCAGTGCAGAACTCCCACTGCAGCCTCAGGGTGCAGAACCCCACTTGGTGTTTATTTCCTACGATACAAGACATCTCCGCTGAGGAGAAAGTCTTTCCTCCACAACCCCAGGCTTGTATTTCTCAGGCCAATGATCCTATTCCACTGCTGTTTTGCTTTCTAGACTTGTTTGTAGAGTTAGATTTAGCCAGGGTTTTATTTTGTTGTTTTTGTTTCTTCAGTGCCCCCAAGTCTCAGAGAGGTTTCAACAATCTCTTGCGGACACGCCAGCCTTAATCTCAGTCTCCCAGGCCCGTCTCATTGTCTGGGATGAAAGCGAGCACAGAGCCTCCCCTGCTAATTGCCAGCCCTACGTCTCCCGGTGACAGGAGCATTGTCTGGAGGAACAGACCCCATTGTGGACCCGCGCAGTCGGGCATCAGCTGCTGATATTAGAGAGCCTTTCAGGGGAGCTTGGGCACGGCTGGTTATTTAGTGCCATCATTTATAACAAATCTCTGTAGCCTAGAAACTTTTAATGGAAAAAATAGGACCTGCCTTTATTACTCACCTTTGTTTTTTTCTCAAGCTACTAACAACTCCTAAATCTCCCATCCTCCTACCAGCGAGACAGGGCATTTGGTTCTGATCCTCTTTGAAACACTAAATCTCTCTGATATCCTTTTCCCATAGTTTTCTGATAAAGGGGTTTTGCTGGTTTAACCAGACACCCACTGTGGATCCACTTTAACCTGTAATCACAGCTAACAAAAAGTTTGCAAACTATTATTGCTGTGCAGCGCATTCGGAAGCAATGGGACTGGTTGATACCCACGGGCTCCGATTCACAAACAGCGTGGAGAAATGGTTCATATCTTCTGGAGACCCTGAGTAACAGCCCGAGGCCGGGAGCTCGCTCTGGGAGACGGTGACTCTGCGCCTGCTTTATCAAGCAAGAAGAGGGGCTGTGGTGCTCAGATGGAGAGAGGAAAGGCAGCAGCGAGAGAGTTCCTGAGAGATGAGAGGAATAATAACAAGAACAATATTAGACCCAGATTGCATCTGTCTTTCCCATTTTTCACATTAAAGGGTAACGCTTTCCATACGCGACTGTCGCGCAACAGCAGAGCTCCAGCCAGTACCGCAGCACCATGCGACCAGAAACGCAACAGACCATTAAGCAGATGGCCCAAGCTCTCGCTGCAGGAACCTGGCAATAGAGAAACCATCGCTTTACAGGATTTAATCACGTCAGTCACAAGACAGGAGGGAGGATCTACAACCACCCGGCATAAGCGGTTCCACATCAGCTTACGGGAATGCAGATGTTGAGGACGAGGAAGCGTGTTGCGTCTGGCTGAGCCCCGGGGGACTCTGCAGTTCTGGAGCAGTGTTTCGGTCAGACTAGCTCAGGCAGCTGCAAGGAGCCTTCTCCTTATCTCTGCTCTCTCCCACACTGCACAACATCAATATGTGTACCCAATAACCAGTGCTGGGAGACCCTTGCCCACATGTAGGTATGATGCCGAGGAGCATGGGCAGCCCTGAGGGACACAGTGGTCCCCAGGGCCACTGTGCCTCCCTGGAGGCCCTCCCTGGGCTGGCAATGGAGTCACAGCACCTCCCTGCACCATGCATTCTTGCCCAGCAAAGCAGACCCACCTCCCACAAAAGACTCCTTAAAATACCTCATGGCTATTTATACAAAGCAACAGTGAGTGGGTAAGAAAAGTAATTATGGCTTTTATGGCTTAAAAAGGATGTGAGGCTTTGCTTCCACCAGGTACAGAATGAAGCTTTTTTCCAGTGCCAGGCAACTAATCCTGTGCAGCTGGAATGATCGGTTCAGCAGCAGATCAGCTGCCATCAGTATCTGAGCCACCCTCAGTTTTTCCTCTAGGATGTTCGGTGGTTCCTGTTGTGATCCCAGGGAAGGCAAAAGCATTTTGCGTCCCGTGGGATGAAATACAGACTCAGCTCCAAAGCCGTACTGTGGGTTTACTATCGCTTGTCCATTTGACTGAGACAACTGGACACTTCCCTACTCATCAGCTTTTCCCATCTTTGTCAGCATTGGGACATTAAGCTAAATTCCTGTCACAGGTAAACCAGTAATAAAGGTGAAATGCAGATATTTAGGGCAATAAATGACAGAGTACAGAATTATAAAATATGCTCAGGTGTTACAACAGAAGCTCCAGGAGTTGCTTTGAAGCTCACAGAAGAGAGCCATCTCTTCCCAAGCTGCCTTGGCTTTCCCAGCCCAAGGAGGAATGAAGGTGTAGTACCTGGTGATGAAAGCACAGAAGGAACCAAAGATTCACAGGACGTGTAATTGCTCCCTCAAGGACAAGTCACAGCTCAGACTGGGCTGTCACACACTCGCCTCCTTCCATCCCTTTTGGGTGCAATCCAGGTGATCGTTTAGATTTTATAGGCCACTGTCAACTTTGCTGTGCTCTCCTGCTTTCTGCAGGCAAGAGGAAAGAACACAACACTCCAGCCACAGACCCACACGTAGATTATGAAGGGACATCTGCACATAAGGCATTCTCAAAGCTAGGAAGACACCAGTCTAACATCTTGCCCATTTCTAAGAGAGTCCCTTCACTCTTCCCGGCCATCCCTGGCACAGCTGAGTCCTACTGCAACATCTGGAAGGTGCCAAACCCACTGGAGAGCACCAGCATTCTCAGACAGGAGGAAGCAGAGCCAGGCAAGCTGTGGGCTGTGATCCACGCACGTCTGCAAGCACAGCAGCATCTGCAGCAAGTTGTTTTTCAAGAGCCAGGCATTGCTTCCCACTTCCATGCGGTTTTCTTCAAGGGAGATTGCAGTACCCCTGGCTGTCCAGCTCCCCATCACCCCAGTTAAAGACTGGGTTCCCTCTGCTCAGTATTCCCACTGTATTTTTCTTCCCATTTCACTCACATTTAGTGGTATTTCTCAGTGCAAATGGGAGACACTTTTCCTGCAGTACGGCAGGGTACAGCCCTAACGTATTTACAACCTCTACCTGCTGCCCCAAATGTGTTCTGCAAATGTGAACACTCACAGGTTACCAACAACTATTTTTGGAAGCTCAGCCTGTCTTAATAACCCCTGTACCTCTGCAGTCACGTTCAGTCGACTCAAATGCATAGTCACAGTCCAGACGGAGGGTCCTCACTTCACATCCCTTTTAATGACATGCAGCATCATCTTGGAGAGCCGCACAGAGACCTCTTCATACCTGAAACTCTCTTCCTCCTCTTCCAACTCGTGTAGTTTTGCCAGCTTGTTCTGCCAGAGCCTAAATAAAGCTGAAAACTTACTCCAATGCTACTAACAGAAGGACTCTTGCAATTGTCAACAGAACACCAGAAATTCAGGCACTTCTCCTAAACAGTATTGACAAGTGATAGACAGTAGCATAATGACTTCAGTATTATAACGCTAGAAAATAGCGGAAGATCAGCACTGGACTTTCTCGAGTTTCTCGCGTCCTACCTCCTTCAGCTGAACACAAGCAAAGGGCTCCCCATGCACTTCATTTTCCCCCTCCCTCGGAGGGAGACAGCCTAGTCCTTACGTCTGTGCCTCTGCCAGCTCCTTTTCCCCAGTCAGAAAATGGCTCTTTCAGAAACTCTTGGGAACTTGCTTCACATTTCAGTGCCTCATCTCCCTGACTGCAACACGTGTCTGCTCCCAGCTTCAATCTCTTCTTTCAGTTTTCAAAGTAATGAAGACACCCTCTCAGACTCAGGTCCACTCTTTATTTCCTGTTTAAACACCTCAAATACGTCTCCTTCTTTCAGAAGCTACAGTTGCACCACAAAGAAGATCCCCGAGAGATCACCTTCCGTCCCGGCCCAGGCAAGCACCTGCTTGATGAGCTTTGTTTTAGCCACAGGTTGGTAAAGTTTTAGTCTATCTAGTTCTGATCTTGTCAGAAGTGTATTTAAATCCTTCTGACAGATTCTTGGCCTGCAGTTTGCAACAGATCGTTGCTGAGGCAAGATGTTTGAAACTCGAATGGTTTTGAATGGGAGAGACACATGGTGCATTTACCCTCCAGTTCAGTGATTATCTCTCTGCCTGGCTCCACTCCTAGCACGAGTTCACCTTGGGACATTGCAGGAGCTGCTGGCGAGTTTGGGAATAGCGAGTGTGTTTGCTGGAACACGCGCAAGACGCAGCCACGAGCAGGGTTCAGGCACAACTGCAGTATGTGCTTTCAGCTTCTGGACAATTTGCATTGCCTCCAGACAGCTCTAATGAAAACCAGTCCCATGCAGGGCTGGATGCAGGACCCCAGTGAGTCCTGCGGACGAACGTTGAGCGTAAGGGCAGTCAGCCATTTATCTGGACTTCACGCAGCGGAGATACAAGCGTGGCTGCTCACAGCACAAGAAAGCATTTCCTAGGTTTCTCTAATTGACTGTCATTCCACATGCATGTGCCAGGGATCTTTTGTCATCTTTCATTTTGATCGGTTGTAGGCACCAGTCCCATAGCCACAAGCTACTGGGCACCATGCTCTCACCAGTGCTATACTGGGATCCTCGCTGACTTTTACCTAGCAGAGCGCAGGCTTCACTGCCGTACTTCGGAGCGCTGGAGACGGTCTCCGTGTGTGCAGCTGTCGGGCTGACTGTGGCGATCAGGGCTGCCTGGCTGTCCTTCGAAAGCCTTCGGCAAACGGGGTCAGGTGCCGGGTTACTCCATCGGAGAGTGCCGGAACAATGGAAACCTCTGCCCATCGCTCTGTCCCGTTACATAAAACCAGTCCTGTCTCTACAGGATCAAAAGCCTCGTCTGCTAAGATTTTACTTTTTGCAACTCTCTTATTCTAAGGAGCAAAAAACTGACTGATGATTTCCACTTGTTACCCTGAAGAAACAGCGTGTTTGTCTTTCATACTGCAAGAGCAGGTGCAAGCTTCGCAGAGTAAAGCTGTACTGAAGATTTTGTTAAACATTCCAAGTTACCCAATGTCTCTTTAAATAAGGTCGAAGAATTTAAGATGTCATTTGGCCTTCACGCACAAAGAAAGCACTGAAGACAAAACTGGGAAGCCAGGCAGGGTACAAATGCAGACACTAACGTACCTGGGAGTATATACATTACATACATACACATACTGTAAAGACACAGGCTTCAGCTTCAATGCTCACCTGTTGAGAAAAACACGAACATTCCTTGTATTCCAAGTAAGATTTTAAAAATGTGTCTGGAGTGCTATTTAACTTCCCTGTCAGATGTCTTGTAGGATGATAAACCTGGGTTGCAGCTTTGTTAAGGCTAGAAACAGACTTCAAGACTGCTTTAAAAAGTAAAGAGAAAAGTTTGCGTTCTTCAGGCTTCAGCAAAGTTCATCACACCAGGTGAAGGTAAGCCCTGAAAGTATGTAGCCCTAGATTTTCCAAGAGGGTATTTCCAACAGTGCAAAGATGACTGTCCTCATGCTAAACAGAAACTGCTGAACAGACCGTTTGCTGTCCGTCAGGAGACCATGCAAGCACTCCTTTATATATTGGCCCAGAACCTTAAAACCTCATTTAACTTGACAGTCTTTTCCCTGCTGTGCTTTCTTCTGAATACTTTCAGACTCACCGAGCTCTTCAGAACAGGATCGTCACATTATGCTTCTTCCAGCGTACTACAGTGGGTACCCAGTGATGATGGCTATACGTAGCGACGCCACGCATTGCCCCATCATCTGTCCAGAGGAACACAGGGCAGCTGTCAGGGTTCAGTGGTCCTGATGAGGTCTGCACTGGAGGGCTCTGCAGGGCTGGAGAAAACATGAACAAGACATCTCTGCATACAGTGGAGGGCATCAACCCAGAAGAAAAGTTTCCGATACAACGGGTGTGAAAAAGACCACATAAGATGTACAGAAAATACCTTATTCTTACGACCACGAGCTGTATCTACATACATGGGACTGGAAATAGGTATCCCATAAAGTTGACATGGAGAAACATGCATTTGTCTGAATCTCAGCCAGCCATTAACTGGCAATAGATGGAGCTAGTGGTGCACTAAGGTGGCTCTGAACTCGGGAAGAGATGTACCTGCACATCTGCAAAAGAGCCAGTCGCGTACCTGGGAGGATAGGCAACGATGCTATATGACTAGAAGGTAAAACAATAATTGCAGGACATCTGCTTAGTTGTCAAGGACCAAGAGGGAAATAAAGCTGTTGTCCCCTCTAGCTAAAACCTGCTGTTTCTTTTTCCCCAGACTCCCAACCACCAACTGCTCTACAGTTTGTATGCCAATCCAATTTTGACGCCTGTAACTCACCCCAGAGACTGTTTATTTTAACTTTATCAAGTGAAGGGAAAAACAACTGTGTTAGAATAAAAAAAAAGAGCATCTGGCAGCAGGACGTTCTTTCTCTCAGATGGCTTCCCACCCTAACTGGTGTACAAGAAAATGGGATTTTAGTTACTCCAGGGCTGAAAGAAGGGGGAGAAGAGAGTGTGGGGTGCAGGTTCTCTGTGTGCTTATCTTAAAGATGGTCTTTTGTGGTCTGGTGGAACAAATGCTCGCAGTGTGTGTGCTCTGCCTCGAAAGAGGCAGCCAAGCCTCACCTGCGCCCTACAGGACATAGCAGCGATGAATCCACACACAGGACACTGTTTGATACGGCCTATGCCAAAAAAGTCATCTCTGGAGCTCCACCAGCTTCAGAACATGTCCCCAGGAGTCCCTGGCCTGTGTGGGACACAGCAACATGGCTTTCTGACAGCCAACAGAAGCCAAAGGGCACTCAAGAATCCAAACAGACACATCCGTTCCTTTTTTCCGGATTTTGAGTGTCAGGCGTCTTTCCCCCCTCTTCAGCAGCACAGCAACTTCGAGCAATGTCAGCACATGTCACGGAGTTCGCCATCTGCAAGGCGTCCTCGGTGACAGCTTGTAAATCAGAGGATCTCTCGTACCCCGATCCCTAACAGAAGCTGATTCTTTCATATTTCATGACAGGACTCTCCTGTTCACTGGCAGGCGCTGGTGCCACGCTTGGCTCTGCAGCTCCTCCTGCCCGAGCATGGCTGGTGGGGTTTTCGTGCAAGACTGGTACAATTAAGAAAGTGGCTGGGTTTTGATTTTCTTCCCCGTGGCTGTTTTTGTTCCCTCCCATTGGCAATGTATTTTTGAGCATTGGAGGAAAAAGCAGACACTGCACGATGGCTTTGCCCACCCATCCTATTTTTGTTTGCATACATTCATCTGAATAACACACCGATGGAGAACACCCATTTTTAAATAATGAAGGCCACCGCAGACACGTAGATCTGGTCTGGACACACGGGACCCCAGTTTCATCTTTAGGCCATCTGCTAACTGGGCACCGTTCAGAGGGAGTCTGCGAGACGTCTGCCGCGCTCCTGGTGGGAGAGCCTTCGCTCCTCGTGGAATGGAACGCAGGCCTGCTCCTCTCAGCAACGCCGCCCACCCTAACGATGTCACGTTCTGAGCATCAGCGACCTCAAGGAGGAAGGCACTTGAGTCGGTGAAATACTTGGAGAAGGTTTCTTTTAGGCAAGAAGCCAATGCACTACTGAGGTTCTCGTGTTGTTCTGGAAGAGAGAGGGTCTCCTAACGAACATTTAACGTTTGGAACAAAAAACATCTTACTTTTTTAATCAACAGCACTTTCAATTTCAGGCACTTGTACATCTAGAAGGCAAAGTAGATATGTAGCAGTCTTTGGAAAAACCTCCCTACCCGTCTGCATTGCTTTAAAACGCATCCCTTCTCCAGCAGCTGCCACAAGGTCTTTTCTCTGCAGATGCATCGGGCCGTGCCTTTTCACGGGTCGGTGAAGCTGGAGGAAAACTGAAAATGGAGTTTACCCAGAAAATACTAAATGAGGCTTGCTGACCTCCCTGACACGCAGCAGGACTTCCCTGATCTTGGAAAGGGGCATTTATCTTTTTCCTTTCGCTGCATCACCGCTCCATGAACACCCCAGCAGTTTTAGGTCGGCTTCCATTATCTCACGCAGTTACGGGTTCATTGTAAGGTCTAACCAGAAACCTTGGGGATGTTTTCCCCTTTCTGCCCTTCGCCCATCCCTTCACCCCCTCTGGAAGTCTCCAGCCGCCCCACGGCACCGCCAGCCCAGCCCCGCACCGCAGCGAGAGCAGTGTCCCCACGGCTGACGCGCGGCGCAGCAAAGGCAGCGCACGCAGTGAGTGAGCAGGCAGCCCCGCTCGCACACGGCACCAGGCTCGGAGCCCCCCGCGCCCCCCGAGCCCGCGATCCCCGCACCGCGGCAGCTCGTGCAGCGACCCAGCACGCACCCGCAGCACGCGCCCGCCGCCCGTCAATGGAGCTGCGCGTGCGCAGGCCCCGCCCCCTCCGGCTGCGGCCCGGCACG
>Ga0065711_1046205_pt1 | contig 13027 bp, 10 predicted proteins | sample Hoacrofraction12_FD_59098 | JGI IMG/M metagenome (GOLD analysis project Ga0065711, IMG submission 59098) | Hoatzin crop microbial communities from Cojedes, Venezuela - Epithelial fraction 12 v2 (version 2) | ecosystem: Host-associated > Birds > Digestive system > Esophagus > Crop | place... | reverse complement strand
TCTCCTTCTCTGGAGATATTCAAGACCCGCCTGGACAAGGTCCTGTGCAGCCTGCTGTAGGTGTCCCTGCTTCGGCAGGAGGGTTGGACTGGGTGACCCACAGAGGTCCCTTCCAACCCCTGCGGTTCTGCGATTCTGTGATACTGTTCAAATCGGTAGCAGCTAGAGCTAGGCACCCGAAGCGGACCCATGTGAATACAGGACCCTGTCCTGCAAAGGGAACTGTGGCTTGCAACAGAGAATGGTACCTTCATCTTTTCGGAGGGAAGCATGAAGAGTCACTGAGTGTAACACTCTGGTAATTCTTCACTGGTAGAAATAAATAATTACATGATTCTTGGGGTATTTTTTTGAAGTGGTTTACTCATTTCTCGGATGGATGGAAAACGTGGGAGGATTACTTTGTTATGCGTGTATGTGGGTGATGAAATAATGGCTTCCAAGTTTGTTATTTGTGTTGGCAGCAAGAAACATAAATTGTTGCGATGTATCTGCACTGAGGATAAACCTAGCAACGCGTTTCTGGTTGTCAGTCAACATCCCCCCCCTTCCGGCCGCGGTGTCCCGTGTGACGTAACGCCGTCCTGCCGGAGCGACCCTCCGCGTGCCGGCTCTGTAATTAGATGTGACATCACTGTACGAAGGCTGCTCAAAGAACGGCTGCGCGGCAGTTACGGTGGGCGTTAGAGCTGCTTTAGTCAGAGTGCTTTCTGCTTTCTGGCAGTACTAAATAGCCTGTTAACACAGAACCTTGCTCCTTCCCTATGACTCCCGAAGAGACAGACGTTGAATACTAGAAGGTGTCATTCTGTAACACTTTGTGTGTGGGATCCACATTGATGGAAATGAGAAAGGAGCTGGGAGCTTTGGGCGCAGAACTGCGAAAGAGCAACAGCGCAGTGTAACAAAGAGTTGTGCCTGCGGGATTGTTCAGGCTCTTCCCTGGTTTCATCGCTCCCAGTAAACGAGAAACTTCCGTTATTCTTTTTGTCACAAAATGCACGAGTGAGAGCCTGTGTGCCACCAGTATCACTTTAGCCTAAATAGGACCTGACTCAGGGCAGTGCAAGCAGGAGTTCATTCATTCTTTTGTTTCCCTTTCCGTGGATTTCTGTCATATTCTGCATAGATATATATATAAATATTTTTAATTTTCAAAGGAATATAATTTCACTTATATTGATGGGAATAATAGATTCTATTCACTAATTTTTAGCTAGGACTTGGGAACTTAACTATCGGGCCATTAGGAAGAGGATAAAAGTAAAATGGCATTATTTTCATCCAGTCAAATAAATAGTGTGATATTGATTGATTACTCGTAGAGCTGCAGAAGGAAGCCTTATAAATCCACCTGCCCTGCTTACTGTGTGTGGACGAGGTACCAGTTTCTCCACGTTGGTCTGGCAAGTTCCCTGTGCTGTGAAATGGGTGAATTCCAGTCTTGGTCTGATCGAGATTTGCTGGACCTAACAAGGGGTTTTGCTGTATAACCATGTTTAAAAATTGAATTACTGGCCCTTTCAATATGCTTTTGCAACTTCGGAGCCACATATGATTTGACTTTCAGTTAGCTTGCCAGTGAGGTGCTAGAGGAGGGACCAATCTGCTGTGCTGTGCAGCGGGAGCAGGTAGAGCAGCAGTTTCTGGTCTCTTCCTGCGCTCACACGTTTCAATGTAATATAATTAAACCAAGCCAAACTGGACATTCAGGTGTTTCAGCGCTTCTCTTGGGCAGTTTTTTGGTCAAGCTAATAGAAACAGCATTACCCAGAGTGTGGGATCTGTTGGCTTCCCTGCAGGTTGCTGTTAACTGGAGCACAGGCCGGGTTTTGCCGCGTAGCTATAAGCGCTGTAAGGGGATATACTTAGCGATGAGCTCAGGTCCTTCTGGAGCTGCTGACCGCATGTTCCTGGCCTCCCGCTGGCACGGGCACTGCTGTGCCAAAGGCGTAGGAAGCACCTCGTGTTCCTGCCCGGGGGCTGCACGGCAGCGTTCAAGAGGCAGCTAGTAAATGCCCGGCGTGGCAGAGCGACCACGTGCTTTGCTTTGGCGCGGGCGGCAGAACGCTAAGGCTGCTGGGGTGACCCTTCGCTTAGTTTGGGACAGAGGTCGTTACCCTGACCGGCTCATGCTTGGTCTCCCTCGCTTGTTGGTGTCCTGGAGGTTTGCTAGTTTTGGGAGGCCTTCGCCTCAGCCGCAAACACAGGGCTCGCTGCAGGGTGGGCAGTGGGATCTGGTGCTGTTTAGGGACACAAGGGCTACATTACCTGTTTGTCTGTAACGTGGCGCAGCTCTGCCACGTTTCGTGTGGACTGGCACAGACTTTTCTGTCTGCCAACGCGGCTGCCGTGTCACAGCATTAAAAGAAAATCCTAACAGAAGTCGAGATGTGTGCTACATATCCTGGCAAGGTAAAAGGAAACTGGTTTGATACACGGTTTTCTAGCAAAATCTGTGACTAACCGAGGCTTTTAGTTGATTCGTTCTGGCCTCTTCCTAGGAATTCAACTGGCTGGCCTCTGATTCCCAGGTCTCTTCCTCTGGCCTGAAGGATGAAGCACTGCCTGGCCCTGCGAGGTCTCTGGCATGAGTTTGTAGGGGAGCACACAAGGAAGCTCAAACAGTCCCTCAGTCTGTTCCTTAAATAGCGTAGGTGGGATTTCAGCAGGCTTTGCCATTTTCAATATATTTGATTTACTGGGATGTAACGTTACTGTTTCTCTACTTTTTGGCTAAAACATTACTGCCACAGTTTTTCCTAAAAGTGTCAAAGACTTTTCATCTCCTTTGCACTTAGCAAGGAGGATGCTGTTTCACCCTTTAACAACTCAGACCCTTAACAATCCAGATTTTTTTTTATATTGGAGAGACTACACCAACCAGTTGAAGTTACTAGGCTGGCTGTTACAGAAAAAGGCTGTTAAAGCACAGCACTTCCTACTTCTCACACTTCCTACGGCTATCTCTGGCACAAAGCAGTGCCTCAGTGGGGTAATTCAGTTTTGCGGGCAGAATCCCCAGTGAGCTGCTCCCCAAATATCCGTATTCTCCTTAAATCTGGATTCTATGCTGTCACTTTACAGAGCCGTTCTTGTTCTACTTTTGCTGGAGGATCAGGGTGTGGGAACTCCTGCCAGGTATAAAGGGCTTACCCTTGTGTGTTTTACCTCTGTGCTTTGGGAGCGAAGGGGGCTCTGGCAACAGAAAAATGATCTCCAGCTGGTACTGGCAATGCAGAACGTTCCAGAACGTTGGTTTTGGATTCAAGCACTTTAGGGGTGGAGCTGGGTGGGCAATGCTCACTGCCCTGATGCGTAACCAGTCTACGTGTGCTGGTGGGGAAAAAATCTCCGTACAAGGTAAAACTATTAGCATATATGCTTGAAGAGTGAAGCGCTTTGCAACACTGAATTGGTATGTTATGCGTATTGTATGTTATGTGTCTTGTGAGAAATGATGGGGGAAACAGTTTTGTACTCCAAGCAAAATTTATTAGAAGTCTATTCAAGAAAAAAAAACCACAGAGACCTTTTGCTTGTAGGAATTCAAAGTCAGTTACCTGAAAGCCAGGTATGAAAAACCTGTATTCTTCTAAAATCAGTTACAGAGTAGAAACAGTACTTTTTAAATATCACAGGCAACAGATATTTAAGTCTTCAATCATAAATGGCATCAAAGATAGGTATTAATCTCACAGCAAAGCTGCATGCAGATCTAGTTTAAAATTGAAAGCCTTTGAATATAAAGCTTTTGCCATGAAATCTGCAATAATAAAGGTATGCTGCACAAAGATGTTTCTTTACCTTTGTCTTCATGACATTTCTCAGTAATAAAGACATATGTACATTTAGATTTGGCTGGTAAACCATATTTAATTAATAAAATTTTGCATAAAATGCTATCTTACAGAATTGCACTATCCAGATGTGCTTATGGTAAATAGAGCAAGAAAAGAAAAATGCATTGAAATGTTTTGTATGTGAAGAGGGCAAATATCAAATAAGGAACTTAATTTTTGTTAAAATCAACAACCAAATGGCTCTGTACAAAAAAGCAAACATATGTACAAAATGCTACAGAGACTACATACATTTTGACAGTTTCAATCCTTTACCCATGAGAAATGCAGTAGGAGCTTTTGCCATCTATAAGGTGCTGAAGAAACCAAATCTGAATTTTTATTTTTATAAAGCCATAGTCGTTATCATCCTGTGCCTTAATTTCATTTGCTATCTATGCTTACCATTGCTTATGGAAAATGTATGTTTTTCCAATACTTGTTTCATTCAGGGGAAAAAAACCACCCCACCTCTAAAATGCATCAGATTTTAATACTTGTGACTCTTTTTTCTGTACTAAATTCCTAAAAAGAACGTGTAACTCAGGTTTCGTTAACATACGTGTATATATAGCGAAGTAAATCAGTACATGATACTTGTGAATATTTTTCAGGTGGCTATGTTAGGAAAAAAAGAACACCCAACAACCCTTTGCACTAACACTGTTTGCTTCCTGCGTCTTAAAACTCCTGTGATACGTAAAAACACCAGCCTCTCCAATTTCATGTTACGTACTCTCACGTTTTGATGACAACTGTTTAATGCCAGCCATCAGTAGCAGGTTCCTGTTGTCTATGCTTATGTCACTGCCTGTCTCGTCGCTGAATCCTCTTTCCTGAGGCTTTGTGCCTCTGGCACTTCTTGCCTTTTAACAGAAAACGCTACGACTTTATTAGGGAAAAAAGGTTGAGCCGATACCGTCGCACCCGCTCAGGACGCTCGCAGTTCTTCCACCTTTCACTACGCTTGCTTGAGGTTTTACAGTCACTGGGCATATGTTACAACAGACAAGTGCAGGCAAAAAATCCACTTCGTAATTTGTCATACATCGTAAACCAGTACAATAGGCAAACGGCAGAGTGAAAGCAACAAATGTTGCCAAGCTAATAAGAATGTGGAAACTCAATTTTTAAAAAAATAGTAAACAGCAACCTCCCCCTGCCTTACACGCATGCTGAAAAATCCCACCAGGCTCATGGTAGTACCACAGACGTCCAAGCCAAGAACGGTTTCTCCTCCTCCCCGCCCCGCCGTGGCAATTCATCTGCGTACCTGGCACCAGGCTTTTCCTAGCGTGTTTCAAAGGAAAAAGACTTTAAAGCGGGGAGGACTGAAATGCTGCAAGGATTCCTCTTGCTTCAGAAAGGCTCAGTGACTCACACCGTGGCCGCTGCTGTAATACTGCTGGAGCGGGCTGGCGGGTGGGATGGGATGAGGATGAGCTAGGTGGCCTCCAGCTGAGACTGCAAGCATGACAACGGAAGGCCAGCGTAGCGTGTTTTCTAGCAGCTTTATGCAGATGTGTTGCGGAGATGCAGCATAAATAAGTAGGAAAAAAAAAAAATTCACAGGCTCTTGACATAGTTTCCAGGGAAAGTACCAAAGAATTTGGTTCTTCTTGAGGTTCCTGAAATTAGAAGCAATAGATGAAAGATGGGAATAACAACAGGAAATCACTGTGTAAGCATGGCTGTTAAATTTTTGCGTCACAAATGGAAATATCTACAATTTCTTATAACTTTAAAAAGTTCTTTTGAATTTCATTTGCAAGTTGTGAATTTCAACAAATTATAACTGCGGGAAGGAAAAAGCAAATAAAGAGGCAGAGTTGATTAAAGTGTTAGGCCTGATTCAAATCGGTGCTGAAACTTTGACTTGGTACGCAGAAATAATTAATTTCAACACCATCAAATCTTCAAATAATTTGAATTTTTGAAATGCTGAGGACTAGTCAGATGATTAAATTAGCCACTGTGTGCATGAAGGTTTATGGAATGATTAAGTCACCTTATCTAGGCCTAGTTCTGAGCTCTCCGTTCGTTCGGGAATACCTGGCTCTCACAAGGGCTCAGTTCTGTAGATGGATCTGTGCAAGTGCCTTTCTCATCACCTGGTCTTTAAGAAGAGAGCAGCACTGCACAGCCCATTCCGTGGCACGCGAGAATGGGAACGGTGCTGCACAACCAGCTGGAGGCACGTGTTGGGTTGTGCCCGGCCATTCCAAAAGAGAAGTGAAAAACTGCCTGCTCATTTCAGTGCATTTTTGGTTGGGATTTCTCCTGATAAAGCCAGGTTCAGGTTTTTTTATGTCGAATACCAAAAATTAATTTGGTTGAAGGGCACCAAGCAAAGAGGGCAGCAAAGGTCGGGTGGGGGAGGACGGGGAGAATAAGCAACCAAATGAAAACATACCCACAAACCATCCATCATCACATTTTTCCATCACATCAATGACATCTCCCTCTCTCAGCTCCAATTCATCTTCGTTCCTAGGAGTATAGTTATATAGAGCCTGAAACCTTAAATAGGACAAATGATGCATTTTAAAAAGAAGTAAGCGATTTTTGCACCTTTGCTGAAGTAAAGGAGCAGGTTTAAACATTAACTAATAAGTAACACTTCTTGCAAATATAGGGGAAAAGGGTTTATTTTGCCTGGGGGACTTCAGGGCTAGGCACAAATTATAGTAAATAAAACTTTATCGGAAAGGTAACTCATCAGACACTAAAGACTGGGGATGCAAGGCAAGGCTGATGGCTCCTCAACCGGTTGCTCTGAACACAGAATTCTAGTAAACATTTTTTTTTTAGCATCATTTTATAGTTGAATCACCGAAACTGAGGACTTCTAGAGGGGAGTCTGTAGAGGCGGTAGCCCTTAACCCCTCAGTCAGCACCTGAAACTGTGGCTCCGACAGCTGAACCCCACGTACGTGTATGGGTTCTCTGCCCCGGTGGGACAGGGTGCCCGGGAGAGCAGCTCTGTATCATTCAGGCAAAGTTTCCATGGCTTAAATTAGGTCTTTTTTTCAGCAAAAAAATCCCTGCTCCTGACAGTCTGATTTGAAAATCCTACATACAGACTGGTGCTAGGCTCAGTGTAATCATGGTCTTTTTCAACACACCATGCTTACTTTTCACACTGCTTGTCTGGAAGAAGAAAAGTCACTGTTCCAAGAAAAAAATTATTTTAACTTAATTTCTCATGACTGGCAGTTATCTCGCCAAATCTGAAAAGCCTAATTTCATATTGTAATCATCCTAACAAAAGGGAACAGGACTGGTTATTTAAGCAATTACCTTTGGTAATTTGTGTAGCAGGAGTAAGAACAATCTGTGCCAAAATTAAACGGCAATAACATTTTTTGCCATGCTTATCATTATTCCAGGAAAGCAGAGCTGTGATGCTGTTCCAAAACTGATTACACGTAGCTTCCAGGGGTGCAGGAGTTGCAGATGCCACGTGTCACAATTAGGGTTCAAGCCAATTACTCAAATACAGTAACAAGGTCTTCCCAATTAGCACTCTTTGTACTTTAGAAATCTAACCTTAGTAATTTCTAGATAATCCATTTTAGTAATTCCTCTGTAGTCATTTTGTTCTCTCTGTGCTAATCAAAGAATTTCTTAAATATGAAAACTCAACTACCATTTACAACACTAACAGGATATTCAAGACAAAGAGTGGCCGGTTGGCAACTTAAAGATATTTCTATTTTTAATTTTAGGAATAAGTAACTTCAGTCATGAACTACCTGAACTGTGTTGAATTACTGCTTACAAAACAGAGTTTGATGCTTCAGCATGCCCAAAAGAACCAACAGGAGCATGTGGTTTTAGTGAGACTGAAGCCACAGTGTCCAATTTTCATTATGTATTATCTGTGGTACAGTTATTTGGTGACTTTCTGCCCCTCTCTTCTCTCTTGCCATTTCTTCCAGTGACTAACAGGTTAACTTTTAAATATTTTTACATGCTGAGCCTTAGTTACGTTTAGGAGAATTCATCTCATGGGGCATACTCCAAAGTGCTCTGATGCTAGAGGAGGAATGGCTCCTGGTTTCAGTGACCACTCAAGCAGGAACCCAGTGCAAGATTGAGGAGAGGGGGAAAAAAAAAACACACCAACCCCCCAAAACCTGGAGCTTGCATTTTGGCAGTCAGTACTGCAATAGCCTTCCACACCCGACATGTTTTATCCTAGGTGCTTGCATTGTTTGTCAGAATAAGACTTGAGAGCTAGGTTCTTCTCCAGGTTTCAGAAAGGCTTTCTTGTGGCTAGTTTTTAAGTTGCACGTGTAAATGGCACCAAAACGCATGAGCCTGTGTTCCTGCGATCAGTGGTGTGACGTTCTTTTTTTCTCTCTATTCACATCCAGAACTGCTTCTGAATAATTTGTGTCAAGTTAGTAAAGCCGATGAATTGAGTCAATGTTGAATATTTAATTGGCATTCTGCTGAGATGTAAAAATGGAGAGAATAAAAAAGGAGAACTTTAATTTTACAAAATTATTATCCCTTTTCAGTATAAACGGTGGAGAACTGTAAGTTGTCACGTCTGCCTGAGTTTGATGTAAATTAAACAACCAAGGCTTTGACCTCTGGGACCTTCTTGGACGTCTTCCTACATCATGCGGTTATCTGTAAATTTCTGAAATCTCTTCATAATTGTACTTGGCAGGTTAACAAATGACGATGCGCTGGCTCTTGCTTAAATGTTAGGTTTTGATTTAGTAGCCAAGAAGTATACTTACGGTTCCCCCCCACTGTGTATGTTTTCATGAGCAAGCACAGGGCGCTGTGGCTGAAATGAAATGGTTTGAAATGTAATAAAGATTTACAGACTAAGACCCAAATAGCTGGACAGGGGCACGATACATCGTTGCTTGAGAGTTCACATTCTACCTTGTGTAAAACAGCACCTCCCTCGCCCCCCTCCCAACTCCCAATAAATTCTTAAGAGACAGGGCAAGCAACAGAATTTTGGCAGGATTAAAGATCCAATTTTTGGAGGACGTAATAAAAACTAAAACAAAACCGTGAACTTTATCAACAGACCATTCTATTTATAGTCTAGGAGAAAGTTTGGAATAGAACCCTGCTGCCTCTTCACTGTGAAACAGAAATAGCATTAGAAAAATCAGATGCAACTGATGAACATTGTACATTCCTTGGGTGAAGTATATTTTTAGATAAGCAGAAATAAAATCTCCTATACATAATGGCAGAATTTAGAATATTCAGAGACAAACAACATACCAATTTACATTACACACACAGAGTACTAACTTGGCAGGCACAACATGCTAGGCTTTAATGAATTCTGTTTCATCTCAAGGAAGAGCACAAAGCCATGCAGGCTCTTGGGAGGCGAACAGCAGAAAGAATTTTTGAACGAATGCATGTAACTGTGTGAAAATAACAATTAACACTTTTATTTCAGAGGAAAAAGTAGTTTGTATTTCCAGTGCAAAGCTTTATGAAAGGAGCCACTTTCCTTCTTAACGGTGTGTTACCCACCACTACCCTCCAATACATCTGGACGGAATGGAAATGAAAAATATTAGCGTCCTACAGAAACCATACCCTGCTCAGAAAGACGCTGACTTACACCGATTAGATCTGGCGGGCGCAGGAGCAGCTGCTGTGGAGAGCCCCTGATGTGAGCAGGGATGATGCTCTCTGACTGGGGCTGCCCTGTGGTCTGCTGTGGAGACATGCCTGGGAGCTCTGTCTGTCTGGGAGCGTGGGTATCGAACGCAGCTCACAGCATGATCTTGCATGAGTTACTGAGTAAGCTGCGACCTGATCTTGAAGCCATGGGATGTGTCTTATTGCACCGCGGTTCTCTCTTTCCCAGGTTTGACTATTTCAGTACATTTGGCTTCAGTGTACTCTTGAAGATGACACAGGCTTCCATGACAGAAGGCTGTGGTAAAGAACCTACAGCCTGATGATACCAATCGGATGTTAAAATCCACTATATCGTGTGTTTGTGTGCCCCCCAATGAAACTGAAGTAGTTAAGCTTCATCATGTTTGTATGTGTACCTGCAGAAAATATTGTGAACATTCTCCACTTCATTTTTACAGTCTGTAGGGCCTAGTTTTAAAAAGGTGCCTAGAGATGCAGGCAGGTAGATTACAGAGCTTTTATTCATATTAATGACAGCTAGGTGAGAAAGAGGTTTTCAAAGTCCAAAAAAAATTTGTTTATACTCTTTTGAGTCTCGTCTCTTCCTCATTTAACTCTCCTCTGCCAGTGTACAAGAAAGATGGATAACTTTTACTGAAGAATCCAACAATAACGATTGCAAATTAGACATTTCAGTTCTCAGCAAGCCCCCTTCAACAGTTGGCTTGTCAAGTTAGAAGACAGTATTCCACTGGGCAGACTGCTTGGTATTTGGGTTGGAATCTGACCTGACTCCCTGCTAATCTTTCATCGGGTCCGAAACCGAGCTGAATGCCAAGGGTAGTCAGAGATGCAAGAGAACTCAAGCGGGGTTAAGGACTGTTCTTGCAAACAATAAAAGTCAATGTCTGAAACAGCACTGCACATGACTTAACGTTTAGAACATGCTCCAAGCCAGGAAGAAATTAGGTAGGTCAGTATTATCTTCTTTTCCTGCAAATGATTCAATGCTTTAAAATGTTTTATTGCTTGTTAACTACTGTAGAAACCGATGATAGAAAATCAAGGCGCGTGAAGATTTTCAACTCTGTCTTACTGCTGCAGTGAAAACTTTAACAGAATTAGAACCTGGGAAAACCAGGGTGAAGTAATTTGTGCTGTGCCTGAAGAGGGGGACCTCGGAGGTCTCCCTCTATCCGAGCGCATTCCTCAGTAGTACCCCGGCTGACATCAAGAAGCTTTCTCCCCGTTTTCTTTCCCTGAGCTCTCAATCCCCCGTACAGTGGCAGTGGCTAGAGTGAGGGCTGCTGCTTGGTCTGGCTACTTGTGCTGAAGAGATCTCACAAAATGCATCACCCTGCGGGTAGCTCTTGGTGCTTGGGATTTCTAGTTTCCAGCTATGGCTCAGTTCACTACACTATCCTGTTTTCCTGGGAAAAAATGTAGGGCCTAATCCCAAAAAACATTAAAAAGTGTGCAGTCAAGGCAGTGGTCCCAGTTGTACACCTGATTTTCATGCATGACTGATATGTGCTTGTGTAGAACAGTTCTGTACAGTCCTGAATATGCAAACTAGGTGTACGATTTGTGCTCTTGTAGTTCTGGAATTAAAGACATAAATGCACTAAACATTGAGCAGCACAGTCCTCTCAATATATTGACTACATGCCATTCATTTGGAGTAACATGCAAAATTAAAATAGGGCTAAATCCCTTCTTTTAATGGGTCTTATTCCCAGTAGGACTTTCTTTGGGATGGTGTTGATCCACGACTACAGGAATCCTGGCCTTCCTAGGACTGAATTTTCTCTCTTCAGTAATGAATAAAGCACTGCCCCTCACACCTGGTAGCAAACAGAGGCCTGCCAAAAAAAACCAAGACTTGGAAAAGTTAAACAAACCTGCATATCTTAAATTAAAATTTTAAAAAGAGAACCACCAGAAAGATGATAATCTAAAATCAGCAAAACCAGCACGGAAAACAGTTCATCCCATTATCATTTTAAAGAGCCAAATGTTAAGAAACCAATGAAAAGAATAATTTAGTCCTAAACTGAAAGCAAAACATCACAGCCTGTAAATTCTCATTCTCATATGGTTTAGGTTGGTATTTTTTTAATAATTTAGATCACCTTTTTGAGTGAAACACATGCAAACTCTGAACAACCTGACTTTCTGGCTAGGTAAAATTGTTACAGTTATGTTACTGGTATGCTACAGGTATGAAGGGAAAGGCTAAGGAGCGTGTCTGGAGTAACAGTGCTTGATAAAGAGGACAGTATTGAGAGAGTGTAATAGAGCAGCAACCAAACTGTTTGAGAAGAAGGACATGGATTCAAAACCAAGAATTGAGCCTGTATACGTGCAATGAAGTATAAACTTTTGACTCGTAGAAGCTATGGTTTTAATAAACTAGAAATGCTTTGAAACAGAGGAGTAATTTAGGAAAAACCAGGCTAAATATAAAGACCTTTTATCTCTTACATCTTGCAGCACTGGAAATACTACGCAGTAATGCAGAGATACAATACGCTAATGGGTTTATAAAATAAGTTTTGGCGCACACAGACCTGTTGGCTTTACTCAGACGTAGCACAGAAGCACAACAGGAAGAAAACACGGCATACAGATAGAGTTGAGACACTTGGGCAAAAGCAAAATACCAACAGACTAGACACTTGAGCTCCTTTTCTGTGGAAACGCTGTGACTGCACCCCGGGCAGCCGGTACCATACCCTGTGTGAATAGCTGTGACCTCTGACAGGGGAGCTGCACGATCTCTTAGTCATCACTGGGCTACGAGGAGGTTTGCCCATAACAAATCTCTCTCTCTTTAAATTAGCCTAGAAAAACCACAAAAACTGTGTCAAGCGAGAGTTTAAGAATGAAGCCTCCCGGGATTTTTGGTGCTCCATTCCCACATGCAAACTGGACATGCTTTTCTGGGTAACAACAAGCAGGTGTGTTACAGGTGCACACAATGGTACCATCAGTGTACGGCGTTCTCAGTGTTGCCACCGTAATCTTTTTCCAGGAGTTTGCTGCTCTGGCACATGCCCTTACACATTACAGTTAAAAGATGAAGCATGCACAGTGTGTGGAGCTGGGGTAAGAACAGTTATCGCAAGTGTACCCACTGAAGCAGCCCAGTTAATAATACAGAGAAAAGCTCAACAGCACAGAGGAGAAATACTGTCTTAGAAATACCAATGACAAATACTGTAATTCCTTGCTGTTAAACAGAACATGGACCCTGAATTTGCATTTAGAAAGGAAGTAAATGCCTGATGGGAAGTACTTAAAGGAAAAAAAAAAATCTTTGTTTCATTAATATCACTGTAAATCAGCTAAATACTTGTCAGAGTTCGGCTCCTAAGGGGGCGGTGTACAGAAAATGTGCACTCTCAGGGGCAAGTCGTAGGGAATGTCAGAGGAATTGGAAACCTTTTATTTGCTATCTGTGCCTGTTTGCCAGTAGAACGTGGCAAGAGAGAAGAGCCCCCTTTAAGGAGCTGAGAGCGTGAATAACAAAAAAAAAAAAAAAAAAAAAA